>MDSQ01000541.1_pt1 | contig 10091 bp, 13 predicted proteins | sample 1008251 | NCBI WGS metagenome assembly MDSQ01 (sample SAMN05526597, study PRJNA338239) | gut metagenome | isolation source: Hindgut content | host: Naso unicornis | place: Saudi Arabia: Red Sea | collected 2016-05
GAACACCATGTCAGATCTCAAACCCCCGTGGATTTCGCTCGGAGCATCCACATCAAAAGATGGTGTTTGTGCGTGTGCCGTGCATGTACAGTACCAGCGCTTGATTGCAGCTGTCGAGTGCGATGCGGACACTTTTCTTACACTCCTCCTCTAGTGCGTGCAGCTGAACTTCCCTAAGGTCCTGACGCACCAGCTCTTTGCTCATGAGCATCTCTGTGACACACAAAACACGAGTTGGAAATCACCTACTGTGTGTTTTTGACACCTACATTAGCTATTACCCACTGTACAAAGCTTTTCAGCGACACCCTCACACACACATAACGGCTCTCTGGGATGAGTATCCATCAATGCCACCTGGCAGGGAGGGCTGTGCGTAGGAGTGTGAGATTGTTTGTGCAGGAAAGCATGAAGCATGTGTGTGATTTACAGTGGCTATAGCAGAGAGAATGTTGGCTCATCAGTGATTACAGTGTGTGTGCTTGTGCATGCCACCTCTGTGCTTGTCTTCTGTGCGTCTTCTCTCATTGTCCTCCTTCTGTGCTTGCAAATCTCTTTTTGTCTTCTTCATTTGCTCTCTCCTCTTTTGCTCCTCTCCGATCCCCTCTCCCTGTACGTGAAACAAGGACATGGTGCGCAGGGGATGGTCTGATTATTTATTAAACCATTTATTGGATTTTGTTCCACTGCTCTTTAATGCACACAAAACACTTGCCTGTTATAGAAGCCTACCTGAAAGATTTGCATACTGGCAGGCCCCAGCTCACGCTCTGGAATGGTGATCCTGAACGCCCCCCTCAGGTCACACTTGAGATCAGCATCTTCAGAGTCTGCATGCTGTTGAGTTGCCCGGTAATGGGTCAGGTCAGTGTGCAAAGCTGCCTGCTTCTTTTTTTCACTCATGTCTTGCTGCAGCAGTAGCTCATCATGATCCTTTCTCAGCTTATCTGCAATGTAGTGAAAATGAAAACACCTCAAAGCTCATAAGGGTGATTTCATAAATAAAATATTTAATAAGGGACTCTGTATTTCTGTGCTTATTCGAGTGAATTAATTTTTAACCCTTTCTGGCTCTGGTTATGGCCATAGTTTACCGAAAGCTTTGTCCCGTTGCATCTCCATGTTTTGCACATGTTTTTTCTCCTGGACCTGTTGGTCGAGAGCATCAAGGTCGAGGCCCATCACACGCAGCCGGGTGTTGAAGATCCGGGCTTTGCGTTGTGCCTCTGCAGACCTTCTCCTCTCCATAGCCGTTTCTATGGACCGGTCTACAGGCAAATCCACTCTGTACATGTCTCAGTTTTGAATAAGCCTGATTGGAGGAGCCACAGCTTTACAACGCTATTGATATAGGAAATATGGTGATTAATTAATAACCATGCACTCAGGTGCATTAACGTTAATTTCAAAATAGCTTTGATGCTGGTGATTTAATTACAGTAAAAAAGATAAGCTATCTTTGCTAACACCAAAACCAATAACTCTAACTTACATGATAGGTTTTTCAGTCATTTTCTTTACAAACAGAAATCACAGATCAGTGCTTACCGTTGACGTTAGATGTAGTCAAATTATTTCCGTTAACTTTGGGACTCTAGATCCATGTAACACCGGGTAACACCTCCGTAATTAAAACTCTTTCGCTGTCCTGTTATGTTTGGAGACCCTTGGTAACCATGGCAACATTTCAATATGCCGTTGCACGCGTTTATTTGTCTGACATAATTAAATTAAACTAATATAAACTAACACAAAGATTCTGAAATTAAGATAATTTTTTGTGTAAATCTCATTGTACAATGTTAGTGGTGGTCGTAAGGCACCATAAACTCAACACTAAACCTTGTGGTCTCGCGATAAACTATGGGATTTCATGTCTCGCGCGCTCGGAGGTCTTCCTGTTGGATTGTAAAATGGCGCATTGTTGTCACAACCGACTCGCGTCTAACTGATTTAGATGATAGAAACCGTTGATGTTACGGAATGAAATATGCGCATAATAATGTGACATGTACACAGGTCTGCAATAGATTGAACAGAGAGGTTAATTTGTTTACGTGCATGCTTCGTTTTTGAGATAGCTTTTCTGGTAAACATTGAAGTTAGCTTTAGCCAGCTAGGCTAACATTTTACTAGCTAATATTCAGTGCAGTTCTTTCAGAAAAGCGACACAAATACAGCGGAGATGGGTTATTTAAAACTGATAGAGATCGAAAATTTTAAGTCGTATAAAGGAAGACAGATCATTGGACCCTTTCATAAGTTTACTGCAATCATCGGACCCAATGGATCTGGTATGTTATGGTGACAAATATTAACTGTCGGCTAATGCAAAATGCGCAGGGGATGCTAGCTTTCGCTAACGATAACCAATTCACTAATGTCCAGTTTTTAAAGATAATATAATTCATAGTTTATGCACAGAATTTATGTCTGTGTTCCGTCTGAATAACGTTATCATTTTAATTATCTAACGCACTAACTGTGCAATGTTATCACTGCTATTCTGCACTATTCATTTAGTGTTATATTTGTTGTGATTTGTGTCTGTCAGTTTGTAATCGAAAGATGTTCTTTTCTGTTTAAGTTTTAATATTAATGCGGTTTCTGCATTTTATTTTACCAAGGTGTAATTCCTTATGCAGGTAAAGACAGACGTGTCATGTGCAATGTGCTTTACAGTACAACTGATGCTGAGTTGAATCAACACCTCTTTGAAAAAGAGTAAACTGAACTAACACTGAACTGAAGATAAATCTAAGCATTATGAAAGTCTTGTATAGAGCACACAATTGACTTGTGTTTGTATATTTTGTGTAAAAAATGAAATTGTGTTTGTAACTCAAAATGTGAATGCTATGTTGTAGGAAAGTCCAACCTCATGGATGCCATTAGCTTCGTGTTGGCTGAGAAGACCAGTAACCTGCGTGTGAAGACTCTAAAGGATCTAATCCATGGAGCACCTGTAGGAAAACCAGCTGCCAACAGAGCCTTTGTCAGTATGGTTTACCAGGAGGATAATGGAGAGGAACGCTCCTTCACTCGGGTCATCATTGGTATGAACTGTCACTGACAGTCTATTAGAAAGAATGATTCAGTACATTTTTAATGCAGTTTGTATGAAATGATAAATATCTGACTGCCTCATAACTTTCTTCTGTCACTTGAACCTGAAATTAGAAGACATGACCTCTGCTGTTTATGTGTTCGTTGTGCTTTCCAGGTGCCCTTAGTTTAAAAAATGGAAGTTATTGTAACACAATACTGAAAATAGTTGTTGTAATGCTGCATAAGTGCTTCTGTGAGTTCATATGTCCAAGCATAGTTGTGCAAACATCAGTGTGAAACATTTCTCTAAAATCCTGCCAGTATTCTGTGGTTTGAAAATGGGCCCCTTGGAACTGCATGTCAGCCAGAGGCATTGTCGCACTTTGCCACATTGTGCGCACATTCAACTTCAACCTGTCCTACACTGTGTCTTTTCCATGGATCTGACAGCCCAGATCTCAGTTTCCATATGCCTGCCCACCAAAACTTTGCTCTGTGCTCCACAAGAGTACTTAAAGTTACGAATATGATTTGAATTGTGGTGTCAAATAAAATTTAGCTCCTTTAATTTGCATGTGTCATGTTTTTCAGGTTCTTCTTCTGAATACCGCATCAACAACAAGGTGGTGGGTCTGCCTGAATACAGTGAAGAGCTTGAAAAACTTGGTATTCTGATCAAGGCCAGGAACTTCTTGGTCTTCCAGGTGAGACTGAAAACCCTTAAAATCTTTTCAAAGTTACTGGCCATTTTTTTGTTGTGCCTCTTTTCTAAGCCCCAGGTTTGCTTTCAGACAATTTGGCTTTTCAGTGATCTCACTACAGTACAGTAAGAAGTGTTGTACATGATGTGATGATTCATTTTAATTTCAGGGAGCTGTGGAGTCTATTGCCATGAAGAACCCCAAGGAGCGCACAGCTCTGTTTGAGGAAATTTCACGATCTGGTGAGTTGGCTCAAGAGTACGACCGCAGGAAGAAGGAGATGGTGAAAGCGGAGGAGGACACGCAGTTTAATTACCATCGTAAGAAAAATATTGCTGCAGAGCGCAAAGAAGCCAAGCAAGAGAAAGAGGAGGTATAAACTTTGTGTTTACTTTAAAAATATGTATTTCTGGCATTACATTTACTTTTCTCTATTTGTCTCCTGCTTAGATTAGAAATTAAATGCCTCGTGTGATTTTTTTTCAAAAATGATTTTAAAGTTAATTATCCTGTGTGAGAAATTGAACTGGCAGTAAGAGTAACTTGTTAAGATGAACTTCAAAATTGGTTTTGTCATTCCATTACATTTTGCGTTATCTGTCGTATACAGTTAGAAGATTCATCTTAACTTAATTGTCACTGCTGAGTACAAGTTCTGAGACAGCAAAAAGCAAAAGTCTGTAATCCACTATTATCACTGCTTATTTTGGCCATGCCACTCTTGAAAACACATTTACAACAGTTCACTTCATCACACCTTTGATGTCTTTCCTCTTTTATTTCACCAGGCTGAGCGTTACCAGCGTCTGAAAGACGAAGTTGCCAGGGCTAGTGTTCAGTTGCAGCTCTTCAAGCTGTACCACAATGAGACTGAGATTGAGAAGCTGAACAAAGAGCTGGGCCAGCGGAACAAAGAGATCGATAAAGACCGTAAAAAGATGGACCATGTGGAGGAGGAGCTCAAGGACAAGAAGAAGGAGCTGGGCAGGCTCATGAGGGAGCAGCAGACCATTGAGAAAGAAATCAAGTTAGTAATTATGACATTATCCAAAACATCTCACTCACTTACCTGCTGTGTAACTAATGTCATTTGAAGCCTACAGCATTGTTAATCACTTTACTCTGTTTACAGAGAGAAAGACTCTGAGTTGAACCAGAAGAGGCCTCAGTACATCAAGGCCAAAGAAAACACCTCTCACAAAATCAAGAAGCTGGAGGCGGCGCGCAAATCGTTGCAGAACGCCCAGAAGACCTACAAGAAGCGCAAGGCAGACATGGATGAGCTGGATAAAGAAATGAGGGCGGTTGAGTTGGCCAAGCAAGAGTTTGAGGAGCGCATGGAGGAGGAGGCACAGAGCCAGGGCCAGGACCTCACTCTGGAGGAAAACCAGGTCTGATGTTAGCGTGTTCTACCCATTTAACAGCCTCTCATTTCAGTTTGAATAATTTATTATTTGTAAGATTTTGTTTGGTTGATAAAACTGAAATGTTTTCAATCCCATAGACAAAGAAATGTACAGTTTAGGGTATGATAATGGTATGATGTCAACATGACTGGCAACAGGTTATTCCTCTGTCTATTTTAGCAAAACTGTGCGTGTCTCGTTAAAGAAATTGGTGAGCCTCCTGGGCTGAAGTGTTGCGTCGCTGCAGACATGTGTCCAACATCTGTCTCCATGTGCTGCGTGGCTGCTCTAATCTGTTTTAATGGGTGCCGAATAAAAGAGTACGTCGTTGTTGTGGACCTGTGATATGCTAGCTTCACCTGTCAGAGTTTGCACTGCACTTTTTGGTCCAGTTATTTAAGTTGTTCCACAAAGAACTTTTTGACGGCTGTAGTCTGCTCTGCAGGTGTCCCCTGCTGTACAGTGGGATCCTGACAATCTCACAACACTGTACCAAATACGCCAACATCCTGACTGTAAATCTGGCAGTCATTGCCTCTTAAAATCAATCAGCAGTTTGGCTTTAAGATGGAATAGTTGTAAAATCAGATTAGTCTTAAAAGATAATAAACTTAAGGTGACCAACTGTTTCTCTCCTTCTCTACAGGTCAAGCAGTACCACCGCCTGAAGGAGGAGGCCAGTAAACGTGCTGCCACACTGGCACAGGAGCTGGAGAAGTTCAACCGTGACCAGAAGGCTGACCAGGACCGCCTTGACTTAGAGGAGAGGAAGAAAGTGGAGACAGAGGTAAATAATTTAATGATGGCATGTTTGTCTTGGCCAGAGTAAATAGATTTTAAGTGATTTTAATAGTCACAACCATATGTTTTGTTGTTTCACTCCAGGCCAAAATCAAACAGAAGATCCGTGAAATTGAGGAAAACCAGAAGCGTATAGAGAAATTAGAGGATTACATTTCCACCAGCAGGTATGCTGCTGTCATGTTTTACAGTGCTGTGTTCAAGCTCATTGATTTCATAGGTTTCTCCATTTTACTCCTTCATTTCGGACTCTCTTGTCCTGTTACCCCTCAGGCAGTCACTCGATGAGCAGAAGCGCATGGAGGAGGAGCTGACTGAGGAGGTGGAGATGGCCAAGAGGAGAATTGATGAGATCAACATGGAGCTTAACCAGGTAATCAATATATACACGCACACAGAAAGAAAAGCAAATGACTTCAGATGCCGTCATTTTAGCTGACTGTGTGCTGTAGGCCGTGAGTGCATGACTGCATGTAGCATCTGTAGCTAACCTGTTCCCTTAAAGAGAGCAGCAGACAACTAAATTTGTCTGCAACAACAGATGATTCTTACTGCAGGCAATTTCACATATCGGGGAAAGCACATGTGACCAAAAATAAATGATGTTAAGGTGTGCCAGTAATCCATGCCAGTGGGCCAGCATGCACAATAAAAGGGGCTGGCACTGGCACTCCCAATGTTAATGTTATTAGTTACACCTGTGTTTGACCAGTGAAAATGTCAGCTGTGAAATAGACTGTAACGAATTCCATTGTTATTGGCTTTTGCTGTAGGTAATGGAGCAGCTGGGAGACGCCAGAATCGACCGACAAGAGAACAGTCGCCAGCAGCGCAAAGCTGAGATAATGGAGAGCATCAAAAGACTTTACCCTGGTTCTGTGGTAAGACAATGGTGACAGTATTCAGTACAATATCATCTCCTTTTCTTATGCTTGCAAAGCTACAGTATTTGTCTTTCTGCTTCATTTAGTGAAAGCATTTAATAAAATTGTCATCATGTCAGAATTGTGAGAATATATTTCTCTTTCTGCTTTCAGTACGGCCGTCTAATCGACCTGTGCCAACCCACTCAGAAGAAGTATCAGATTGCTGTGACCAAAGTGTTGGGCAAGAACATGGATGCCATCATCGTTGACTCAGAGAAGACTGGCAGAGATTGTATTCAGTACATCAAGGAGCAAAGAGGAGAGCCTGAGACCTTCCTTCCTCTCGACTACCTCGAGGTGAGTAATGGAAAGTAGAGATAGAAGCTCAACGCAGAGTCTTCAGAGTGGTTAGAATATAGAGAATAAAAGAGGCAATATTAAATAATTATCGGGCTGTTTTTTAAGCTAAAAAAATTGGCTGACAAAAACCCCAACTCAATAAGTATTCTAAATAGCTGTGTTTAAATAAATAAGAAAAAATCCCAACAAGCTTCTCTCTCGTCACATCAAAGGTGAAACCAACAGATGAGAAGTTGAGAGAACTGCGAGGAGCCAAACTGGTGATCGATGTGATTCGCTATGAGCCTCCCCACATCAAGAAGGCACTCCAGTATGCATGCGGCAACGCCCTGGTCTGTGAGAACGTAGAGGATGCACGAAGGATCGCCTTCGGGGGGCCATACAGACACAAGGTACTTTACATCATTTAGATTACCAACTGAAGATGAAAGGATTGAAATTTTGGCAGATTTGAATTTGTTGTAACTGTCCACCTAACCTCTCGTCGTGCTCCTGTGTCCAGACTGTAGCCCTGGACGGTACTTTGTTCCAGAAGTCTGGAGTCATCTCTGGAGGAGCCAGCGACCTAAAGGCCAAGGCCAGACGCTGGGATGAAAAGGCAGTGGACAAGCTCAAGGAGAAGAAAGAAAAACTTACAGAAGAGCTCAAGGTAACTTCAGCTGCTAATACGTCCGTTAACAGGGTTTTGGTTTTGGCCCTGTCTGTTAATTATGTGAATATGGCAGTTTTTTATAAAACAGCATGTGCTGAAAATGCCTGAATGCAGTTGAAATCCCCTGAGTAATCTCAAAATATGATCTGTTTTGGAGCTGTAGTCACTGACTGCAGTTTGATGTTTTGTCACAACCCTTTCCACTTGTTTATCTTTATAGGAGCAAATGAAGGCCAAGAGAAAGGAGGCAGAGCTGCGTCAGGTTCAGTCTCAGGCTCACGGTCTGCAGATGAGACTCAAGTACTCTCAGAGTGATCTGGAACAGACAAAAACCCGCCACCTGTCCCTCAACATGCAGGTACGGCCCAGTTACAGCTCACTATTTTCCTCCTTCGTGTCTGTTTCTTGTTAGAGTGACTGCTGCATTGAAAACCTGCTTCATTTGAATCTTGCAGGAGAAGTCTAAGCTAGAGAGTGAGTTGGCTAACTTTGGCCCTCGCATCAACGACATTAAGAGGATCATCCAGTCCCGCGAGAGGGAGATCACTGACCTGCGAGACCGCATGAACCTGGTGAGACTGACAGAAAGTGAGGTCCATTTAGAGGCCTGTCGATGAATTTGTGGTGCTGCAGTAATGTTGATTAGATTTTTTGTTTGTTTGTTTTTTAGGTGGAGGATGAGGTGTTTGTTGAATTCTGTAAGGAGATTGGAGTGAGGAACATCAGAGAGTTTGAGGAGGAGAAGGTGAAGAGGCAGAATGAGATCGCAAAGAAGCGGTGAGTTCAGTGATGAGGCAGTTTGAGGGCAGGTCAGTTCTTTCCACATTGTTACAAAACCCGTCAAAGGTTCCTGTGTAGTCTAACGTGACCCACATTATTTTGATTCAGTCTTGAGTTTGAGACCCAGAAGACCCGTCTGGGTATCCAGGTAGACTATGAGAAGAATCAGCTGAAGGAGGACCAGGAGAAAGTCATGATGTGGGAGCAAACCGTCAAGAAGGACGAGGCTGAAATAGAACGACTTAAGAAGGTGAAAACATAACATGAAGAATTAAAACTTATTTTCTGATGTCTTATCTTCTAAATTTTTGACATCAAGTTTATTCTGATGCGTATCTGTTTGCCATCTTTCTTGTCTTCCCGCAGGAGGAGCACAGACACATGAAGATCATTGATGAGACAATGGCCCAACTGCAGGACCTAAAGAACCAGCACCTCACCAAGAAATCCGAAGTCAATGATAAGAACCACGAGATGGAGGAAATCCGCAAGAAACTGGGTGGCGCCAACAAGTCAGTGGCAGCAAACACACATAAACTTCAATACTTTTTATGTCAAAGTATAAATATTACCTTTGAGTGGGTTGGTGCTACAAATGTTTTTGCATTTTCTAGAGAGTTGACTCAGCTCCAGAAGGAGGTGACAGCCATTGAGACCAAACTGGAGCAGAAGCGCAGCGATCGTCACAACCTGCTGCAAGCCTGCAAAATGCAGGACATCAGGTTGCCTCTTCGTTCTGGAACAATGGATGATATCAGCCAGGGAGAGGTGCACACAAACACGCTCACACAGGCTTCAACTTTTATTCTACTGGGACTGAGCAGACACTGACATATTTCCTTTATGTTGTTATTCTAGGGAAGCTCACAAACAGATGAGTCCAGCAGCCAGAGGACTTCCAGCAGTGTTCTCGCTAAAGAGGCTCTCATAGAGATCGACTACAGCAACCTTTCTGAAGACCTTAAGGTAGCTGGTCCACGTCGCACCGACTTTCATTTAGACAGTCCAAAGTGACTGTCTCCTAGTGCTACAAGCTTTTCGCCATGGCAGTAAAAAAGATATAGCCCTTTTTTCTATGCTTAACAATATACAAAAAAAGAAAAAAGAGCCACAGCAAAGATTACATCCAAAGTCTATCAGCTACTCTTATAAATCACACTTAAAATGTATTTGAACCTATTTGACTTCCTCCAGGATGCACTGTCAGAGGAAGAGATCAAGGCGGAGACCAACACACTGCAGCAGCGTCTGAACGAACAGCAGAGTATATTGCAGAGGATCAGCGCCCCCAACATGAAGGCCATGGAGAAGCTTGAGAGCGTCAGGGACAAGTTCCAAGAGACCAGTGACGGTGAGATGGCGGGAAAATGGTAGAGGCTAAAATTAAACAAGAAAGAGAAATAAACTGATGCAGGTTTATAGTTCACTCCTACAACTCTCATTGAAAATAGCTCTGTGTGATCTTATCTTTTTTTTT
>MDSQ01000542.1_pt1 | contig 10090 bp, 7 predicted proteins | sample 1008251 | NCBI WGS metagenome assembly MDSQ01 (sample SAMN05526597, study PRJNA338239) | gut metagenome | isolation source: Hindgut content | host: Naso unicornis | place: Saudi Arabia: Red Sea | collected 2016-05
TGTTCTTCCGCAAAGTTTGGAAATTTAACATGAAGTTGTATGCAGTTCAGAAGTTGAATGCCTTTTTGTTACAGGCCACTCCCACTGCCACACCCCTTGTGTTCATGCCAATTGGCATGCCACTTGGCATGAACACAAACACATGCCTTCACACACACACACACACACACACACACTTGACCTCCATGCCAGATTTCAGCCTCCTAGGGTGAAAACCGTGGCTGCCAGAGAGCGGGAAATTTTTGTGGACTGACTGTCACAGCTAGTAAATCAATGAAAACATATAAACTTAGTTTTGTTTAGTTTTTTTGAATAGGTGTATGTCAGCACTGAACACTGTTATCACTCGTTATTGAATAGCTTTTTAGTCACCAGCTCGTAGCTTTGCTTTGACTTGGGACTTCACTACACAAACTAGTTCTTACACTGCGATTAGTTGTGATGAAATACTACTACTGCTGTATACCAGTAACTACCAGGTGTAACTGCTACTTAGCTAACTGAAATAATTGATAACACTAACTAACTAACTGGCAAGTAATGTTTGACGTTCCTGTTTTAAAAAATATTGAAACAATTAATCGATTCCATATGACTCAAATAAATATGTCATCAAAATAGTTTGCAATTAATTTTCTGCGGATTAACTTATCAGTTAAGGCAGTAAGGTGGCTTAGTGGTTCGCACTGATGCCTCATACCTGGATACCTGGATGGTTGATAAGCGATTGTTCTTACAAAGAAATAGGTCCTTCTGGCTTCCTGCAAATAGTGGAATTTAATATCTGTGCAATGTTCTAGCTTAGAGACTTAACCTGCTGCTGCCCTGTAACCTTAACCAAGCTAGCCTAGCTAACTTAGCCTACCAGCTACGACCACAGTCAGCCCACCCTTAAAACCGGTATTTTCAATTAGTCAAGTTTTTTTGTCACATGTACTCATACATGGTGAAAGTTTTTGTTTCATTTTATCAAAATTATAAAACAGATAGCTCAAATCAAGCAATATGATTGGGTGTTCATCATGTTATACTAGCTGTATCAAACAGGGATGACACTTTTACACCATTCTCTTTAATTCTGTTGTTTGTGGTTCTGGCTTTCTTGTCTCATATCTAGGCAACACAGTGAAAACACATTTAGAGCCCTAGTTACATTTCACAATTTTCCATTGTTTCAACTGCTGCAAAATGGAAACGTTTAAGATCAGCTTCCTGTGTGGTGGCCTAATAATAAAGGTGGTGTTTCTTAGCAACTTAAATACACATTACTAAGATATTTACTTGCTAATGTGATGTTCTTTCTAGCAAGTGTTATGTCTACATGTCAAGACTACAGATAGAAATTAGTTTCTCTTCTAAATCTGGTGCCCCCATCTTTTTAGTTCTAAGGAAATAGATGTCTGTGTGCACTGTCCTTTTCAAAACCAAACTAAACTAAACTAAGACATAATTTTATTGGTGCCATCCAGGGGTGAAAATAGTTTTTAATTCCTGCCAGTAGGCTACTACTACCACAACCTTCATCACTTCGTATTGTTCAACTCTCCTCGGCTTAATGCATCCTTAAAAAAAATGTTTCAATATTTTAATACCTGTATGTAATGCATAGACAGAAATTAGAAACACTTGGCATCGTGTATAGCAAAAGATTTGTTTTAATGGTTAAAGTGCAACCTTCAAAACTTTCAAAATACCCATAACTTGTTTTGTTTTAATTTATAATAGCTTTATTTCATTTAATAAGTCTCTGTCTTTGGACTTTCAGACATATAAGTGTCATGTAAATAAATGAGAGAACAAATGAATATGAAGTATATGTCTGAACTCTTTTTGTTTTAAAAATTACAACTAAATTTGTCTGTAACAACTGGTATTGAAAACATGTCGACAGCGTGTCAACCAACCACAAGGCTGTTTGGAATTTTGTTGGATTCATTTATTAATTATCCTGTCCCGGTGCAAACAGCATTATTAAAGTCTGTGGTTTGGGTGTGGAAGAAATTGAACATCCCACAACAGTTAATCAAATGCACCGTGCACTGTGTTTAGGAAGAAGGCTAAAGGTACACTGTGAGGAACCGCTGAGTCACAGAGGAGTCCCTGATCGTCACCTGACACACAGCTTGTCTGAGCTGCTGTCTGTGTTGTTGAAATAAACAAAATATCATGAAATATCACAACTTATTCTGCTACACATTTTACTTGGGAGATTTTGCAACAAACGCCTGCCTGCTAAAACCCCACAGTGCTGGATATCAGTCAGCTGCAGCATGTTAGCTCGAGCTAAGGTACATGAATGAAATGAATGAAAGGCAGTTGTGTCCGTCCAGCACAGACCAAAACACAGCATGGATGGTTCACAAGCAATTCGGAAGAAGCAACTGATAAGGAAATCACTTGTTGTGTAAGATGTCATATTAGCAGACGTGTTATCCTGCTAAAAGTGTGACAGTGACTGGATTTGACTGTGAGTTTTGACAGGCAGCTTCTTCCCCTTTTTTCTGGTACTGCGTACTGCCACTGAATCTTTTGGTTGTACACAGTACCGGACCGTACTGATCTACTTTCACCCCTGGTGTCATGCATCTTATGTAATGCTAGTGACTGAAGGACACTGAAGGTCAACATTGTAAGACAAGTTGTAAAGGAAAGTGAAGGGGGGAGAACAGCAGAGAGGCTGATTGAGGACAATACACACACAAGCTCTTCTGTCACATGTGGGCTTCATTAGACCGCCGTCATTTGGAAAGATCTGCTCAAGTTAAAGCAGTTAAAGTGTCAGTTTTAAACCTTTGCTCACTTTAAAGGTTACAGAAGTTCCTGTAGAGTCACAGTAGAGTCATAGTAGATGCTGACACTCACCATGCACATTTAAGCTGCGGAGGTGTGGCAGTGACGTCAACCATGTTTGCAGGTGACAGGTGGGCCCAGGAACAGAGTACAGGTGGAAGATTGACAGGCTGCAAAGGCGGGACAAGGGCTGGAGAACTTCCTGTGTTACCATGGCATCATAGTTCAACAACTGCAGGTCAGACAGCTGTAGAGCAGCGCCACCTGCTGGAAGGCAAATGCAATGCACCTGTCATTGTACCTGTAACCATCTTTCATCAAACTCTCGTTTTCTTTACATATTTTGTTTTTCATTTGAACACAAATGCCTATGGTGCATAATATCATCAGCTATGTATGAGTGAGGCAACAGTCCCACCTGGTCACTGCTAACACTTCTGCTGCGTCCGCCAATCACACTTCATCTGACACTACAAAAAAAACACATTCACTGATCTGGACATTCTGTGGCTTTAACAGGGAAAGAGGAAAAGTCATCTTAAAAATGTGTGGTTGGTAAATGTACTGTGAATAATTATTTACTTCTTTTCTTGCTAATGTGTTTATGTCATAAAGGTGGATGGTTATACATAATTATACATAATTTCAAGAGCATAGACACATGCAAAACATTTCACATTAGTTCTGCATCAACAACACTGCAGTGAAAGCAAGAGAAGGAGCAAATGTACGACACACACACACACACACTGTTTTAACCACAGAAGGACTCCTCATGGACTTCCACTGACGCCATGTTCTAAGACACACACATTGAGTGTTGGTTCCCCCAAAATTCAGTAGTGGTTTGCAAAGATTAAAAAAATGAATAAATAAACGCAGCTGGAATAAGCCAAGTCACGTGAGTAACTATGAGATTAGCTAGACCTGCAAGAAATACAGGGAAACTACAAGAAACAGAGGAAATAAAATCTTGGGAAAAAAGGTTTGCCTTCATCCCTCCTGGAGACGGGTGAAACCCAAGACATGAAAAGTATGGCAGACATTCTCTGAGAACTAAGGGAATTAAGGAGAGAAAATCAGGAGTCATTCATGGACGCAAAGGCCTAGTCTAGGCTAGAGGAGTCAGTACGGGACCTGAAACAGCGAATGGTTGACCTGGAGACGAGAGCCAGTGCTACGGATGATGTCAGCCAGCCCCTTGACAGAGTGCTTTGACACCTGGTGAGACGGGAGGGCGCCCTCACCAGCCTGTGTGATGACCTGCATAACTGTGTGCGCCGTAATAATTTAAGAATTTATCAAGTCTCTGAGGAAGGTGAGAAGAATGACACATGGGTTTTGTTAAACAACTAATTAAGACTACACTGCAACTGCCACCTGAGATTAATCTACAAATTGAAAGAGCACACAGATCTTTGGCTCTTAAACCAGCCACCAATCTGACTTTGTTTTTGACAATTTAAGATGATCTGGAGAAGCACCAAAAATGGCCATGAGTGGGCAAGGACTGATGGTTGTCTCTACACCTATGCATTCTGAAATAGTTTCAAAAACCAAAGACCAAAACTCTTTAAGTTAGCTGCACGCCCAAAACATGTGGGCATGAGTAGCAGGGGATAAATTACATCGACTGCAGATAGGACTAATGTCTGGGAAATGTCTTGAAAGTTTTACGTTGGTCCAGTGTGAGCAGTGTAGAATTTTGCATTGCATTAGGCTGTGCCTAGCACATATCGATGAACCATGTACCCTTCGCAAGATAGAGAGCCACATATCATCAGTAATGCTTTCACCTAAATCAAATTCCCAATCGGCTTTCAAAGAGGGCAGTAGTGAGTGGCGTTCCTGTGTGAACTTGTTGTATAATATGGAAATTATCCTTCTGAATGATTCAGGACGCTCTACAAGTACCTCAAACTGGTTGCATGGTGGCAGTGCTGGAAACACCTGTAGTGTTTTTTGCAAAAAGTCTCTGAACTGTAGGTAGCGAAAGAAGTTGTTATTGGGGAGGTCAAATTGGCTACAGAGCTGGTCAAATGAGGAAAAAACACTGTCAGAGTAGAGGTCAGAGAAAGATGCAATACCTAATCTCTGCCAATTCAAAAATGACATGTCTAATAGGGAAGGAGTGAAATCATGGTTTGAATGGATAGGAGCTTTTAAAGAGAAACATGTCCATCCAAAATGATGACGCATCTGTGTCCAGATCTTTAAGGTTGATCTCACTATCTTATTTTTGGTAAATGCTGTTGGGGGCTTAGAGGTGGAAGAATAGACCAATGCTGGCAAAGAGGAGGGTAGACAAGATAGAGATTCTAGAACACACCATGATGGTGCATCGGCACCTGGATCCTCATATAGCCAATGTACAATTGGACGTATATTAGAAGCCCAGTAATATGCTAGAAAATCTGGAGCTGCCATACCAACAAGACATTTTGGATGCTGTACTTCTCGCTATGCGGGGGAGCTTTGTTATTACACACAAAAGATGAAATGATAGAATTAAGTTTGTTAAAAAATGATTTGGCAATGAATACAGGGATGCATTGAAATAGATAACTGAATTTGGGAAGAATGTTCATTCGGATGGAATTAATGCGGCCTGCAAAAGAGAGTGGAAGGGGCCCCCATTGCTTAAGGTTTAGTTCAGTCTGCTTGAGGAGTGGTAAAAAATTAGCAGAAAAGAGGTTTGAGAATTTATCAACAACCTTGACACCTAGATATGTAAATTTAGTTGAAACCTTAAAAGGCAGAGAGCTGTATGTGTATTGATGGGCTGCCACATTAATTGGAAACAATTCACGTTTCTGTAAATTGAGTTTATAGCCTGAAAGATGATGGAATTTATCTAAAATGTGAAGCACATGCAGGAGAGACTGAGCTGGGTCAGGAATGTATAAGAGGAGGTCGTCTGCATACAATGATACTTTCTGTTCCTGACCCTCTCTCATAATACCTTTCATCAGTGGAGTGTGTCTCAGAGCAAGAGATAACGGCTCAATGGCCAAAGCAAAGAGCAAGGGTGATAGTGGACAGCCCTGTCTTGTACCACGGCCTATTTGAAAGTATTCTGAGAAAATATTATTGGTACGTACTGAAGAGAGTGGAGAAGTGTATGGAAGATTAACCCAAGAAATAAACTTCTTGCCAAAACCAAACCTTTCAAGGGTGTAGAATAGGTAGCTCCATTCAACCCTATCGAAAGCCTTTTCGGCATCTAAGGACACTACAACCTCTGGAATGGCAGAGTCAGATGGGTGGTATATGATGCTGAATAAACGCCTCACATTAAAAAATGAAAATCTGCCCCTGATGAAGCCTGTTTGGTCAGCTGATATAATGTCAGGTAAGATTTTTTCCAGGCGACGGGCAAGGACTTCAGCCAAAATCTTTTCATCCACGTTTAATAGAGAAATAGGGCGATAGGAACCACAGCAGTGAGGGTCTTTGTTCTTCTTCAAAAGTAGTGAAATTTGGGCAGAACGCAAAGTTTTGGGAAGAATGCCTGATTCAAGAGACTCAGTGAACATATTAAGGAGCAGAAGACTGAGCTTTACAGAAAATCTCTTGAAAAATTCAGCTGAAAAGCCATCAGGGCCAGGACTCCTCCCACTTTGCATAGCCATAATAGCTTCCATCACCTCTTCTGCAGTAATTGGTCTATCAAGATTTTCAGCTGTGTCCTCTGCTAGTTTTGGTATGGGAAGATTAGCAAAAAAATTTAACAGGTCATCAACGGTAGGTTGCTGTTCTGAAGTATAGAGTGATACGTAGAAATTCCTAAAAGCATTGTTTATTTCTTGGGGGTCCCTTGTAAGGCCACTGCTTGTATTGATTTCTGCAATGACTCGTGAGGCAGCAGACTGACGAAGTTGGTGTGCCAAAAGACGGCTAAGTTTGTCACCGTATTCGTAATAGGTGTGTCTGGATTTCAAGATAATTTCTTCCGCATTGCTTGTGCTAAGATTTTCAAATTCTGTTTTGAGGAGGAGCATCTCTTTATACAAAGCAGGGGAGGGAGATTGTAAATATTGAGTTTCTATATTCTGAATGCGGTGCATGAGATTGGTGAGAGTAGAAGATCTCATCTGCTTGTCATATGCCACACGTGATATTAGTTGGCCTCTCATGTAGGCTTTAAATGCTTCCCATAATGTGCTATGGTTTGTTTCACCAGTTGCATTTGTGTCAATAAAGAAATCAATTTGTTGTGATATATATTCAACAAAGTCAGAGTCAGATAGGAGAGATGTATTAAATCGCCAAGGTGGACGAGATGTAGATTTGTGGGAAAAATTAATGGCCATTAGGAGGGGTGAATGGTCTGAGATAAGCCTAGCATGGTAGTTGCAGCTTTGAATAAATGGAAATAGTTTATTGTCAACAAGAAAATAGTCTATACGTGTATATGTGTGATGGACGGGAGAAAAAAATGAATAACCCTGAGCATTGGGGTTCAGGCGTCGCCATATATCTGCCAGACCGTAATTATTGAGGTGCCTATTTTTAACTTTGGCGGATTTTGACATAGAATATTTTTTCCTTGCGGATGTATCCAGAGATTGAAGGCAACAATTCAAATCTCCAGCTATGATTACCAGATGAGAGTCAATATTTGGAAAAGTAGAGAAAAACTTAACAAAAAACTGATCATCATCATGGTTGGGGCCATATACATTGGCTAGTATCAGTGGAGTCTTATATAACGTCCCTGTGACAATGACATAGCGCCCATTACGGTCTGCTATGACGTTTGATGACACAAAAGGTACTGAATGATGAATTAAAATAGCAACCCCTCTGGCTTTACTGTTAAATAAAGAATGAAATGATTGAGAAACCCATCGCCTGCGTACTTTAGTATGGTCAGAGATGTTTAAGTGAGTCTCTTGGATAAACGCAATTTGGGCCCCTAAATTATCCAGATGAGAAAGAACCTTGTTGAGTTTTGTGGGCTTCCCCAAGCCCCTAACATTCCAGCTCACAAATGAAATAGGCCTATTTGCTATGTTCCTAGCCGGCTATTAGCCGTACTCTAGAACCTGAGAGTGTAACAATGGCACATTTAAGAGAAATACAGCAATGTAGTATATCCTAAGCCTAGACAGATAAAACATGTAAAATACACATATCCCCTCCCCACTTGTACACCTCCCTGAACTCGGTGTAGTCATCCCCACAAGGAAAGTGAACGTTAGATCGATCAGTCAGTCACTAGTAGTAACCAGCAAGAACAAAAGAAAAGCAAAGTGAGGTAAGTATCCAGTATAGTAAACAGAAAAAATACCATAAACGACTAAATTCACTCAATTTCCTTCCAATAAGTATTGGAACTGAAGATAAAAAATGTTATTAATTACAGTCTCAAAATGACCAAAAATTCAATTGAGTTTAGCATCCAAGCCAAAGCTATCCATTGGCAAACAAAGATGAGAAAGACACGTTACCGTCAGAGTCCAAATTGTCAGTGCTCCGCATCTACCTGCTGGGTTTCTTCATGCATCTCAGCGTCAGAAGCTTTAGAGACAACATAGTCCATCGCCAGCTGAGGGTCGCTGAAAACCTGCTCCTTTTCCCCCGGCAGAGTGATACGAAACTTTGCAGGCAAACGGAATCCAAAGCGAGCCCCTTTGATAGCACCTAGTCGCTTCCTCACATCTCCAAATACAGCCCTCCTCTTTGCTTCTGTGGCGGTAAGGTCGGGAAAGATGTAGATGGGTCGGTTGTTGAAGGTGAGAGACTCCCGTCGGCGTGCCTGGCACAGAATGAGTTCGCAAACCTGAAAGTAGTGCACTCTGATGTCAAAGGGTCTCGGAGGTTGGTTAGGTTTTGGTTTGGCTTGCAAAGTTCTATGAGCCCTATCAAGTAAGGGTTTCTCGCCCAATTCAAGCACATCCTGAAGCACACTGGAGACGAATTCAGTCGCTGACAGCCCTTCTAGATCCTCTGGGATGCCCACAAGCCTGATGTTATTTCTCCGGGACCTATTCTCCAGATCTTTGCACTTATGCTGTAACTCCTTGACTTGGCTTTAGAGCGTCGTCACCGTGGTCTCGAGGACAGACAAAGAGTTGCTAGCAGTGGTAGCTGAGGACTCCAAATCTTTTAGACGGCTATCTTGCTCTTGGTTAGCATGCTAGCTGTTAGCCCATCATCGACACTGCTGTCAGTTGATTCCTCTGGGGAGCTAGCGTTAGCACCAACACAACTCCCTTTGGATGACGATTTAGCTGTCGATGCCTTCATATTTTTCATTTCAGAATCGGTCAATTAACGTCCAGGTACTTAAGATAGCGAAATATATGGATGTAGGAAGTAAAAAGTCAATGTAGTATGTTTTTTATCGAAATGAGAAAAGTTACCTCACGGAGCTTACCAAAAGACCACCTACATTACTCAAACGCAACAGTGCCCCCACTCAAACGCAACAGCGCCCCCCTGTATCAGCAAATCTGAAGTCACAGAGAAAAATGCTGTAGGAGTTGCAAACTTGTGCAAACTGTGTTGCAAACACAAAACTACAGTTACAAGTTCTCAAATACTGAATCACAGGTGCACAAATTCTATTCCACAAGTTACAGATTATTAAACTCATATGTTCACACTTTATGCTACAATTTTTGCAGGAAATGTGGGGCAAAACACATCTGCACACCCGTATCAAATAATGTGAAGGTAATGGACAAAATTTGTACCTCTGCAGATCAGTACATGAATTCGTTCAATGAGAGTTGAAAACATGTAGGATATTTTACTCACAAATCATTTTTTTCAATTGTTACTTTTCTAGTACAAATACAAGTCAATAAGTACAAGTGCTTGAATCTGCCACTACGAGTCACAAATGCTGTTCATTCGCTCACAGATACACTAATGACTTTTGCACCAAACATCTCGCTATGTGTGGAGCAGAAATGATTTGTGCGCTTGTAGAGCTACGGGGCGGGCGCTGGGCTCAGCACAGAACCCTTTTGACCAATGAAAGGTGCTGTTTAAGAAGGCTCCGGAACCTCATTGGTTCATTTGGGTGCCAAAATTATTTATTTTGATGAGTCAAGTATCACTTTGCACAACCTTGCTATTAAGACAACAACACTCACGTGATAAATTATACAAACCTGTTCCTTTACTTCATTTACTTCCTGTTGGGGATAACTACCTTGGCACCCTGGAAACTGGAACTGCGGTAATGTTGGAAAGATATTCACAGATTTGAACTTCCGGGATCAATAACTCACAAGCGAAATGTTAGAAAGCAAACGACACCTCTTTCCCACCGTGGTGGCACAGACAA
>MDSQ01000543.1_pt1 | contig 10089 bp, 5 predicted proteins | sample 1008251 | NCBI WGS metagenome assembly MDSQ01 (sample SAMN05526597, study PRJNA338239) | gut metagenome | isolation source: Hindgut content | host: Naso unicornis | place: Saudi Arabia: Red Sea | collected 2016-05
GTGAGTCTCGAGACACTGAACTCTGAGCAGATGTTAACTTTTTTCCTCCGTATTGCAATATATTGTGCTTTTTTAAATTCGTGGAAGATTCAGCTGTCTGTTTTGTGTCAGCTCTCATGGCACGTGAGCTTTCCCTGAGGCATTTGATGAGGCTGTGCGTCTCTTGCTGTGAGGTGTTTTGTAGTCCTGCTCGCTGCCCACTGTCAGCATCCGATCTATCAACTATTTTCATTCTCGGCTCTCTGGCCTCGTTCTTATCACCATGGCAGCCGAGCGAGCTGAGCTCAGTCTGGCTCTGTGGTGTCTGAGGGCAGAGGTGGGGTGGCGGGACGGCTGGCTCGGTGTCATAGGGGGAGGCCTCTTTTGATGGGATCAGCCTTTAGCTCAGTCAAACAGGATGCGGAAAGGTCATTTTGTTGCGTTTTACTCGTGAATCTCAGATGTAGTCAGCTGTATGACTGCTATCTGCTAAATGCACAGTGATTCAGAAATGAGTTTGGTCCTGTAACAGTTGAGAAAAATCATTGCTGAACTGTAATTCTGTGTTATGGTATGTCAGCACAGGTGTCAGTACTAAAACGATGTGGTGCTGTGAGTGAATAACATGTATGTCAGTGATTTTTAAAAAACTAGGTCAGGATCCTTTGAAATTCATTGGCTGAGAAGACCTGAGAAGATTTCTTGGTGCAGTATTCTATAGGAAATCATATGTTATGGACACTATAATGCTAAGGCTCCCTAGGTCATTGCATTGTACAAGAGGTTGAAGTAAATAATAAAGATTTTGGAAGAACAGCACAAACAAACACCACAAATGTTTTTAGACAAGCTCGCAGTGCGCAGATGCTGCAGAATCGATTCTTGTTTCGTAAGACAAATTGGTGATCTTGAGAGAAAACAAAGGAAGAAACCACGTGTGTTTCTTGTGTGAAACAGAATTAATGTAAACCTGCAGTTCTCAATTGTATCTGGGTGGAGGTGCAGAAAGCATTGTTTGTATTTAACCGAGTAGAAACGGTGACATCTCTCAAAAGGGCTTCCACATTTTTATATGGAGCAGCAGACTGAAGTCAATAAGCCTTTGCTAGAAGTAAATTGGATTGGCTTTTTTTCATCATTTTGCCCATCGATTCCAGCAGGTATGTCCGTATTCACTGTGACAGTGTTAGAGGAGATGAGAGGATTGGGCATGAAATAAAGGAGGAAAGGACGGAGTGGCAAGAGAGAAAAGAGAATAAATATAATGTAAGGTGATATTAGATACAGAGATAAAGAACTGGAGAGGTTAGAACAGGACATTTGAGTCTTTTCTGGCCTGTGAACAATGTTTATTTTAGTGAAAATGTGTCAAGACACACCTTTATATCACCTACCATGACTGTTTGAAAGGGCGCTCCTGACCTTGATGCTGAAAAACTCTGAGATAGAAGCTGGGAGGAGATAAAGGCAGAAGATTGGATGGAAAATAAAAAAGTCACGAGAGGAAGAGAGAGAGCTGATGTTAGGAGAGGAGGTGATAAGAAGAGTCAAGATCAAATAAAGGATAATGTTGATCAGAGAAGGACTTCATCACCTGTGATTCAACGTTTGGGGTCATAAAGTTTCATATGATAAGAAGGAGTTGTCAAGTTATTTTTCCTAAAAAAGTGGCCTATTGAGGAAAATTATTTATCTGAAAGTAGAGATAAACACCTGAACATCAAAGAAAAAAAAAAACGAGAGGGAGAACGCAGGGGGAGGAAATATGATTAGTGTGGAGGAGAGAAAAGGAAAAAACAAAATCGATCAGAGCAGGAAACTTTAGCCTTTTCTGGCCCTTGACTTCATGTTGAGGTTCACATCACAAGAAGTGTTGGTGTCCAGTTCTTACTGAAGAAAAGAGAAGGACTTTGTGAGGGCAAAGGTGAAAAGAAAAGAGAAAACAGATGAGGTTAGGTAAAGGTCTTTCAGACTTTTTTATGGCCTTAGACTCCATGTTTAGTTCCCATAGTCTTTGATTTAACGTTTTTATGTAAGCGATACTTAGAGGATATATTGGTCACATTTATATGTAGATGAATAATGAAAAAAATTCTGTGTCTTCAGTGATGACGATTCTCCGTGGTGATGGTTTGAAGTTGTCTGCAGGACCTTTAAAATTTGTATGTTAGAGATACTTAATGCTTTCATGAACATGGAGAATTTGTTTTTTATTTCTAACATGTTGTATGGATAACATGTCAAGACAAACAACTATATTTGAATCTTGGTAACATCAGATTGTATATTACGCATCTCCACCTCGTCTCCTCAGTTTTGGTGAGTTAGAAAGCAGGAGTTTACACAAGAGGGATGAGGAGAGGCAGTTTATTAATTTATGCACAATCCTGATGAGAGGAGAAGTCAGAAAAGAATACCAGGTGATGGAGAAGAGGACAACAGCAGAGGACAGGAGTAAGGATGAGGTGCATGGTGGGAAAAGAAGAAGAAGAAGAGGAGGACGAAAAAGAAGTCTGGAAAAGAAAAGACAAATAGATCAGGAAGTTGAATCAAGAGGAGTGATGAGAGGGGGAGACGTGTCTCTCCCCCTGCTCTCAGCCACAGACCTCTGTGTCTATCAGTTTGGATTACACACCCCTGCCTCTGAAAATCCATGTTCACACTCTGGTTTACACAGCTTGGATGTTTGCTTTCCTTTCACCACCAAAACTTGTCACAGTTGGGAGTTTTTTAACTTAAGTGCATCTGCAAAGACTCAACACACTCACGGATGAATACACATGACAGAAATTACTCCTTTTAAAAGGCCACATGTTAAATGAGAAACGGAGATTCCATGTCAGAACATCATGGTGTTTAATGTGTGGTGTGACTGTGACAGAGGATATTAAAATAAAAGAAAATATGGAATTGTCCTCCCATTGGGAAGTCAAATTTATGTAGTTAATGTCTCAAAAATATGCACTCTGAAGCTGTGCCAAACCTTCTCCCCGGAAAAAATATTAGATTTTTTCTTCCTGGTTGGTTCAGAGTGCGGGTTGTTTTCCACAGAGGGAGAACTGAGGAGTTTAAATTATGATAACTCAATTTTTGTTATTTTCTTCCATTAACCAGACTGAAGAAAACCACAGAGGAAGAAGAAGAAGAAGAAGCTGACAATTAGCCAGTGAAGAGGAGGAGAGAGGGGATTCGGGTTTCTCTGGTGAGTTGGAAACATTTCTGACAGACTTTGAATCCATTTTCCCCATTTTTTTCCCATCGCATCATCTCCAATGACATCGTCATTTTCCAAAACAGTGCGAACTTCCGGCCTGTCAGAAACAAAAGGCCTTGTTCTTCTCAAAGGCATTTCCCCTCCCGTAGGACGTGAACACACACAAATGTCAGTCTGTTTGCCATGTCTGGCGAGTGTCTCCAGTCCAAATATCTCCATCTTTGACTCTGCCAGAGTGTGAATGTATTATTATTAACGCTCTTTGTGGAGCTACTAAGTCCCCGGACGATTATCTAACCTTTCCACCGCCACGACTCTCTCCTCTTTCGGTCTCAGTTGTGATTCCTGCTCTTTTATTCTAGCTGTAAGGCAAAGGTCACCGCTTGCTTGACTGGCATCCGTCCACCGGCAAAGTGTGTTTTTGTGTCGGCATCCATTTTGGCATCGAGGTTTGGCAGCAAATACAAAAAACAACACTGTGTGTCCAGCGTCCAACTGTCTGTTTGATGCATATGGTTGTCAAGGTAACACACCCTCTCATCCTCTCCCACTGCTGTGACTGTGGGCGTCCAGACTTAGAAATCACAAAATAGCACTTAAGGGCTAAATCATGCCTGGTGCTTCTCTCTTATTGACACATAATGTGTCATAATGGAGCGTGCAGAGGTAGAAAAGTGCCCTAATGGCAGCTACACAATTAAGAGCTAAAGTAGCTCCCTTAGGCGCAAGGTCCCATGTGCATTAAAGCCCAGAGAGTTGACTCTCAGGGGTTTCTGAGAATGACCCTGAGTAAACGTTGGCTCATCCCCACATTCGGGCAATGCTGAGAGCCTGCCTGTGATTCAGCGGGGAGTTGATCTGATGCTCTGTGAGTGGAGGGGACATGGTGTGATGTGTGTCTACAGCCCAGTTGGGTGCAAAGGAAGGATCCGTCCTCGGCCTCGCTGTACGCCGTGCCTGGCATGGAGGCTACACTCACATGAGGGGAGAGCTGAGGGAGTCTGACGGCTCGGTGCTCATCCGCCTCTGTTCTTGATGCTACACTTGTTTTATTTTTGGCTATGGGGGGGGCTCTCGCTCTCTTTCAGATGCTCCATTTATGTAAAATCTTTAACTTTCTTTCTCTCAGTGTGTTTGTCTCTGTATCTGCTTCATTCCTTCCATTTGTCATCTCGCTGTGGCTGTCGGCTGTTGTTGTTTTGAAGGTGTGCAGCCGGCCAGAGAGGCTGAGTCCACAGTTTTTCAATGGCCGAGTCATAGAGGGCCACACGTAGGAGCTGCAGACTGCATTTGCAGTTTGAAACACAGTGAGGCGTGAAGCGTCTATTGTGAGCAGCAGCATTCAGGTCCCAGGCTCTTCAATAGAAGGCCGCAGAGGTTTCTGTTACGTCCATAGTGCTGTCTTTCACCGGTTCCTCTCACGTGGCCACAGGGGAGTGTGGGTATTATTGTTTCTGTTTGTGTGTTTCTCTGCCAAATGGGGGGAAGGTAGGAAAAGATCCAGGATCACGCAATCAGAGCTTTGCTTTTCTTCATAGTCATTGTATTGTGCGGTTTTTGACTGTAAGTCTTGGTGACAGAATTACATAATCAAGTCTTGTCATATACAGTGCAGCAAGGAAGAATTTGTGAATTGATGCATTTTGCATTTGACTGTAGTCCAACGCACTGGATTTGAAATAACTCGCTGAAGACCAGACTGAAGGCAGAAAGCCCTTGAAACAAGCGACAAGTGCAGATGGCTGCAGTACAGGCCTGGCAGACCAACACCAGCGAAGATGCCAACTGTCTATTGATGTCTTTGGATTGCAGAATCTCATTTTCTGCAAAGGATTTTCAATCAAATATCAAATATGATGTGATAATTTAAAGAAAAACAAGGCCAGTGTGAGAGGAAATCCTAGAGGCCGACCATGATCCGCAAGTCCAGCTTGGAATCTTTTGTTGTATGACATCACTCATCTTTCTGCCCCTCATTTCCTATCAAGTCTTGAATAAAGTAAATTAAAAGCCACCCCACCCCTCCCCCCACCTACCCCAAAAAAGAAAAAAAAGTTTCATCAAGTTAAAAAGCAGGCTTTAGAAAATAAAGACCGTGATAGAGACTATTTAGCCAATCACGGGTCAGTTCGGAGTGTGTGTACCTGTTGGCTGCTCTACAAAGATAGATGCATGTTCATGTCCCCTCAGTGAGTAAAAACCTGATACAATGGCAGACATCACAGGCGGAAAAGTTGCCCTCCCAGCTTTAACAACAACTGCATACACAGCAAAACAACCCATAAAAAGGAGACCGATGTATCAAGACAATCATCTAAGAGAGAGAGACAACAACAAATTTTAAATCCAGTGTGTCGCAGCACGTTTCTCAGCTGTTTGACTTCACTATGATAATCTACTTCAGCTGTGACGTTTTGAATGAATTGAACTGTGACCCACTGACTCTCACAAATAACCTCCTCTCTCTAAATACCAGGTTACACAAGAGTGTCGTCTATAAGGAGTCGATGCAGCAGCTTTCTGGCATGTGGTTAGAAAGCAGTGGTATTACGCAGCAGCAGTTCTGGGATCAGACGAGCTGCAGATGAGTGGAGGGATCCATGCGCGCACTGAGGGCCCCTGGGCTGCTCCCAGCACACGTCGTTTCAGATGAACGCCTTCAGAAAATTCTTAGGTGTCTCTTTGATACGAGCCTGACAATTCTCTGACGCGTCTCTGTGTCAACACTCTGTCTGCGCATGTCATGCTTAGGAGCTACTGTGGCTGAGACAAAGGCTGTGTGTGTGTGTGAGAGAGAGAAGCAAAGACAGGAAGGTGCAGGGAGACACAGCTAAAGTGTCAGAAAGAAGGACATGAATAAACAAATAGATGAATAGATGGATACAAAGACATAGAGGGAGAGAGAGAGACTGAGTGATGGGAAAGAGGTTGGTGAGGCCCCTCCTGAGGGGCTTCTCCTCTCCTTCTTCATCTTCCAGGGTTTTCAGAGTTGGCTTTGTGCACAACTAACTCACAAACTGCTCAGCCAACGGGCCTGAAGAGTCTGAGGAGACACTGTTCTATATCTGGCTCTACATCTCCATTTATTTTTCTTTCCCAGCTCCTTTCACCTTCTTTCACCTGAACAACCTTCCTACAGGCCTTGTTCTGCTGTAGCTAGCCTACTTGTCCCCTCTGTGCAATTATCAAGCCTCATTTGTCAACTGTTTTTGCAGCAAGTTATGCATCTAGCACAAAGCATCACAGTTTAATGTTTATCCAACACTTGCCATCAGTTTTTTACAATGTACTGCAAGTCTGTGATAATTCCTTGTTTTACATTTGGGGAAATGCATTTAGATTTCTTGTTGACACAAAGATGAGAAGATGTATAACACTCTCATGTTTGCGCACTAAATACAAAGTTAAAGCAAGCACCTGGTTAGCTTAACTTAGCTTCAAGTAAAGAGTGGAAATGGGGAGAAATGCTAGCTTTGTGCCATTCAAGAAATAGTCCAATGCATAACTTCCTGCCAAAGCACAACTTGTCGTTTTTACATTTTGTTTTTTGTACTATTTGAACAAATACTAATTGTAAGATAGCATAGAGAGAGGAAGCAGCGGTAGCTAGCTAGCCTGCTAATGCCGTCCAGGTAACAAAGCCATTCTGGGAACACCTCTAAAGCTCAGTATTAATATGTCATATCCTGTTTGTTTAATGACCATTATGGTTTATCTGGGAGTTGTATGCTGGCGATATTTCTTGGATAGAACCAGCCAGCTGTTTCTCTGTTCAGCCAGTCTCCATGTTCAGCTAAGCTAATGTTCCCCTCGCTCTAGCTTCATAATTAGCGTAGGCGGTAGAGTGTTATTAATATTCTCAGCTAACTCTCTGCAAGAAAACCAGTGAGAGTGCTTCTCCAAATGTTGACTACTTCCTGAATGGAGTGATCCACTTCTTGTTTTCAAAATGTTGTTTTTGGCTTAGGATGTTCTCAAGGGACTGTATTCTCTCGTGAGCTAAAGATAAAAAGATGCTCAGACAGAAAACTTGTTGGTCCTTCAGTGTTTTTATTCTTTTTTTAGACAGAAAGATAGTAGAGGGAAAGAAGCATGTTATACAGGTTTGGTGGCTTTTCATACATGATTCCAAATGCAAACGCTAGCTTTTTAGTAGTTTAGCTTCTTTTTTTTTAGTGCACCTTAATGACACAAAAACTGCCACTTAAATGTCTTTCTGCTCCACCTTGCACTTGGTACACCTCTGAATCCTTCTTCACACTGTGGATGAATGCCAGAGGTCTGTTTAGTTTGATTCTCGGTATCGATGTAGCTCCAGGACAGAGAAGATTGCTCTCACACCGTCATAAGCTGCTTGGATCTATCTGTTTGGAAAGGCCTCTAAGAAACCAAATGATTTATGTGGCTGTTAGGTGCAAGTCCCGGTTCAAGGCCAAGCCTATCTGCTCATCAATATAAACAGCCCACTCCCTGAGTGTTGTGGTGGAATACAAATGGCTGAATTTAGATGTAACCCCTCGCTCACCTGCATCTCAACCTATTCTAATGAGAAATCTCTCTCTGTACCTGCCGGGAGAGAGAGAGAGTAAAGGAATGGGATAAATATGAAAAATGAAAGCACACTGAAATAGCAAGCTGCATACAGACTTATGTTTTTGGATTTGAATGCATCTTGTGACTTAATAATTACAGTTGGTGTCCCATTACGTTTTTATAAAATCTAGATTTAGTTAATCTTTTCTGTTTCAATGTTTATGCTTTACCATTAAATGCATTTATTTTTTCCTTTATGTGAAGGCAGCAGATGGTGCAGTAGTTCCAGCAGAGATTTTCTGTCATAATTCATTAATCTGTCATATTTGACCCTGGGGGCACAAACACACCGAACACTCACAGTGTCCTTCCCTGGAGGCGAGTCACACACGCCCACGTCCAGCCGAGGTCGACCTCTCATCGCCGACCTTTTTCTGTACCTGCACTGAGCGACAGACGCAGGCAGACACGCCTCGCCCAGCTATTATCCAACACTCAGCAGACACTTCTCCTGCATTAGCCACCGGGCTCATGCCGTCAAACACAGACACATGACAGAGGCTGTTAGCGGAAGCAGGGCGGACTGTTAGTGTTAAATGGGAGCAACGTTTCCTCCGGAATCACCATTTGATAAATGAGGGCTGATGGAGCAGTTCTTGTCGGGTCCATTATTTCTGATGGGGCTCAGACAAACTGCGGGACAACATTTGTGTGAAACACCAAACTCACTTGAAACACACTCAAACTCTTTAAATAATGGATGTAATGGAGAAAATCTAAGCTGTAACATCGGGAAACTTTTTTCAGTTTTGAGTCTCTGGTGAGTTTTTCCATCACATCTTCAACTAAACTTTCAAAAAGAGCGTTTTACAGCACACAAAGGGACTTCCTTTATGAGAAAGCTAAGTCTTACATTAGCATCATTAATACTCATTAGCTAACATTTCAGTCAGCCAGACCCATGAGACAGATAGAAACATGTTCACACTAAGCTGTGGTTAATAACAGTCACCATCAGTCAGTCGCCACCAGGGGCAGCTTTCAGTTGTATTCTTTAATCTCCTGAAATATTTCTTTAATATTACAAAACCCAGTTCTTCTCATAAAACGGGGTCACCCAATTACTTCCCGCCAAAAAATATCTTTCATTCGCTTAAGGGAGATGTTATCTTTCTCCCTGTTATTTCATTTTTGGTAAAATATCACAAGTTTCTCAGCCTCAGAATTTAATTAGATCAAATTCCATTAACGGTCTTTAAAAGGGGAAGATTGAAAATGAAAATTCACACAGCTCTTCAGTTCAAATACAGTCAGAGAAGTTGACTCAGGGCAGTCTTTGATGAATTGTTCGCTTTCCCTGAGTTGTTTGTGTAGTTTTGCATATGAAAACCTGACTCGTGAAATAGAGTGGCCATTGCTCAAGCCAGTGTAATGAAAGTTCATTCAGATTTGGCTGTGAGAAAGTGTTTGGATCAATGCTGCTGGCACACACTTTATTTTCACATTTAAACAGCATTTTTCTGCATGTGTTGTGATTTATTCTGGTGATGTCTTAAGTGGATAATATTCTGTACAAAACATGACATTTAACTAGTTTACCAGCAAATAATGTGTACAAAATTATGGAAATATCCTAAATAGTAAACAAAACCAAGTGTCATATCAAGTCTATTCATAAATTAGTGCACAGATAAATTAATAGTCATCAATGATTTTGATCATACCTACAGATTTATTGATTTAAATCCTCTATCGGGCAAAAAAATCCCATATTTGCACCGAACTTTTCCTCCATGATGAAAACGAGATGAATGTTCAATAAAAAGGGAACAATGTTGCAAAAAAAAAACAATGCTGAAACGTATTACATCAGCTTCCACTGCATGTATTAATAAACATGGAACTGGTTCACATGCTAACCCAAAACCAAAAATGTCAAGTCAAAGTAGTGCTGAGATTATACGTCACTTCTCAGTCACTACATTTTAAGATAATAAATCAACAACAATTTTGTATTTACTGTGGTTTGCTTTTCTCTGTCATAAAAAACTGAAAGTGTCATTTCACTTTAGGATTGAAATGATTGGTCAGTTAATCAGTTTGTCAATTTCTTGAATTTGAAATATGTCACTCCTGTTGAGTCATTTGTTTAGCCCCTTTAAAGTTAAGAATTGCAGATGTTTCTCTGCTTTGAAAAAAGTGGGGTGGCAGCTGTTTTTACACTATAAATCCAAGACTTCAAATGAAAATCTGAAAATGGACTAAATTGATTAAACACACACACACACACAGACAAATAAAACAAAACTGGAACCACAGACTAAGAATTATTTTAATTGACAAATATAAACTAACCAAAAAAA
>MDSQ01000544.1_pt1 | contig 10089 bp, 7 predicted proteins | sample 1008251 | NCBI WGS metagenome assembly MDSQ01 (sample SAMN05526597, study PRJNA338239) | gut metagenome | isolation source: Hindgut content | host: Naso unicornis | place: Saudi Arabia: Red Sea | collected 2016-05
CCTACATTGATCATTAATTTTTTTCCCACTATAAAATTAACTGTGAAATCATAAAAATTATTAAAATTTATACATAAAAAATTATGTTCAAAAACATACTTTTTCCTGAGCAAACTTAACATTCTTATATAAGAAGTCCTGAAGTATCTCTGTAGTAATTTTAAAGCTGTATTAGTTTACTGCAGCCTTTACTCAAATCATACCCAATATGCATGCATTATGTCTAGTAAAAAGTTTGCTTTGCCAGCGGATTTGTTTATTTACCTGGACCAGCAGTAAAAATTTCATTTCGGACACTGATGACTTATATGAATCACTTACCAAATATGCATCGCATTTACACAGAGATAGTGGTGAGTTCAAAGAAGAGAGAACTAACGAAGAATAAGGTTACAAAAAAGCAGATAATTATCATGTGACTATAACAAGACTACTACATAAGTGAGAGAAATAGAAAAAGGGGAAATGGTGAGGGGGCAGGAACTGAGCCAACTATCACTGAGATGGAGAAAGGTCCAATGAAATGTGAACGTGAATCAATACGTCACCTCCTCCTTGCATCATCTTGTAGATCTTGCTCTCAATATGGAGCTGAGGGTGTTTGGTTTTCACACATTCCAACTTAATCGCAACCTCCTCACCCACCGAAATATCTGTACCTAGAAAAGGACAAACATACATATTTTGATTTTCAGTTCATCAAAATTATAAAACACTGTTATCTAACTGTACAGATGGTTTTAGACCTCCATGATATACTGCCATGATGTGACTGATGGGCAAGACAGGCAGAGAGCTGTCATGTTTCACTGTGAGGTGACAATTTCAACTGTTGAAGCTGACTCTGACATTGAACAAGCGATAATAGTTTGAGCGACCACAGTGCTCTCGCTTTTCTCAAAGCCCCAAAAGTAGTTTTCAGCCCTATTTTTTAAAGCACTTTAAAAAAAAAACATTTGCAGCAACCAAGAACACTCAGATAGACTTGCCGAGAATTTAAAGAGGTATGTAGTGTTTCATTAGTTGAGTGATGACATTTGGAGCCAGAGGTTGGTAGAGTTTATGGAGGTGACAAACAAAGCAGGACATTTATTAAGCACCCCAGGTTTTAAATAGAGAACATGTGACAAGAGATTACATGGGATGAAGGTTATCTGTACTGTAGAAACAGCCAGTGAGTGCATTGTGGGAATTCAATGAATGTTTACTGATTGTATTATTAATATATATAGGAATATCTGCTTTAGTTGATTGGAGAGGCCCCCATTCAAACATATTCATGCTGCAGTCATGCTGCACCTTGAACATGATGAAAAGCTGCTGCAGCTTCTTATGTATAAATTACAACAGTGTTGTATTTTAAAATATATATGCATATATTTTCTATTGTGCATATTTGTTATGTATGAATGTGATTTTCAGGTTTTGTACAATGTGTGTTATTTATCATTAGCCTCACAGTAGGTAAAAACAATGTCTATGTTTTTAAATAGTGTAAAAAATTCCGTGATAAAATGACACTTTCTAATACCTTAAATACCTTCAAATAACCAAATTTCCAGATTTGTCTCAGTAAAAGATTAAATATTTCTAATGTGTCTAAATCTGTCTTTCTATCATGAATCCAAGTGGTATTAGCATGAAACTGCTGTGCACACAGATAAAACAGCTGGCACCGAATATAACAACAAACTCAGCTGCAAAAGAAAAATTCAGTTGCAAACTGAGTTGATGTCTCTAAGCTCTGCTGTGACCCAAGAGGGCATTTTGGGATTTGTGGGTGCTTTTTGATGCTGAAACATGAAAACCTCTACTTTAGGCAGGCTACTCCAGAGATTCAGTATTGCAAAAATGGAGGACTGGCAAGAAACAGATTATAAAAATAATGATCAGAATCTGTGCAGCAGGGGTCAATGTATCCTGACCCTCTGCGCCCTTATGGATCAGGTTCAAAACCGGATCCAATACTCTCCATAATTCAATTCGCATCTTTTTTCATGCCATTCACACCAGCAGTTTGTAACACAAGCTTTCTGTTTTGAATTTGAAATTCCAAGCCCTTAACAAAGCTCCTCTGGAGCGTGAGTGCTCCCTATGACTGTAAGCTGAGCCGCATGTGTAAAATCAGCAGCCTGCTCCTCATATGAATAAAATGTATCTTTGCATAACATGTAGAGCTTCATGTTTACTCAGATCAACTACAAAAAAAGGCCAAACAAATGCACGTGCGGATTTAAAATCGTAATTTAAACCTCAACTAGTGTTCGTTGTGGCGCTGCTCTCTGGGATGGAGTCATCAAATTGCTTTAACCTCCAGTGATCATCTGTTGAAGGCCAGAGGTGAAGAAGTGTGCGGAGTTTATCTCGCTTACTGTCCGCCGGCGTTGCTCCCTCCTGGCCCGATGCTCCCACCTCTGGACCCCTGTCCTCTCCCCCTGACCCTCACCGCCGCTCCTCTATTCCATTTTCCTCCCTAAACAGCGTGACAAATTGAGCCTGCCAGAAAACGATCTATCATCGTCCTACATCTCATCCTCCTCTGCCCTCTCTTGCCTCTTCTTCTCTCTCTCTTTGTCTCGCCTTCCCCTTCTGTCCCTGTTACAGGACATTCCCTCTTTTCCTCTGTATTTTCACAGCGTAATGGTTCCATGTTTCTCTCTGCGTGGCCACTTTATCTTTCTGCCCTTGCTTTTTTCCCCTCATAACCTCATCTTGTCTCCTCTCTTATTGCACTGTATACTTTTGTCTGTGTCTACATTTTCCTTCCTCCGTTCCTTCCTCCTCACCCTTTCTACAACTTGTGTTGTTCTGTAATATTGGCTCTCTGTTTGTTCTGTCATCTCTCCACTACAGACAATTATGTCATAGATTCATGTACTCTTTAGACTATCAGCTGTCTTCATTCCCCTGCAGTAACTTAATAACAATAATGTGCACAGTACAAGCAATAATAGAAACAAATATTAGCAGCAGATGTGTTGCAGTGCAAGTGTCATTCTGTATCCCTTGTATACTCCAAAAAATAATTCCACTACTATCCCTTGCTTGAAGCAAAACGGTTAAGCTCCTGTGACTAAATTCTGCACATCAGTGCTATTTTTCTCCATAATAAAGCAAGTTTTATTAGCACGGAGCATGACGAAACTGTAGAGCACGCAGAGAAAACATTAATTGCTTTGTGTAATGAATAAATGCTACAGTGGGACAGGTAAATGAAGAATGACTCGTTCTCTGTCCGTGATCAATTAGCGGTGCCTCCTGCTGGTGAGAAACTCAGCCATGTCCTGTCGCCGTGAGTTTGAAATACTCAGAGGGTGTCAGCCGTTGAATGCAATATGTTACCTCAACAGCAGAGCACTTGGTAACAAAGTTTCTCCAACAAAACCTAAATAAAACGACCTCGTCACACACCTTAATCTTTCACAGGAGGGTGGAATAATCAAGAAAAAATGGTTGTATATCTAAACTCTGGTATTAAAACTGAAACCGTGGCAGTTGGCAAGCTCTTTACATGATGGATTGTTATTACTTTCACAAGTATGAATCATCTGCTGAAGTTAAAGAGCTTTTCATAAATAATTTGCCTTTTCATAAGTAATGCTGGAGAATTAAATGTGTGGCGTATTTGAGGTGATGACTTATCTCGTCACATTAATCAGTGTCAGGGGACTTTCTGAAATGTGGAAAAGGGCCTTTAAAGGGTAAATAACTGATGATAGTGGTGCTAGTAAAAGTGATTATTATGATGATGAGGAGGAAAGTGATGAAAACAACAAAACACTTTTGGCACCACTGCCCCACAATTGATTGGCTCTTAGCCTTTGTGATTACTCTCACCTTGTCCCTAATGCATCAGCTCAATAAGGAAAGCAAATATTGAAAACAGTTGGGTAAAAAGAACAAAATCCCTTCCCGGTTTGTGCATTTCGGCAGCAGCACCCAAAACACGGCCTTGTCCTGACAGAGGGTGATAAACTTTGATTGATGTTTGCGATTATGAACCATGCTTAGCATTATTGAAACAGTAAACCTCTTGGGTAATTTTCATATCTGCAGGAAAGATAACGGTTAATCTTGTAAAAGGCACCGGGTGAAGTCTGGCTCATGTATCCAGTGACCTCTAGAGTTGTGTGTGAGTGTCAGAAGGCTTTTAAACTGCAGAGCTGCATTGAGAGCCTGATGATTTCTTTTTGTTTTAGTAAATCAGCCGACAGAAGATCACAGAACACAAAGGCCAGCTGGTTAGAATGTGTTAAGTGTTTTCTTATATATCTAATAATTATTACTTGTCTGTCGGAGAGACCTTCTAAGAAATTTTAGCTTGTGTAGTTTATATTCTTTTTAAATTGAAATAGCAAAAAGCACAGTTACTTTGTGTATGTTAATAGCTTTATCACTGTATATTTGTTCCCCTGGAGTATAATATGAGATGCAATTATACCAAAACCCCACAATATTGTTGGAAAGGTCTGCTACTGTGAAATTGTTGCTGTGAGCTCAGGATTATTGCCCAATTCCCAAGTGGCAGCCTCAAAATACAGTAAGAGTTTTAAGGGTAATTGCAAAGCCAACCACTTGGAAAACAAGTAGTGTATTGGTGGCCCGCACACAGCCTGTTGCAGCCCAGGAGCTCAGGAGAAAATGTTCAATTAAAGCGCTGCCCTCTGTGGAGGGAATGTAAAAATAAACTCAGGTTCAGGTGTCCTTTCCTCACCTGTGTTACTTCCTTTCCTTATTTTGCTCTTACACAAATATGTATGAGTCAGTGTTCGACATGTGCACATGCATATTCATGTGTTCCTTTGAAATCTTGTTGGCAGGTCCGTGTTAACACCCCCATTCCAAAGATGTGGTCAAATACTGTGTCTCTTTTATGCATATATGCGGGTGGTATTATTCAATAAGGATCTGTTCTCTGTCTTGCACACGAATTTGCTGTTTATGTAAGTGAGATTTTCTGGAAATATATAAACAGCGTGTATAGTTTACTGCTTCTTTTTTTCAGTATGTTTCTTATGCATCAGTCAGTATATGTCTTCTGGAAATTACCAGAACAGCTTGTTATTGCAGCTGTTTCTGATTGCTTGTTTGCCTCAGGTTTGTTGATTATGAAGAGATACACAAGTAAACAAGAAACTTTTGCTGTTTCGTTTCACAGAGAGCAACTTTCACAATAAGAAGTTTACAAAAAACGTTAGTCGATCGATTATTCCATTTATAGGCTTACACAGAAACATATATTCTTTAATAACCATATTCATGGATATTTTGGGTTCAGACTAAGTCATTCAATGATGCTTTTAATTTTGCAAGAGGTCTCTAAACACCTGAGTGCACAAACCGGCTGTTCCAAGAGAACTTATTCCCAAAAGCCTGTGGGAGTTTCATGAAACTGTGAGTGCTTCTGTCATTTCATTAGCGGATTTACTTTAGCGTTGAATGAAATTCTTATCTGATTTTGATGTAAAAACCCAGAGAGCTCTCTGGAGAGAATCTCTGTAATTGCTAATGTGTAAATGTGCACAGGGGACATCATGCTTTAACTGGGATTTCTTAATCTGCCAAGAATGTTGTTTGATTCATTGTGCTGACACTTCCCCATGATCTGGTATATTTAATTTGGGCGCACTTTAGAGCCTTGATATTTTCAACATCATCATACCATGCCAAGAAGCCTTCTGTCAAAATAAAATTTGGACCACCTTGGAAATTACCGCACAAATTTATGATTGCATTTCTTTTCCCTAATTTTGCTTCCGTCCATTCTGCCCCTTTAAACTTTTGCTCACTTTTCTCCAGAAGTTGCTTCCTGCAGCTATTCCCCGAAGTGCTCTCACCTTCATAACTCACATGCGGACACACACAAATGCTGAACATCACTTATCTGTGCTGATCTACATTTAACCCAGAGCATCGTGACTCTGGCTGTGATTTAAACCCAAGCAGATTTAAAAAATAGTTCAGAGGTCTTGCAGCATTGCAATCAAATAAATTTGCTGTCTCACTGTAGTTATAATCAGGACACTGCCATAAAGCACAAAATGCAATCACAGTTACAACAGAGAGTCGGTGAAGTATAGTTTTTATCCAGAACTACCCAGACCGAGGGATATTTAAGAACTGCAGAGGAAAAGTAAAGGTTCTCCTGACCTTTCTACTTTCCAGAAGAGTTACCATGTAACTGCTTAATTCAGCTGAAAACTGCATTGCACTAGACTGTACAGATTTTGACAAGTATGAGTTCTGCCTCACATGCCCCTCTGACTTTGTCTTTCTTTTCCTCATCTTATCCCGTAATGTTTTTCTCTCATTCCCTTGGTGGTGCATTGACTGAACTAATTAGCTAACCTGAATCTAACTGACCAATTTGTATTTAGTTCTGGTCGACCGCCTCCCAAACACACAGTGGCTCATGAGAGCAGCTAAAATTGCACCGTAGGGGTGTTATTGTCTCTGTGACATCAGTTTAAAAATTCAAACGTTTCACATAAAGTCTCAGAATGAGTCTTTTGTGAATCGTTTTAGCCTTGCTCCAGGTAATTACCTGTACACACCTTACAGTCAGAGTTTTCATTTAATTTACATTCTAGACAGGCTGAAACACTCAGAGCTGATGGGTGCTGGCTAACAAATGTCTCAGGGGCTCACAAGTGGGCTGACTTGTTGGTGACTGACTCCCTGTTGTTAAAACAGGCATATCTGAGTGTTTAGCAGTAACTTAAACCGTTGACCTTCTTTCTCGAGGACTGCAAATAATTTATACCATTTTTAAAAATTTTTTAAAACTTTTCAGGTGAAAAAGAAACCATGTAGATTCCCAATTTGGTCAGTTTATCAAAATAACATCTCCTTCGACATTTTCTCTCACGTTTTCAGAGATTTTATTAAGCTAGCTGTGGTGAGAAATGAACACATGTGGTCGTTTTAAAAATAAAAGCCTAACTAAGGAACTACAGGAATTTTTTATGTACAATAATGGTGCTTTTGATTTGAAACAGGAGGCACAAAATAGTTCCTCTTGTCAGCCTACTTTTAACTGTCTACCTTAAAGTGCTGGGCTGGAGTAGCTCCTGCTTTAATATAGTTTATCCAAATAATGTTCGTTTGGAAATTTGTCGCCACTTTATCAGAGATGTGCAGATTGGCTCTAATGTCATCTGCGCCACACCCATCCGAATTAATTATTTTCTCTGATATAAAGACCTGCACCCATGTGGATTCGCATTTTTACACTGTGGGCTGTTGCTTTTAATTTAATTGAACAGCACTAGCTTTTAAGGAGATTTCTTTATTGTGCATTGTATGAATGAGTGAACGTTTCCGTGCACACAGTAATACTGTTGCAAGCAGCGTCTCTAACCTTTACATTAAATTGTGAGCTGGGTTTAGACTGTCATGAGACTGGTTAGTTTGACCCTCCTGATGATGTGCTGTTGCAACAGTAATTAGTAAATAGACAAAATGTCTGTGTTTGACATATGATACACAGATAGTTTTCTGCAATAATCATAACTCATCAATACATACCTCAATGGCATGTATCGGGATCCTGCTTAAGTAGTCTTGTATTAACAGTCTTCTTCTTATGTCTTCTGTTGTTCTCGTGTAACATGGATTCAAACACTTCAGATGAGGTATGACAAGAGGAAACAGAGGCTTCCTTTGCTGTTTGCATTATGTGTAATTATGTCCACACATTTAAAGAGGAGCTGATTTCAAAGCCTTTTGAATTAACTGTGTTTTTAAAAGTGTGTTTTCTATTAGCACTGACCTCACAAGAGGTTTTCACAATATTCTTTCAGATTTGTTAAATAAGTGCTTTGTAACATGAACTTTGGTAAAAATGCTCAAAAAACACCTTTTTATTGATTCAAGGATGCATTGAAGGGAAGGAGTGAAGCATCATCTGAGTATTAAACAGAATGCAAACACTGAAAGATGCTGCAGATACATATTAATCACAATTTATATTAAGGTCCCCCTGCTCAGAGAGGACCAGTGAAGCATGCGGCTGAGCCTGATGAGAGAGGCCTCAGAGGGGAAGGGTTATAGTAGTGCTGCGGGGCTTCAGGGTGTGTGGCAGGGGGGGTATAGATGGATGAAGAGGAGGTAGTCTCCTGTCCAAGATGCCCTGTAGAATCTCCTCCAGATCCTCCTTTCAAGCAGGCCTTTTCAGCCCTCTATTCAAAAACCAGTAATTGCATCATTTTTCAAGCCCCTTGCCTCTGTCTGACTGTGAGGCTGGCCCCATTAATCAAACTAATGGAGAAGTAAGTGATTTCAAAATATAGGCTTTGATCATGCACCTTCTATCCTCTTCCGCAACTCCGCCTTCTCCTCAGCTTTGGGAACAACTCTCCGCCCACTCTCTCATATCTTTCTTGTCTCGCAGCCTTCCTCATGCATTTCACTTCATACTGTACAGAGAGCCATGAGTGAAAAATGTTTCATACTATGTCCTCTTAGCCTCCTGTTAATGTACACAAGAGCTCTGCTTTCACACATCCCGGCAGTGCCGTGGCTCTCGGGCTTGATTACAGCTGATTTTCAGTATCGCAGAGGACCAAACTGCATATATGAGTCTGTAAGAAAAAATAGTCACTCAAAGATCATTGTGGCCAAGTACCAGGCAGCATGTCCCAAAGAATCACAGTTCAGACACATTTATCGATCATGATAAGACAAATTAAATAAAAGTGCTCCTTAGGTGTATTGAAAAGCTCGGCCGCCATAAAGCAACAAAGCCATTACTTGAGGCCAATACCAGCATGCTGGAAAATTAGATTCCTTCCAAGCAAGGTGTAAAGCACTGCTCAGAGAAAAACTCTTTGTGTCTTTGATACAACCATGGTGATCTTGGGAGAACACAATAAAAGAATTCACAATCACAAATGCTTTATTTACAGCACATTTGACTAATGTATTCCCTGAACAACTGCAGCCTATTCAGACTTCTAATAGTCAGAGTCTAATTGCCCCAGAGGGTTGTTTGCTGAAAACTATTGCCTATAAAGTCTCTATAAAAGCTCTGAACCAGCATTAAACATGCCAGTGCACATGCTCTCTTAGCCCTTTGTTGTAAACGCAAATAACATGGTGTATATCTTAACACTCAATATTGTGAAAATGCCGCCGCCTCCTCCTCTTCTTTTTTCTCTGCAGCTCGCTGGCTGTCAGGGCTGTTTGGGATTTATGTCAAAACTCGAACTTTCACTCTCCTGCTCTCCATAACACCCCATCTTTCCCATGATGTTCTCAGAAGACATCTTTCACCCTGCGCTGGAATAATTAGGACGAGAATCTTGCACATCTATGGCCTGGCTAACCTCCCACTGTTTCCTCTCCTGCTCTCTCTTCTTATGTCTTTCTTATTCGCCTGCCCACTTATCTTGCTTACATGTGCCTAATCAGGAAGAGTTTGGTGCATGGAGTCTGTCTAATTACCCCGACCTGTAACACTCAACAGCATGAATGAGTCCTCGATTTCTCAGAAGAGGTAAACAGCACCAATGCAGACCCGTCGGTCACACAGTGATTTATAAAACAGCTTTCTGTAGTGATGGTATTATAAAAGAAGACAAAGCATTAACACCATGTACCTGATGTACGTTTTTGTCATTAGTTGTGGCCTCTGCTCCTGTTTCACTGTTCTCAGGCTTCTCACTTCACAATATTTCCCTTTACTCCCATTAAGAGACAGTGGGTGTTCACACTTTTATACTGGAGAAAGAAACTGTCACAAGCCTACAGTGAATGTTTCAAAACACCTTTTACTCATTGCACATCTGGCTATTTTTTCTACCCTGATGGGTTTGAGCATGAATGGTCTTTTCATGAACTCCTTGCCTCTTATTCACACACATCTACCGTACAACAGGGAACTGCCCAGCAAACCTACACTCTCAGACCACCAGCACTATTGTAACTCAAGGATAGTTATTAAGCGAGGGTGGGGCGTTAAAATGCACAATTTATTGGCAACTTGCATCAGGACAGGCACACCTGGCATTTTCCTCACAGCAGTGGCAGTAAAGTGCATATCTGCACAGGTGGACACCACCTGTCTTGAATGTTGATATTCCAGGAAAG
>MDSQ01000545.1_pt1 | contig 10086 bp, 5 predicted proteins | sample 1008251 | NCBI WGS metagenome assembly MDSQ01 (sample SAMN05526597, study PRJNA338239) | gut metagenome | isolation source: Hindgut content | host: Naso unicornis | place: Saudi Arabia: Red Sea | collected 2016-05
AATTATAACAGACCCTGGAGAAAGTAGCCCCATATCTAATGCCGGTGCATACGCTGATAAAATTTTAAATACCGACCCTGGTTGCCTTGTAGCTTGAGTTGCACGGTTAAACGTTCTATCCCCAGTCTTTTCACCGTGACCGCCAGCAAGCGCAGGAACATGTCCTGTAGTATGGTCTATAATTACAAACGACGTTTGTGGCTGGATTGATTGAAAAAACGTTTCATCAATATTAGCATCTTCTGCAATTCCCCAAGCTTCTCTCTTCGCTAGTTGATATGCCTCTACATCAGTTGATAAATCTACTATTTCCACAGTATTAAAATGCTCCATAGTATCATCTTCATAATGCACGGTAACCCTATAATCAAATTGCATCTCCAAATCACGCGATGGATATAAATCAAGATTATTAATATTATCATCAACATAAGCTTGTATCACTGGATCAAACGTAGTAAAAATTTGCACACCACCGCCATATAAATAGCTTACAGCTTCTAAATAAGTCATTCCAGCAGCTTGCAAATCAGAAAGCACAACCTCGATTACCGCGTCTACAAAATACGTATGCGGTGAAGATTCCTCTACATACATTTGGTTGACAACTGCAATATTCTGGTACGGGTCTTCTAATAAAGCTTCTTGTCTTTCCTCTTCTGTTATATAACCTTGTTCGACCATCTTATTTAAAATAACCTTAGCTTTATCCCAGTTAGCTTCAGGATTTAAAATGGGGCTATAGGCAGTTGGGCGTTGCGTAATACCTGCTATTACAACGCTCTCTGCAAGAGTAAGCTCGCTAACATCTTTATTAAAATACCTATGAGAAGCAGCTTGTACACCATTATTACCATGACCTAGCGCCATCGTATTAAGATAATACTCTAGTATTAAATCTTTATCATAAATCTGTTCAAACTGAAGTGCTAAATACATTTCTTGGATTTTACGTGTGTATGTTTGGGCATCAGTTAATACATTATTTTTTATCAACTGCTGAGTAATAGTACTACCGCCTTCTGATATACCCCCACTTGCAATATTTACTACAAGCGCACGTAACACACCTTTTACATCTATTCCATTGTGCTCATAAAACCTTTCATCTTCAATAGCCACTACTGCTTTTTGCAAATACCAAGGGATTTCATCTAACGTTGCATAAATACGCGTTGAACCTTCACTACTAGTTAAACGGTCTATCTCCTCTCCATTTACATCATAAATAAACGACGTATAGTTAGTTGCGGGTTTAAGCTCTAGGCCGGAAATGTCTGGTGCATCGTTTATTATGCTAACAAGCTGACCTAACATAGCTCCTCCTACCCCAAAGATAACTATAACTAGCAATACGAAAATAATTCTAAACCCTAATAGCAGTGCTTTTTTTAGTGTTTGTTTAGACGGTTTACCGTCATCGTCTGGGTCGTTATTGTTATTATAAAGTTTTGAATAATCCATACGCTTAATCCTCCTTAAGAGGTATTATACCAAAAAAGTTGCCATTTAACAAATATGTATTTGATTTTTTTTTGTGGCATATATTTGTACAGGGAGACTTGCTAGCTCCTCCTCAAAAGGGGGACGACCAATTGTTCTCTAACTTAACAGACCTAAATTAAGGAGATGATAATATGAAAAAAAACCGACGAACATATGCTTATCCTCCACCAAACTCTAAACGACAATATTATGGGTCACCTCTATCTCATAAAATACAAGGTGTAATGGCTATAATGGGCATCGTTACAATAGTTGCCGTTTTATATGTACAATTAGATGAAGACTTAATGCCTGCTGTTACAGTTATGGCAGAGCTTGAGGTAGTTAATCGCGCTACTGAGGTTATTAATAACGCAGTAGCACAAACTTTAGAGTCCAATCAAACAACAATGGAAGATTTACTTCATTATGATTATAACGATTCAGGAGAACTAGTTTCATGGAATGTTAATTCAATTTTAATAAATCAATTATGCGCCGAACTTGTTAATCAGTGTACTAACGAATTAAAAAATTTAGGCAGTATAGATTTTGAAATTGCGCTTGGTAACTTAACTGGTAGTAGGATTTTCGCCAACTTAGGTCCTAGCATCGTAGTAGGACTCGTTCCTCTTGGTAGCGTTACTGTTGACTATGAAAGTGAAATTAAATCCACCGGTATAAACCAAGTTAATCATACTGTTTGGCTGGATATTGAAGCTATTATACAAATTGTTAACCCTCTTTTAGAAGAAAAAGCTGTTGTCACTAGACGTATTATGCTAATTGACAAAGTTATTTCTGGTCAAGTTCCTTCAAGTTATATTAGCATGCCAGAGGATTCTTCTATAGAAGTTGATTTTTGATGTTTTTATTTCCAATATGGATTACAACCTTGTTTATATTCTATCTACATGTTATATTTACATCACAAATACAACTTAGGAGGAATTTATGGACCGCACTAATTTATCAGAAATTTATGGAAAAAATGTATTTGATGACCATGTTATGAGAGAAAGGCTGCCTAGGCCTGTTTATAAACAGCTTATGCGAACAATTCATGATGGCCTTCCGCTAGAACCTGGTATTGCTGAAACTATTGCTAACACTATGAAAGACTGGGCTATTGAGCGCGGTGCTACGCACTTTACTCACTGGTTTCAGCCTATGACGGGGCTTACTGCTGAAAAACATGATTCATTTTTATCACCAACTAGCGATGGGCGTGTAATCATGGAGTTTTCAGGCAAAGAATTAATCCGCGGCGAAGCTGATGGGTCTTCTTTTCCGTCAGGTGGAATTCGCCAAACGTTTGAGGCGCGTGGTTACACTGTATGGGACTGTACTTCACCAGCATTTTTAAAAGAAGATAGCAGTGGAGTTGCTCTTTGTATCCCAACAGCATTTTATGCTCACACTGGTGAAGCATTAGATAAGAAAACACCACTACTTAGGTCAATGGTTGCTATTGATAAAGCTGGAGTCAGAGTCTTGCACGCTTTAGGCTATACGGATGTTAATAAAGTTTTTGCTACCGTTGGTGCTGAGCAAGAGTACTTTTTAGTGGATAAGAGGCAATATCAACTTAGAAAAGACTTGATATTTACGGGTAGAACTTTATTTGGCGCAGCTCCACCTAAAGGGCAAGAGATGGAAGACCATTATTTTGGTAGCATAAAAGAAAAAATTGCAAATTTTATGCGAGAAATTGACTTAGAGCTTTGGAAACTCGGCGTTCCGTCTAAAACAAAACACAATGAAGTGGCTCCAGCTCAACATGAGTTAGCGCCTATATTCGCACCTTGTAACGTTGCATCTGACCAAAATCAGCTAATTATGGAAACGTTGCAAAAAGTTGCTAATAGACATGATTTAGCGTGTTTGCTTCATGAAAAACCGTTCCAAGGTATCAATGGCTCTGGAAAACATGATAACTGGTCTTTAGTAACTGACACTGGTATAAACGTTTTTGCCCCAGGCAAATGCCCTCAAGACAACAACGTCTTTTTAGTGTTTGTTTGCGCAATTTTAAAAGCGGTAGACACTCATGCGGACTTAATCAGACTCTCAGCTGCCTCAGCCGGTAATGACCACCGCCTAGGTGGCAATGAAGCACCGCCAGCTATTATCTCTGTATTTTTAGGAAACTTTCTTACAGAGCTAATTACTGACATCGCAAGAGGCAAAAAAGTGGAAAAGACTCATGCGGATGTTATGGATGTTGGCGTGGATACTATGCCAAAGCTTAAAAAGGAAACTTCTGATAGAAATAGAACTTCCCCATTTGCATTTACAGGTAATAAGTTTGAGTTTAGAATGTTCCCTTCTTCAGGTTGTATATCTGAAGCTAACGTAGTTCTAAACACTGCTATGGCGGACGCTTTACTAAGCTTTGCTCCTATTTTAGAAGCTGCTGATGATAAAAAAGCTGCCATTAGGGAAATCCTTAACGACACATTAAAACGCCATGGCAGAATTATCTTTGATGGTAATGGTTATGCGCAGGAATGGGTTGATGATGCGGAAGATAGGCAACTGCCAAATTATCCTACTACTGTAGACGCAATTCCTAGTTTACTAAAAGATAAATCTATTGCTTTATTTGAAAAGCATCATGTTTATAATCATGCAGAATTACAAGCTAGATACGAAATTTTAATTGAAGAGTATTGTAAAACTTTAAATATAGAAGCTCGCACTATGCTTAGTATGGCTAAAACTCAAATACTTCCAGCCGCATTAAAGTACACTACGGAAGTTGCACGTAATGTAAGCATTCTTACTCAGCTAGGAAACTTTAAAATTTCAGCCCAGTCTGAGTTACTTGTGGATTTAACTGAAAATATAGAACATCTTAAACATTCTATTGATAAACTAGACCAAAATCTACACGAAGTTTATCATATGGAAGAAGGCTATGAGCGTGCTGTTAAATTTAAAGATGTGATTTTAGCTAATATGGAAATATTACGTGAATATGCTGATGAGTTAGAAATGATGGTGGATGAAAAAGTGTGGCCTATTCCTAACTATGGAGAATTGTTATTTAGAGTTTAATTCGGGGAGCTTTCCCCGAATTTTTTTAACATACGGAGGTAATAATGGAAAAATTAATTTTATTTGTGGCATATAAAAAGTCTATAAATAAGACAGACGAAGAATATATATTAGAAAGCTTAAAAGAGCTTGAAGAACTTGTAGATACAGCAGGCGCGGAAATTTGTGGTACAATGGTACAAAAGGTGGAATCAATTAATCCTAGTCTTTACTTAGGTAAAGGTAAAGTTGAGGAACTAAAACAATTAATTGAAGACACGGAAGCTACTGGGGTAGTTTGCGATGAAGAATTATCTCCTGTGCAAATGAAAAATTTAGCTGAGATACTAGACACTAAAGTTTTGGATAGAACACTTATTATACTAGACATCTTTGCAACGCGTGCTAAATCTAGCGAAGGTAAAGTGCAGGTTGAAATGGCACAACTTAAATACCAATATTCTCGCCTTGCTGGCACTGGTTCCATGTTATCTCGCCAAGGTGGCCAGATTGGTAACCGCGGTCCGGGTGAGAAAAAACTAGAGCTTGATAAACGTCATATTCGCGCTCGTATGGATGTGCTTAAACAAGAAATTGAGAACATGGAAAAACATCGTAGCTTACTAAGACAACGTCGTGAAAAGGATAATGTGCCTATTGTAGCAATTGTTGGTTATACTAATGCTGGTAAATCTAGGCTACTAAATGCATTAAGCGGCAGTGACGTATACGTTCAAAATCAGCTATTTGCTACTCTTGACCCAACGACTAGAAAAGTAATACTGCCAGAAGGGTCTGAAATTAGGCTAGTTGATACAGTTGGATTTATTCGTAAATTGCCTCACCATCTAATAAAGGCATTTTATTCTACGTTAGAAGAAGCTCGCTACGCTGATATTTTATTACACGTTATAGATGCTAGTAATCCTCATATGGATACTCATATTGAAGTAGTAAACTCTACGCTAGAGAAGCTAGGCATTAAAGATGTGCCAGTGATTACAGTTTATAATAAAATTGATAAAACCGATAAACCTATTCCTGATGATGGAATTCATATATCAGCTAAAGCTAAAATTAACTTAAATGCATTGCTAGAAGAAATTGAAACAATCTTATTTGAAAATATGAAAGAGTTTAAAGCGCTTATTCCTTATAAAGACTCTCATATAGTTGCGTATTGCCAAGCTAATGCCGAAAAGTTAGAAGTTGACTACCAAGAAAGTGTAGTTAACGTATCAGGCTTTATTCATTATAGTAAGTTCCACAAGCTAGCACCGTATATCTAAACAATAAAAAGGGCTATCACTCAAATTGTGATAGCCCTTTTAGCTAAATCGCAAATTTATCTAATTGCTCTTTAAGCTCTTGCGCTTCTGCCGCCAACTCTTGGCTTAACGCTACATTTCCTTGCGAAATAGCTGCATTTTTAGATATCTCAGTAGTTAAAGTTTCTGTCCCTTTTACAATTACATCTAACGACTCTTTTTGTTTAAGAGCATCATCTCTAACACTACGCGAAATCTCTAAACTGCGTGTACTCGCTTCTACTATTCCTTCTAACGACTGTGTTGTTAACTGTACCATATCTTCACCTTGTTGCACGCTTTTTAAATTCTCATCTATAATCTCATAAATCTCTTGTACAATTACAGAAGTTTTAGCCGCAAGGTCACGCACCTCATTAGCCACAACAGTAAACCCTTTACCGCTCTCACCCGCTCTAGCCGCTTCAATAGATGCATTAAGTGCAAGTAAATTAGTTTGTGCCGCAATCGAATCTATAGCTTCCATAACAACAGAAATCTCCTGAGTTGATGATGTAATAAGCTTCATCGCATCTACCAGCTTAGTCGCTGTTTGCATACCATCAGTTGCAGTTTGCGTCATCTCTTTTACTATCTGATAACTTGTATCTATATCTTCAAGTGCTTGACTAATTTTACGCGTTGCATTTATAGTATTGTCTTGGAAGTCATTAAGCAACTCAGTCTGGTTTTGTGTTAACTCTGCAAGCTCCATTGCTGACTCTGCAATATGAAGCGACCCTTGATTTACTTCAATCCCAGAACGACCTGTGCTACCTAACACGTCTTTTAACGAATGGCTAATTTGTGTAAGTGCCGTTTGTATTTGCTTAAAATCCCCAATATAAGTCTGAGTCGGAGCTTTAGTAAAGTCACCGTCCGCAAAACTTGATAATACTGAAGAAATTTCATTAATATAGTTTGTTAACGAACTTGACAGCTCCTCAATACTTCCAACTAATTGGTCCACCTCATAACTAGCCCTATCAATTTGTGAAGTATCTATATTTAAGTTACCTGTTGTAAGCTGTTCCACTGCTTCTACTGAACGCTCAATAGGTGAAATATACTTCCTAGTAAACATCGTAATTACTATAGTACTTGCTAACATAGCTACTGCGCATATTACAATTGCAGTAAATATCTCAGAATAAATTGCATTATACACATGCTGTGTAGAATGATTTCCTATTACTCGCCAACTTGTATTTGGAATAGTTTTATACAAAGTGTAAATGTCATCGCCATATAAATTTACACCGTCATGTATTTGCCCTTCTGGTGAACTTAACATATTCCCTAATTTAGCTCCACTATTTGCTATAGTTATAGTCTTAGTCTCAGATGATTGATATTCTGGATTAGGATGTATAATAATCTCTTCATCAGTATTAATAACAAATACATAAGTATCAACGCCAAAATTTAAATCTAAAATTACTTGAGTCAAATCTGAAATGTCAATATCCATTCCAAACACACCCACCATTCTGCCATCATCATACACTGTTTTAGACGTTGTAACTACTAAACCGCCTGTAGTCGCATCAACATATGGGTCAGATACAAATATATTACTACTATTTACTGCTCCTGGATACCAACTTCTAGTCGTTGGGTCATAATCTGCTGGTGGCACCCAATCATCAGAAATCGTCATATCTTTTGATGGCGTAGCAAAATATATATTTAATAATGCTGAATGGTCATCTACATGTGCAAATAAATATTCTTGTAACACTTCCTTATTTGTATATAAACTCATATAAGCAATATCTTTAGTCATCATATCTAGTAGCGTATTCATCTCATTAATTAAGCCCTCAAATTCAGTTACTGCTAACTCTACCTGATTAGCAACGCTAGTTTCTGCATCATCTACCATTATACTTTGTAAATTTAGTACTTGTAAAATCGTAGTAACTAGCAATAACCCTATAATCAAGGCCCCAAATATCATTCTTATTTGTAATGCTAACGTTCGTTTCATATTGTCCCCCTACCTTTTAAACTACGAATTTATCCATTTGGTGTTTTAATGTACTTGCTTGTGCCGCTAACTGTTGACTTAACGCTACGTTCTCTTGTGAGATAGCAGAGTTTTTAGATATTTCAGTTGACAACTGTTCTGTCGCATCTATTATTGATGTTAACGATTCCTTTTGGGTTAATGCATTATCTCTCACATCCTCAGAAATCTCAACGCTCCTAACACTCGCTGCCACAATAGCATCAAATGCCTCTGTTGTTAAATTAACCATTTCTTCGCCTTCTCTAACGCTTTGCAAGTTTAAATCTATTATATGATAAATATTTTGCACAGTTTCAGAAGTTTTAGCCGCAAGGTCACGTACCTCATTAGCCACTATAGTAAACCCTCTGCCACTTCCTCCTGCTCTAGCCGCCTCAATCGATGCATTTAGTGCAAGTAAATTAGTCTGTGCTGCTATTGAATCAATTGAATGTATTACTGCAGAAATCTCTTTAGTAGATGCCGATATTAATCTCATTGACTCTACCATCTTATCAGATGTCTGTTTACCTTCTCCTGCTTTACTTGTCATCTCTTTAATAATCCCGTAACTCTTATCTATGTCAGCAAGTGAATGGATTATCTGTCCACTTGCACTCTGTATATCATCCTTAAACGTTTGTAACATTCCTGTTTGCGTTTGCGTTAAATCCGCTAACTCCATTGCTGAAACAGAAATAGCTTCCGCCATGTGATTTACTTCCGTACTTGATAGTGTAGTTGCTTTTAATATTGTACGCAGTGAACTACTAATGCCTGAAAGTGAATTTTGGATAGTTTTAAAATCTCCTATGTAATTTTGCTGTGGTTCGGTCGCAAAATTACCGTTTGCAAATTGATTTACTACATTTGAAATATCATTTATGCATGTAGTTAAGTATATCGATAGTTCGTCTACTCCCGTAGCCAGTCTTTCTACTTCGTAACTCTCTTTTCTTATATTAGTAGTGTCGACTTTTAGATTTCCAGTTTTAATTTGTTCAAGTAAGGCTACTGCTTTTTCTATTGGTGATATAAATCTTTTAGTAAAATACGCTGTTATTACCCAGCTAATTGCTACTGCTGTTATAGATATAAATACAAATTTAATAATCTCAGTTATTAAATTGTTAGTTACGTATGATACTGGATAGTTACCTATAATCCTCCAAGTCGTATTTGCTACATTATCATACATACTATATGAAGAATCCCCATTTGCTCTTGTTATAATCTCTACATTTCCTTGAGGAGAACTAAATAACGCTGAAACGTCTGCTCCTGAACTTGAAAGTGTTATTATATTATCTTCAGTTGATTGGTACTTCTCATCAGGGTGGATTATAATTTCCTCATTATCATTAATTACATATACGTATATCCCCTCTCCTGTAGATAAATCTGCTACTACCTCAGTTAATGCCCCCATTACTATATCTAACGCAATTACTCCTAATAACTTGCCATCTTCATCTAATACTTTTTTGGATAGCGTAGTTACCATCTCACCTGTTACAGCATCTATATATGGTGACGTTACGTAAAACGTATCACTACTTAATGCTTCTAAATACCACGTTCTTTGTGTACCATCGTATCCAGCTGGTAAATCTACAACATCAGAAAACGCTAATTCATTATTAATACTACTGAAATAAATATATAATATTTGTTCACTTGTATCTTGCAAAGCCAAATACTCTCTTAAAGCATCTATGTCTTTGTCAAGATTAAATAATGCTACGTTTTGTGATAATGTTTCTAGCATAGTTCCCATAGTCCCTATCCAATTTGAAAACTCACTAGTTGCATATTCCACTTGATTTGTTACTCTAGCTTCGGCTTCAGATGATAATATACCGTTTAAATTAACCATTTGTAGCGTTGTTGTCATTGCTAACTGAGTAATAATCATAGCTGTAAAGACTATTCTAATTCGCATTGCCAATTTCGTTTTCATTTAATTCTCCTCCTACTCTGTATTATGCGTTCTTATTCATTATACAACAAATCTCGATTTTATACAACCTTTCATTTCAAATACATGTAACAATTTAATTACATCTATGTTAAAATATAAATATCAAATAAAATAATAGGGGTGTGTTTAATGCAATCAATTATTAAAAACTATTTTTCATGCGATTCTATGATTAATAAAGACCAAATTATAGGTGATATTCCATCATCTAAAACGGCTTATAAAAATGTTATAGACATCGCTTGGCCGTCTACTGTAGAGCG
>MDSQ01000546.1_pt1 | contig 10084 bp, 2 predicted proteins | sample 1008251 | NCBI WGS metagenome assembly MDSQ01 (sample SAMN05526597, study PRJNA338239) | gut metagenome | isolation source: Hindgut content | host: Naso unicornis | place: Saudi Arabia: Red Sea | collected 2016-05
CAGACAAATCAAAAAGCAACAACAAATGCTACATTTTTAGAAAGACTCAATGTTCTTGAGGGAGATTGGCATCTAATTTTTACACATCAACGTTCAACAGCATCAACACCCACAACCAATTTTGCCGCTTATTCAATAACCAAATCTTGTCACATGTCACAGCACCGACATCAGGGGCACATGTTGGCAACTCCTTCTTTTTCAGCATAGGTTTTGTGAGTCAAGGATACTTAAGCTTACGATCTGCTATATGCCACTGTGTCATATCAGGTTATTTTAACACATGCTGTGTACAATATGGCTGATGAGCTCCTCCAAGCTGCTCTAGTGTGAGGGATTGACGACAAAGTGGCACCATGTGTGAGTAACAAAGCGAGAGGGATTAAAGCTGGCTCTAAAAACAGCAAATGGGATTAGAGGAACTCCATCTGAAACGATGTGACAGAACAATGGGACTCCACTCAGACACTGCTAAAGAGATTTGGGGGAATGAGAGCTGCCATCATCTACACTTTAGCACTCGTCAGTCCCAAACAAGCACCTTACTAACCATGAGTAGATGATTCAGAAGATGTAAGATATTCACCGAAAAAATCGATGTGGGAAGATCAGTCACTCACTCTCTTGGTAAAGTTGAGTCAAGTCAATTTTGTTTATATGGTGCCAAATCACAACAAAGCTGTCTAAAGATGCTTTACGTATAGAATAGGTCTAGACCACACTCTAAAAAATATTAAGTTTATTAGAACCCAACAACTGAAAGTAACAGTTGACAGTACTAGGCGACAGTGGCGAGCAAAAACGTCCTTATTAGTCCTATTTTGGTTTAAAACATATACTTAGGGAGATGCAAAATCTGCAAAGTAAATGTGTCTTTGTTAGTATTTGCTCTCTCTCCACTGATTATGCCCAAAATATCAAACTGTAAGACATTAAGCACTTTGAGTTTGACTGTGACTGTATTTAGAGAGTATAGTAGAGTGTGTAGAGTATCAGTGTGTCCATTATTGTTCATTGTGCCACAGCAGACAAGAACTATTGCTTTTAGAGCTTTTGCTTACAAAGCTTAACTACACTTGAAGACTGACAAAAATAAATAAATAAAAAATCAAGACTCTCAATAGTAGCCTTTGTAAGTGATTTGAACCATATCGCACAGTCCTTGCCAGTGCTAGAGTTTGATCAGGCATTACTGAGATGGATCTGTTGACATCTGAGCTTAGATGCTTAATGACTACTCTGTTGTATAAATGCAGAAAAGGCTCTTTCAAAAGCCTTGAGCTGGGATTGTAAATGCAGAACGAACCCTGATGCTAAACTGTCTAGACAATAACGAGGAGAAGTTCAAAATGAGCCATGAACAAAATCATTAAAGCAACTGAGTGGTTTCCAGTAGAAAGGACCTCATTTTTAGACTTGACTTCAAAATAAACTAAAGTTACAGACACTCTTTTGAAAGATTCTGAAGTTCTGCTCACCTATAATTTAATAATAACTTTGTTTTAAATGATTTTATGTGATGATTATGTGACTATTGGATGTTTTTTGTGAACTGAATTCTTGTATAAATAAAGTTTCACCAGCCAACTCAGAGAAATTGTTTTCTCTCTCTCCATATGTACACACACACACACACACACACACACACAGAGGTGAAACGTTTGAAGTGTTTACAGTTTTATTCATTATGCCTTGTGTTCCCTGATGGATGACGTACTTCTCCAAAATTTATTGATATGGAGGGGAAACAAGTTGGGGTCCTAAGCTTGTCACATCTAAAAAATAAAACAATATACATGATACCTTAATAGTAAAATGGCAATACATTAAAAGGTATCACAGCAATTTATCATAGTGTAAGGATTATTTGATAAAAATATTACAACATTTTCAGTCTGCTTTTCAATCTTAATTATAATATGGATAAACACAGAAAAAAGATGATTTGGGTTTTTTTTTTTCTTTTTAAGACTCTTTGTAACTCAGACAAGTGATGGAGAAAAAAAAGTGTATCACTTCAATCAGTTTTTTTTTTGTTTGTTTTTTTTTTATTTTACGACCAGCCTACATTTGGCTGTAATGATGGACTAAAATTACCTTGATGATTTTCTTAAGATGCGAAGCCAACAAGGGCTGACCTCACAACTACTAGAGGAGACAAATATGAGTTTGATGCTACAACATGGAAATGAAACATAAACTTTGTTTCTTTGCATTTCATACTTTAATATTATGAATACAGACATGCACATTTAATGAGAAATTACAAAGCATGCAGCACAGTATGCAGGACAGTCTTTCCACCGTTACAGCAGTAAGAAAAAATTGTATATGCTTGTCTTAGCATATGTTTATTGTCACTTTACTTGATTAGTGGCTGACATAAGATCTGTTATCATAAATTACTTTTGTGCATAGAAAACATAAATAATGGCTTAAAAAATAATAAGTTAATTCATTAATTTAAATCCTTTAGTTTCTTCAGAAACATTATAGAGTAAATAAATAAAAATAATTTATCGTAGGCTATATGTAATGTATATCCTCCTGTAATGTTGGAGGTATTTAGTCCCTTGTTCCAGTCTAGTTTCTAATGGCAATGAATTGCTGTTGCAACCACGATGGCCAAAAGAAAACTTGCTTTGTTGATTACTGCAGAGGAGGCAGCAGTTGTTGGCTCTGCTGCTGCTGTAGCTGCTGCTACTGTTTCATCCACAGCTTGAACTACTGTTGTTGTTGTTGTTGTTGTAGTGGTTGATCCTGGAGCCACTGTGGTTGTTGCTGAGGCAGCAGTAGATGCAGTAACTACTGTGGTTGGTACTGGAGCTAATGTGGTTATGGCAGATGATGGGGGTACTTTGCTGGTTGTTGAAGCAGCCGTGGTTTGTGCTGTAGTGGTGGTCACTGAAGCAGTGGTTTTGGTTGGGGCAACTCTGCTTGTTGATGATGGAGCCATAGTTGATGTGGTTGAGGCAGCAACGGTGTTTAGAGGGGCTGCAGTGGTTGTTGTTGGGGTCACTTTAGTGTTTGCTGGTGTAGCTGTGGTCAGTATTTCAGCTGCAGTGTTTGATGTGGGGGCCACTGTGGTTGTTGTTGGGTTCCTAGTGGTGGTTGCCTTTGTTGTCAGAGCAGAAGCAGTTGTTGTTGCAGTGATGGTTGTAGTTGCTACTGTAGTGGTTGTTGTTGGAGCTGTGATCATTGCAAAAGCCGACGTTGCTGTAGGGGCAGCTGTGGTTATTGTTAGGGGAATTGTCACTGTTGTCGGAGAAGCTGTAGTTGCTACTGTAGTAGCTGTTACTGCATCTGTGGTCTTTGTGGCCAATTGGATGGATGTTGTTTGGGCTGCTACACTTGTTGTTAAGGCGGCTGTGGATGTTGCTGGACTTTGCGTGGTTGGTTTAAGGACAGCTGTGGTTGCTGTTGGGGTAGTTGAAGCTGAGACTGTGCTAGAAGTTGTTAAGGGTCCTGTGGTTGTCACTGGAGCTGTTGTGGTGGTGGTTGTTGTTGGGGCAGCTGTGTTTGTTGTTGGGGCCATGGAGATGGTTATTGCTGCAGCTGTGGTAGTTGTTGCTGATTGGCTGGTCATTTGTGGGGCTGCAGTGCTTGTTGTTTGGGATACTGTGGTTGTTTTTTCTGCTGCAATGGATGATGTTTGGACTGTGGTGGCTGGGGTTGAGGCTGGTGTGGTGGTCGTTGGAGCATTGATGGTTGTTGTTGGGGCAACTCCGTTTGTTGTTGGGGTTGCTGTACGGGTTGCAGCAGCCTCTGTCGTGGTCATTGGTTCTGCTGTAGTAGTGGTTCTGGATACTGTGCTGATTGTTGCTGGAACTGCTGTGGTTGTTGTCAAGGCCACTGTGTGTGTAGATGCTGCCACTGCAGTTGATGAAGGCACTGCTGTGAATGTTGTTGAGGCTGCCATGGTTGTAGTTGGAGCATTCATGGTTGTTGTTGGGGTTGCCATAGTGGTTGCACCAGCATCTGTTGTTTTCATTGGTGAAGCTGTAGTTGGTGAGGTCACTGTGGTTGCTGGTATTGATTCAGTGGTTGCTGGAGGGGCTGCCATGCTTGTTGTTGGAGCTGCTGTGGTTGTTGTGGAGGCCACTGCGATTGTTGTTGCTGCTGCCGCAGTTGATGATGGCACTGCTGTGGATGTTGCTGAGGCTGCTGTGGTTGGAATTGGAGCATCCATGGATGTCAGGGAAGCTGTGGCTGTTGAGGTTGCTGTAGTGGTTGTGGCAGCCTCCACTGTTGTTGTTGTTGGTTCAGTTGTAGTTGTTATTGAGGCCAGAGTCTTTGTTGCTGCAACTGTGGTCATTACTGCAGAGTGGATGGTCGTAACCGGGGCTACTGTGGTTGTTGCTCTTGATTGGGGTGTTGTTGAAGCGGCTGTGGTTGTTGTTAGGGTTGCTGTAGTGATTGCAGCTGTTGCTGTTGTTGCCATTTGCTCAGCTGTTGTTGTTGCTGGGGCCATAGTAGTTGCTGTTGCTGCTGCTGTAGAAGTTGTTGCTGCAACTGTGGAAGTTGTTGCTGATGTGCTGGTTGTTGGTGGGGCTGCAGTGTTTGTTGTTGAGGCAGCTATGGTTGTTGTTGGAGCTTCCGTGGTTGTGGTTGGGGCAGCTGTGGTTGCTGCAGCAGTAGTTGATGTGTGGACTGCAGTGGTTGTTGTTGAGGCTGCTGTGGTTGTCACTGGAGTATTGGTGGTTATTGTTGGGGTTGCTGTAGTAAGTGTTGCTTCTGCTGAGGTTGATGATTGGACTGTAGTGGTTGTTGTTGAGGCTCCTGTGGGTGTTGTTGGAACCTCTGTGGTTGTTTGTGGAGCTGCTTTGCTTGTTGTTGGAGCTTCCATTGTTGTTGTTTGTTCAGTTGGAGGTGTTGTCTGGGTCATTGTGCCAGTTGTTGTTACAACTGTGTCTGTTGTTGGAACTGCAGTGGTTGTTGTTTGAGCAACTGTTGTTGTTGCAGCAGCTACAGTGGTGGACTGCCCATTGCCTAAAGCTGTTTAATAGTGGTTTATACAGTAAAGGATTAAGATTTTTAAACCATAATTCAGTCTTAATTAAACTTTAAAAAGCATATTTTTAATTAAGTAATTACTTTAACTTACCAACAAACAGGAGCAAGAAGATGCAGACCTTCATTATCATTGAGGAAGGTGATTTTCTGTTTTAAGAATATGGTACATTTCAACAACAATAACAATATAATCCAAGATAGACATAAAAGAGAACTTGCATTAAACTGCAATGAAATTAGATGAATATTCAAGATTATTACTTACAGATTTCGTCCGGTGTTGAATTGTCCGCAGTGACAGAAGTTGAGATGCTTTCTGATTACACCTGTTCACTATCCTTTGCTGTCTGTTTGTTGATGTCCTCTGCTGAACTGACTGCAGGTTATATTTCCACACAAAGCTGGTCAGATGTCATCAGAGTTTGAACAAAGACGTAATAATTGGAGTGAGTTTGTTTTTTCTCTTTAAGGTGTGGCACACCATTGATATATGTTTTCAGACACCTTTGTTTCTTAATATTATATTGAGTGAATAAAGAACCAAGAACCGGTTCAGTGACATTGTTTTTGACATGACGTAGGATTAATGGGAGGAGGCCAACAAGTTTTTTCATCAGTTTGCTCTCCATATCACACTTTTTTGTTTTCTGTTGTCATAAAGACTTAAAAGTACTGCACGTTTTAGGAGAGAATGTATTAACTCTGACGAGAGTGAAGAGAGTTTTTAAGGTTTGAACAATTTATTTAGTCTGAATTACACACGAAAGTATAAACATTAATAACAAATAATACATTAAAAGGATCAACAGCAAAGAGAAGAAACATGTAGCCTTGAGAATACAAAATAAACAAAACTGCAGAGATGTCACACAGCTGAGTCACAGTTTTACATTCTGCAGGCTGATTCAAGGAGAGGCACCGATGACTCTGAGCATGGAGAATCTGTGAGGTCACATCTGTCAGCTTACTCACTGAGATCTGCACCAGCTTTGTTTTGCTGTTGTTGTTTCTAAGCAACCAGAGTCACCGACTGATGAGCTGTCAATAGTTTGACCACCTTTTTATCTACTGTAATCTAGGCCAAGGTCATCATCACTATTACTCATTAACCAAATGACACTATTAAACATGTAGTATGTGGGTTAAGTACTTCTGAAAAACCTCAAGGTCATTTAGAAGTCGATCTTAAGTTTTAATCATATCACAACATCCTAATCAACAGACTATAAATTCTTAAAGAATAATCACAGTTAATTCGAAAGTAAATGGTCTGTTTTATCAGCTGTTCGTTCCAGCTTGAAAATGAACTTTGACCTGCAACGTTTCAGCCAAAATGGCTAAGAGGTGCTCAGAAGTAGTCATGGTGGCTTTGCAGACGGCATCTGCTGATGAAGTTCATGTGACATGATTGAAATTACCACAAGATTGGATATTGGATTTTTTAAATTCAATTCTCAGTTTATTTATATCCTCCTCCGCCTTTTGTCCTCATGTATGTCCTTGTTCCCTTATTTCCTCTTTACTGATGTCACAGGCTCACAGCATGGAAAATTACAAAAATGCCATGAAAAGTTGAGCACCTCTTCTCTAAATTTCTGCCTCTCATTTGTTTTGGGTTTTTTTTTGTTGTCTTTGGGTTGAAGATGCATCTTTTGTTCCACCTTGTTTTGCACATTTGGTGCATTTTATTTGTAGATTATGATTTGTTTGCTTATTTATTTATTTTGGAAATAAAAATATAAAATAAATACAGGTAGAAAAAAACATACAAAACAGTAAAGAAAACAGCATAAGTAAACAGTATTTTTAATGTGCTTTACATTCCTTTTCCTCTGTACCTCTCAAAATAATTTCTTTGTATATCGTTTTAAACTGTCTGATATTTTTACTTTGTTTGATTTCGCCACCCAGGGCATTCCACCAAATCCCCCTTACAAATTAATATGTCTTAAAAGTGGCAAGAAAACAACTTTGTTTCAAATTTAATTTGCCTCTTAGATAATGTCCTCCCTTTCTATCCATGAACATGTTTTGTACCTTGCCAGGAAGTACCCTGAGTTCCCTGAATACAGAGTTGAGGTCCCTGAATTTTAATGCGTGTGACTTCAAAAACAGAATATCAGTGTGTTCCTAATTTCCAGCATTATTTTCAGTCAACGTGACTCTATTTAACAGTATGCATAATGGTTGCATGGTGCATTGTGGGTGTTTTCCAAAACCGCTAATTCAAATGTGGTAATACCAGAGCATAGTGCAGTGTATGCAATGTTTTATGAGTATGTGTCTGACTTTACCCAGAACTCCAATGATCCTTGCCAACTTTGCTCTTTTAAATTGTTGTAGTTTAACCTTGTAACTCTCATTTTCCTGCCATTGTGTATTTGTGTTTTAAAGAAGTGACCAGGAAGGATTCTGCAAATAAAGCCACTTAATTGCCATTGTCCAACTAGGTTAGTATTATATAAAGCTGCATGCTGAGTTAAGTTCAAACTCCTGCTTTTTTCCTGATGAGCAGCTGAAAGGATGAACAGTGTATTGTTAACAAGATCCTCCCAAACAGACAGGTGTGCCTCTCAGTCTATTATACTCATCCTGATCTCCAATATCTCTGTGAGAGCAGATGCAAATATTTTCTTTTATTCAGCAGCAAACCAACAGGTGACAATGCAACTGTAAAGCCATATGGGCCGATTAAAATAATGCTTTTACCAGCAGGTCAACTGCAACCAAAGGTTTTACTGGTTTCAAAGTCAAGGTCAGCGTCTGCAGGAACTGTGTTGAAGGATTGTTGGATCATGCTATGACCTCTTCAGTGCATTCAGCCATCTCTTTGCCTCAGTGTAGTAAAAGAGTTACTATACCAATATTACATAACATGTAAAATTCCTGTTAGCAAGTAGTTTTACAAAACTTGTCAAAAACGAATACAATACAAATCTGAATCATGTGTGAAAACAGGGAAATAAACAGTGTTTTTCAGTTCAATGGGTCAGTCATTTTGAAGGCAACCAGGGACAAACTGTGATTATTACACATTAAAAACTTTGCTGTTACCTGCAGCATCGCTATAATCTGGGTGCAAATTGTTGGCGGGGTGGTGGGAGGGATTTCTCCCTCTCTGCTTTTGATATCCCCCCCGTGGTCATTCAGTTTTTATCCCCGGTGGCGATACGTCTTATCCCCCACTTCTGGTCAGACTACAAGTTGATAATAATACAGGCAATTTTAAAAAGACATTAAGGATCCGAAATGCAAATGGATCGAATTCTCATATTGTTGCAGTAGCAATGCGCTTCATGCTTGGAATGACACACAAAATCCAGTTCCATAATTTGTTCCTGCTAGTGTCAAGTCAGCTGTCATTAAACAATAACAACTAGCTTACTACTTAAGTTTGCTAGCAGCGATATAAAGTGATTAACAATATGAGATGCAACAGCATTTCGTCATTTTTAGTTTGTGTTCTTTTCGTGCACTTTATCCACGCCAACATTACTGTCCATCTTTAATTCTTTTGCTTTTTCCTGTTTGTCCAGCATTGTTATGACTCGCTCTGAAATGCAGCTGGTGGGTGTTGAAGGACGGCGGAGGACAGAGCAAACGTGCAGGGGAGCCTTTCTGCGGTGTACATGCAACCAGTGGAATCCCACAGTTAGCGTTAATGAGACATTCAACCTGACTGACGCTAAAAAACGAGTGAGCGTCACAAAATCTGCAAAAAAAGAGAGGTGAGCATCACACAGCGCCCCTAATGTCATTTAAGTGTCATTGCGAATCACCAGAGACACTGTGGAGAGGACAGGAAAGGGTTCTGGGAGCTTGTGAGAGGTCCCAGTGCACCAAAAAAAAAAGTCCTGGTACACCAGGGGACAAATCAAGAAGTGGAGGTACTGCATAACTGGTGAGGTTTATGTGGCAGCCTAAAGGTGGGTAATTAATTAATTAATAATCTTTATTTCAGGCACATATGTCCATATTACAGAAAACAACATAAAAGTGATAACAAAGGAAAAATAGTAAACATAAAACGCCCCTACTACCCACGCACACACAAAAACTGGACTGGCACTATGCCATCTGGGGACGTGAAGCAACAACCTCATAGTGTCGTTGCCACTCTAAGCGTCTGCACACTCCTCAACCTGTACAAACGCCAGAGATGAGCCGTGTAAAGAGGTGTAATGTTAGCTCTTATCAGCAAACACTTGACATCAGTGGAACACATGGAGAACTTCCGCAGCAGCATATTGTACTGAGAATATATTTTTCAGCATTGTCGGTGGATGTCTTGCTGTCCAACAGATCATCAGTGAGGCCATGACCAAGGTATCGCATGTGATGAGAGGACAATCACTCAACACAGGAAAAACTGTTTTCCTGTCCTCTCTGCTTCTCATAACCATGGCATTGCTTTTTTGACATTACATTTAATGTCATGTTCTTTGCCTTCACGTAAGAGACAAAATTCCAACTTGACGGACCCCATTACAAAGATGGAGAGGTTAAGACAACACTCCATTACAGTGTAAGCTGGTACCATGCACATTAAGAAACAGGTCGGGGTGGTTTCCCCTCTCTCACCATCAGCCTGTCGTTGTTCACAGGTGCTGCCTGAATCCATGTGGCGTCATGGGCAGATAAGGACCTTAACCATGATGAACTGCAAAGCAGATAAGCTTACTTAGAATGGACATTGCGCAACTGCAGTACACAGTATTTCTTGTGAAACAGTAATGACTTGGTAGAACTTCCATATTGCTCACTGTTAACATGCACAGTTAAGTTGTGCTACAGTTACAACTTGGTTAGGTCATTTTATTGGACTGCTGTCCTTGTCCCAGTATACAAGCGCTGAGGGAGAATCGACTCCTTTACAGAAGGCGGCGATGTGCCCGTTCAGCTGGTTGCTATTGAACCTTCTTCCTGGTACACACAAGTTAGCAGGCAGCTAGCAGAATCCATGTCGAACAGTGAAAACATGGACAACTTTACAGCACTGTACACTTCATACTTACACTTTACTTTTGGTAGGAATTCGATGCACACTTTTTCTTGTGTTCACAGGATTCTT
>MDSQ01000547.1_pt1 | contig 10081 bp, 6 predicted proteins | sample 1008251 | NCBI WGS metagenome assembly MDSQ01 (sample SAMN05526597, study PRJNA338239) | gut metagenome | isolation source: Hindgut content | host: Naso unicornis | place: Saudi Arabia: Red Sea | collected 2016-05
TCAAATTGCCTGCACTGTCTATAAACACTTCATGTGGCCCTGCAACTCACTATTAGTATTGTTTTTATTCCTTTATAGATTTATTTTTCTGTGGACAGCTTGATCTTATCTATTTTATGCATGGTTGTTGTGGTTGTGATTGTTGTTGGCACTGTCTTGATTGCCTTGACTGTCCCTTGTGTGTTGAACTGCACTGCAAACCAAATTTCCCCTTGAGGGACAATAAAGAACTGAACTGAACTGAACTGAACTGAACTGGAAAAAGGAATATTTGCTTAACATATCCACAAGACAGAAATGGCACTTACCTCAGCGCAACCTCAGAGCCAATGACATTGTCATCATTAAAGACGACAATCTCCCAAGAAATCATTGGCAACTAGGACGAGTGGTGGAGACTGTTCAAGACAGCGATGGCTTAGTCCGTCGAGTCAAAGTGCAAGTCGGAGAGCGAAAGCCTCAAAGAAAACTAGATCCCCCCTCCAAACCTTCAGTTATTGAGAGACCAATCCAAAAATTAGTGCTTCTCCTTGAGAATTGATGAGAACAAACAAACCACAACCGTTATATGCACACTTCTTTATTGGTTTATGTTGCACATTCATCTGTATACCTCTGATAGTTCAATGTGAAGTAATCAATTTATTAGAGTCAAGAAATCCTTTACAATTCATTTGCTTGTATATCTCGTGTAAGGAGTGTTACCGCGAGGTGTGTGTGGAAGACAGGCTGCTAGCAGGCTGAACTCAAGCTTAGCGCCCTTGGAAGCAGAAGGAGGTGGGAGGAGACTAATGGTGTATTCATTGTAAAACGAGTGGTTCATTTATTTAAAACACAGGAAATTGTCATTGTTTTTATAAGGGTTGAAATTCATAACTGTTAAAAAGAGATAATTTCATGTAAATTCATTATTTGAGTTTACTAAAAATTATATATATTAAGTTTAAAAATGTGAACATGATTTCATGCATTATTCGTGAAATATTACATTATGGCATTTGTGTTTTTGTCCAACCTGGTACCAGCCAGCTGACTCCGCTCGCACCCACATTCTGATCAGGCAAGATTAAAAGGGACAGCACACTAAGGGTACAACTATGGATGCTGAAAAAGAGACTATTTACATACACACACATACAAGCTTACAGCGTAACTGAAGGGCTTTAAATACTAATGTCATGTTTTGAGGTCAAAATAATTTGTGAGCTGAAATTGGTGAACATTTCAAGGTGATTGGCGCATGTGTTTATGGAACAATAATTCATGACGTCTGTTTATGTAAAGGTTTAAAAAGTGAAGCTCTATAGCTATTAATGTTTACAGTGCTCACTTATGACATTTTTGTTGTTACTGTTTCAGGCTAAAAATCCCTTTGAATGTCCATAATCTGTAAGTGCTTGACATAGTATTACTCTGTAGGAAATCTGTAGTCTCATAAGTAACCATCAAGGGACTATTAATGAAGATTATAATAATAAACTCGAGAAAGAAAGAGAAACGTTAAACAAAAATGAATATGGATCTGCCTTCGGCCACACCAAAACTGAAACTGCAAGCTCATTAGAGTCATCAGAGAAATCGAGCAACCACTCTGGCCCAACCAGTACCCACAGTGGTAGAGTAGATGCAGAAGCAGAGCTTGCTGCTAAGCTGGAGCAATCAAAGGCCATGGAAGAAATTCAAGCGCAGCAAGCACATCTTCAGGAGTTAGAAAGTGAATGGAAACTTAAAGAGGCAAAAATGTTGTCAGAAATGAAACAAAGAGAGGAGGAAATGCAACAACAGTTGGAACAAGAGAGAGCAAAACTGCAGCAGCTACAAGCAGAAAAAGAGGTCGCTATAGCAGCAGCTCGTGTAAGAGCTTATAACAGTTTTGAAGGTTTTGAGAGCCAAAATGAAGAAATTAACAACAAAACTAACTCTGCTTGCTACAGAAAGCTGAAAACTGAACCTCAATTGAATCCAGACGCTGCTTCATTCCAACCTCGCCAATCAGCTCCTGAAATGACAATGACCGAGGAGTCTGTCAGTTCAGCACAAGCAATTGCTAGTTCATTAAGTATGAATCGCTTGCCAGTCCCTGAACCCACCACTTTAGTGGTGCCCCTTTGAGATTTACAGATTGGAAAATGTCATTCATGACTCTTATTGATAGAAAACCCCTCCCAGCAAGTGAGAAGATGTTTTATCTCAAAAATTATCTTGCTGGAGAGGCGCGCAAAGCTGTAGAAGGTTTCTTTTATCGAGATTCAGGGAACGCATACAATGGAGCATGGAAAGTTTTACAAGACAGATATGGGAATCCGTTCATCATACAAAAAGCTTTCCGTGATAAGCTCATGAAATGGCCAAAGATCGACACAAACGACCCACTAGCACTAAGAGAGTTTGCCGACTTCCTCCAAAGCTGCACTGAAGCAATCCCACATGTCAAAGGACTAGCTATCCTTAACGATTGTGAGGAAAACCACAAGTTGCTCAAAAAACTGCCAGAATGGATCGTTCGAAAGTGGAGTCGAATTGTTGTGGATGAGCTTGACACATCAGGCAGCTGTCCAGATTTTGCATGCTTCACAGAGTTCCTGAGTAGAGAAGCACAGATAGCCTGTAACCCTATTGCTTCTCCACTGTTGATAAATTTTAAACCTGTAGACGACAGAATCCCAAAGAGGGCCAAAGCTTTCAACACAAACACACAATCAAAGAGTTTCGCTCAGGAGAAACAAGAAACAAACAGCTGTAAACCAAAATCACCTTGTTTTGTCTGTAAAAGTGAAGCTCATGGCATCACAAGGTGTCCCACTTTCGCAGCTAAGAGTGTTGAAGATAAAAAGGCATTTATCTATGAAAATCGGCTTTGTTTTGGATGCTTGAGAAAGGGTCATATGACCAAGGATTGTAAGAGACGACACACGTGCAACACATGCGACCGTCGTCACCCAACTTGCATGCACGAAGACAGGAAGCAAAAACCTGTGGAAGCAATAACGAATAGCTCTACCTCCACAGAAGAACGTGCAAGCCAGGAAACACACAAGGTCAAGTCTCATACATCAACACAACGCGCTTCTGCTACCTCAAACATCGTCCCAGTTTTTGTGTCTTCAGTACAAGAACCACACAGAGAGATACTGACATACGCGATACTGGACACACAAAGTGATTCAACATTTGTCTTAGAAGATGTACTTGACAAATTGAATGTGGATGTCCAACCAGTAAAACTTACACTTAGTACTATGACAGCAATTGACACAATCATATCGAGTAAGAGCGTTCATGGTCTACAAGTTTGAGGACTCCACTCTCAGAGCTGCATTCAACTACAGCAGGCATACAGCCGTGACTTTATCCCGGTGGATAAGTCTTATGTCCCAGCGAAGGAAACAGCATTACTGTGGCCTCATCTCAGAAACTTGGCAGATAAGTTGCCACCCCTCCAAGACTGCGACGTAGGGCTCTTAATAGGACTGTCCAGCAGCACTGGCTCCTCTTGAAGTCATCTTAGGTGACAAAAATCAACCGTTCGCACAGAGATCAGAACTAGGATGGAGTATAATAGGCTCATTAAACCCCCACCAGACAAGGAAGTCAGAGCTTTGTGCATCGGCTCACAGTGAAAGAACTGCCAGTTCCCTTGGCGACAGATGTTCTAAAGGCCCTGGAATCAGACTTTGTTGAGAGAACTTATGAGGATAAACATGTGTCCCAAGGAGATGTTCAGTTCATGCAGTTCCTCAGTAACCACATCACACAGAAGGAGGACAGGCATTATGAGATGCCTCTCCCTTTCAAAGGCAACAGCTCACCCAACCTACCAAACAACAAGAGGTTAGCCACGGTCCGTCTACAGTGTCTCAAGAAAAAATTAAAGGCCAACATACAATGCTATGATCAATACAAAACATTCATGGAGGAAACCATCAACAAGGGTGATGCAGAGCCTGCCCCTATAACATCTGAGGGACAGACAGAGTGGTACCTGCTGCATCATGGCATCTATCACCTAGGAAACCGTATAAGTTGAGAGTCGTTTTTGACTGTTCGGCCAAATTCCATGGTGTTTCTCTAAATGACACTCTGCTAACGGGACCTGATCTTATCAATCCTCTGGTAGGAGTACTTTGCAGATTCAGGAAGGAAGCTGTAGCCATTATCTGTGACATCGAAAGAATGTTTTATCAATTCTCTGTCACTCCTGAATCCAGAAATTATCTGAAATTCCTCTGGTGGAATAGTGGTGATCTGGAGAAGGAACCACAAGAGTACAGGATGCCGGTTCATCTCTTCGGAGCCACTTCGTCTCCAGGATGTGCAAATTTTGGTTTAAAGCATTTAGCACGACAACAAAAAGCTAACTATCCTCTGGCATCAGCATTCGTGGAGAAAAAATTTTATGTTGATGACGGTTTAGTCAGCGTTTCATCAGTCCAGGAAGCCAAGAAACTGATCACTGAGTCGCAAGAGTTGTGCAAAAGAGGAGGCCTGCGCCTTCACAAATTCAACTCAAATGAAGAGGCGGCGCTCTCTTGCTTAGACCCCTCTGAAAGAGCAGCAAACATCGAGCCTCTAGGATTTGATCCAACCCCATCAGAACATGCTCTTGGCATTCAATGGTCGATAAAAGACGACACTTTCAACTTTAACATCAGCTTGAAGGATCAGCCTTCAACCCGTCGTGGTTGTTTGTCTGTCATTGCCTCTCTCTACGATCCACTCGGATTCATCGCTCCATTCAGCCTAAGTGGAAAACATATCCTTCAAGAGCTTTGTCACAGGGGGATCGGATGGGATGACCCACTCCCAGAAGATATTAAGCCACGGTGGGAGGAATGGATAAATGGTCTTCTCAAGTTGAAAGAGGTCTCAATTCCGAGATGTTACCACCCACATGACTTTCATAACATTGTCAGAGTAGAGCTGCACCATTTTTCAGATGCCAGCTGTGTGGGATATGGTGCATGTTCTTACCTCAGGTACAAAAATGACATGGATGAAGTCCATTGCAGTCTTGTGATGGCAAAAGCAAGGGTCGCACCCTCAAAAGTCACAAGTATCCCGAGACTTGAACTCGCAGCAGCGGTGGTTTCTGCAAAAGTAAGTGTCGTGTTAAAGGGTGAGCTTGACATGAAAATTGATCAAGAATTTTTCTGGACTGATTCGCAAGTTGTGCTTAGATACATCAACAATGATGCTCGTAGGTTCCACATATTTGTTGCAAACCGTGTTCAACTGATTAGAGATAATAGTGATCCCAGTCAGTGGTATTATGTGGACACCTCAGAAAACCCGGTGGATCATGCATCCCGAGGTCTAACTGCTTCAGATATTCACTCAACGACCTGGCTGAGAGGACCGAACTTTCTCTGGGAGCATGAATTACATCTAACACCCAGCACTCCAGCAGAATTACTCGTCGGTGATCCTTAAGTCAAGATAATTCGGGTGCTTGCAACTGAAGCCGCTGACTACAATGACATCCTCAAGCGTCTGAGTCAATTTTCCTCATGGACAACACTTGTAAAGGTGGTTGCAAGAATCAAGAGACTGAGGTCTAAACAAAAACAACATAGTGAACATGTTACTGTCGAGGAGCGTGAGGAGGCTACTGAGGCAGTTATTAAAATTGTACAGCAGCAAGCATTCCCTCATGAAATAAAGATGCTTCAAGGTGAAAAAGGCCTTCCAAACTCAAGCTTTCTCTTCAGTCTTGATCCCATCTGGTCTGAAGGACTTCTTCGTGTTGGTGGGAGATTAAAACAGTCATCTCTCTGCCACAAAGTCAAGCACCCAGTCATCTTACCAAACAACAGTCATATTACTAAGCTGATTGTGTCCCACTACCACGCTAAAACGTGCCATCAGGGTCGAAGCCAGACACAAATGGAACTTAGGACCAATGGATTCTGGGTGATTGGTGGGAGCAAGCTGGTTGCTAAACTGATACACACCTGTGTGCTTTGCAGGAAACTTCGACGGCCGACAGAGAGCCAGCGGATGGCTGAACTCCCTAAAGAACGTCTTGAAGCCTCAGCACCCTTTACATATAGCGGCATGGACTGTTTTGGTCCGTTCATTGTAAAGAAAGCCCACAAAGAATACAAAAGATATAGCCTGATTTTCACATGTTTGTACTCTAGAGCTGTCCATATAGAAATGCTTGAAGATTTGTCGACAGACTCATTCATCAACGCATTGAGATGCTTTATTAGCCTCAGAGGAGCTGTCCGGCAACTACAATGCAACCAAGGTTCTAACTTTGTTGGCGCCAGAAATGAGTTTAAGGAAGCACTTAAGAAATGCGACACCAAGCTACTGGAAATCTTCCTGTCTGAAAGGCAGTGCGAATTTGTCTTCAACGCCCCCTCTGCCAGCCACGCAGGCGGCGTCGGGGAACGGCAAATTAGAACTGTTAGAAATGTCCTGAATTCCACCTTCACCCAGTGCCCAGGTCGACTCGATGACGCCTCTCTCAGAACACTGTTCTATGAGGCCATGGCAATCGTTACCAGTCGCCCATTAACAATAGATGGAATCAATGATCCATATGCGCTGGGACCTTTAACGCCGAATCACCTCATCATGATGAAATATAAAGTTGCTCTTCCTCCCCCTGGAGTATTTGTGAAGGAGGATTTATACGCTACAAAGAGATGGAGGAGAGTTCAGTATCTCATTGAACAATTCTGGGGTCGCTGAATGCAGGCCTTATGCATGATGATGGCGCTGCGCGAGTAGCGACATGCAGTTGTAGTCCATTGGATGTTGAGAGTTTGAGTGTTATTGTGTGCCGTTTGCGAATAACCAATAAGCTGGGTAGGATCTACGCTTGTTCACCGATCACTTTACTTATTTTAAAATGGAGCTGTCACTTTTGATCGTTGCATGGACTTTGTTTGTTGTGGCTCAGAGTCTGGTGGAACCATGCCACCCGCACACAGGCAGGATTCAGTACTCTCGGGGATTTTTACTGAATCTAAGGGATCAACAGCAGCCACATACCCGTTCAGACATGTCCACGGGAGATCATTCACTTGCAGAGATCTTCCGCCAACATGAGAACTTTAATAAGACTACATGGGGAGAAAAGAGATATAAAGTGCGGAAACGCAGAAGACGGGGCGGCGTCAGGCAGAGACTGAAGCGGCTGACACTCCGCCGCATACCCCTCCCCTCGATGTTACTCTGCAACGCTCAGTCCATGAGGAATAAAATGGACGAGATCCAAGCCAGCGTCACTCATCTGGAGAAATTTAGGGACGCATGTGTCATGGCTTTCACAGAAACATGGCTCACTCCTGAGGATCTGAACACCGACCTAACTCTCACCGGCTTTGGAGTGCCGGTGAGGCTTGACAGGGATGCTGTCATCACAGGGAAATCCCAAGGGGGCGGGGTCTGCCTCTACGTCAATCAGCGGTGGTGCAAGAACGTCACTGTCAGAGAGACTGTGTGTACCGAAGACATAGAGCTGTTGTCTGTGTCCCTGCGGCCCCATTACCTCCCCCGTGAATTTCCCCAAATATTTCTTACTGTTGCATACATACATCCCAAAGCGAACGCAAAAAATGCTGTAACAACCATACAAAAGGTTACACAAAAGCCTCAGTCCCTCTCTCCGGATGCTCCTTGCTTTGTCCTTGGTGATTTTAATCACTGTAATCTGAAATCGATGAACACTTTTTATCAGTATGTTTCTTGCCCTACCAGACTTGACAAAACTATTGACTTATGCTATGGTACAGTAAAGGGTGCCTACAAGTCCATAGCTTTGCCCCCTCTTGGCTCTTCTGACCATAACATTATCCTCCTTATCCCAACCTACAAGCCACTTCTGAAGAGAGGGAAAACTGCCACTAAAGAGGTGGAGATGTGGACTGAGGATGCTATTGAGGAACTAAGGGGAGCCCTCGAGTGCACGGAATGGGACGTTTTCAAGCACTCTTCTTCAACTCTTGATGAAATGACTGAGGTGATATCATCCTATACTCTCCATTTGAAAAACTTAATCATCCCTACTAAACAGGTCAAGGTGTTTCCAAATAATAAACCCTGGCTGAATAAAGCAGTAAAGGATGCGCTGCATAGGAAACATAATGCTTTTCTCCATGGTGACAGCAAAGATAAGACTGAAGCCAAAAAAGAAGTCAGATATGAAATTAAGAGGGCAAAACTACAATATAAAAGTAAAATAGAGGGGAAGTTTCACAGTAACGACCTGAGGGCTGTATGGGATGGTATGAAGGCCATGACAGGCCAAGATAAGAAGAAGAATTCTGGGTCAGTCATGATAGATGGTTTTGACTCAAATTCTGAACTTGCAAATGCTTTGAATGATTTCTACTTACGTTTTAATGATGAACATGATTTTACTAAAGCTCGTTGTGATATCTTTGATTCCTTAAATGACATTACTGTCAACCCCCAGCTTACGATCAGTGCCATCTCTGTTAAACACATGTTCTCCAAATGTAATGTCAGAAAGAGCCCTGGGCCTGATATGATCACTGGCAAACTGCTAAAAGTCTGTGCAGATCAGTTATGTGACATTTATTCTGATCTTTTTAATTTGTCACTCTCCCAGCATAAGGTCCCAATGCCATGGAAGGAGTCTGTTGTAGTCCCTGTGGCTAAAATCAAGTCTCCGAAGGAGCTTAATGATCTGAGGCCTGTGGCCTTGACTTCAATAGTGATGAAGACTTTTGAGCGGCTGGTCAAACAAATTCTTATTGAAAAGGTTCAGAGCCAGCTTGACCCAATGCAATTTGCTTATCGGGCCAGCAGAGGGGTAGATGATGCAACCATCACTCTGTTCAATTACCTGTACAAGCATCTTGAGGGTACAAAAACACATGCTAGGCTTTTATTTCTAGATTTTTCTTCAGCTTTTAATACAATCCAGCCACATATTCTAGTCAACAAATTATTGTCAGATTTTAATCTTGATGCTGGACTGGTGAAATGGGTGCTGGATTTTTTAACTTGTAGGCCGCAGGTAGTAAGGGCTAATGATGTTTTCTCCCAGAAGCGGCTGTCATCCACAGGCTCACCACAGGGGTGTGTCCTGTCTCCTTTATTGTATATTCTTTATACAAATGATTGCAAGAGCAAATATACTGACAGGCATCTTCTGAAATTCGCGGACGATACAGTCCTCATCAGCCTGCTCCAGGAAGGAGAGGTCGATCATGGTCCAGTCTTGGAAGACTTTGTAGAGTGGTGCGACAACCACTTTCTGAAGCTAAATGTCCTAAAAACTAAAGACATGGCCATTGACTTCAGGAAAAACTCTCCCTCTACTCTCCCAACCATCATTAAGGGCTCACAAGTAGAGACAGTAGAGTACTATAAATACCTGGGTACAGTCATTGATAAAAACTTGAATCATGACCTCAACACGTCTGCAATCTGCAAAAAGGGCCTGCAGAGACTTTATTTTCTGCGCAGACTGAACACCTTTAATGTGGACAAGACGCTGATGGTTTTATTTTACAAATCTTTTATTGAGTCTATTTTAACATTCTGTATTATTAGCTGGTATGGAAACCTCACTGTGCAGAACAAAAAGTGCCTTTCTGACATTGTCAAGGTGGCCAGCAAGATAATTGGCACACAGCAGCTTTCTCTGTCAGACATCTACAACCGACAAGTCTATAGGAAGGCACAGTCGATCTTGGCCAGCACTGACCACCCACTTTTAGGAGAACTTGTTCTTCTCCCTTCTGGCCGGCGTTACAGGTTCCCCAGGGTTAGAAGCAATAGGTTTAAATTTTCTTTCATTCCAAGTGCAATAAATGTTCTCAATTTGCACTGAGTCTTGATGGATTCAAATTGCCTGCACTGCCTATAAGCACTTCATGTGGCCCTGCAACTCACTATTAGTATTTTTTATTCCTTTATAGATTTATTTTTCTATGGACAGCTTGATCTTATCTATTTTATGCATGGTTGTTGTGGTTGTGATTGTTGTTGGCACTGTCTTGATTGCCTTGACTGTTCCGTGGATGTTGAACTGCACTGCAAACCAAATTTCCCCTTGAGGGACAATAAAGAACTGAACTGAACTGAACTGAACTGAACT
>MDSQ01000548.1_pt1 | contig 10068 bp, 10 predicted proteins | sample 1008251 | NCBI WGS metagenome assembly MDSQ01 (sample SAMN05526597, study PRJNA338239) | gut metagenome | isolation source: Hindgut content | host: Naso unicornis | place: Saudi Arabia: Red Sea | collected 2016-05
GTATGGGCTAATTATATTTATAGCTCTAACCTGTTTTCTCTGTTGAGTCAGTTTGGCGTCCTGTATTTATCATTCAAAGGCATATTGCAGACTTTCTGTCTGCTTCTCTCTGAAACTGATTTTTCATTTTTTCAAAATTTCTCCAAGGAGTGCCGTAAGTGACTGAGCTCCTTGCAAGCTCCAAAAGCTTGTCAGACATAGCAACAGTAACTAAGGGGGTGTGGTTTTTGTCGAATTTTCTTCGAATTTCGAAGGTATCGAAAGATCGGAGACAGTGTATGCAGACTAAAATACGTTACCCGACGTAGTTTGGCATGAGGGTGAGTAGACAATGACCCAATTTTTTATTTTTGGGTGAACTATCCCTTTAAGGGTGTGGCCTCTTTGACAAGACAGCAGCTGTTAGACGTCTGCTAGGGGTCACAGAGTCACTGATAGCAATTCATATCCCTCCTAGCTCCACCCTTTAGTTTGATTTTAATCAAATATGGTCACTAATTGCCTAAATGAGCTGTCTGATCAGGTAATAACATCTTGTCATGCCAAAAGACACTAAAAAATAAAGGTAGGAAATTAGGTTTTTTATGAAATATTTGTTGATAATTGACACAGTACTTAACCAACCTGTAGTACACTGCTGACATAAAATAAAATGACTTTGTCTCAGCAATAAGGTGAATCTCTTAAAGAAAGTTTTTAATTGTAAATAGTAGTTAGTGCTACTTATAAACCCTCTGAAATAACCAATTCTGTCATGTAGAAGGGTGACTAATGCTGCAAATCCCTCTGAGAATCATTACATATCTTTAAAGCTCTTTGCAGCTTTTGGACCCAAAGATCAAACCTGTCTCCTTTTGTATACAACTAATTTGCAGCAGCAAATGCATTTCAAAGGACAAAAATATTGCCCGAATTATGTTTTCCACTCGCATAATTAAATTTTAATGAATTGTTTTAAAAATTGACAGTGTTTTTAATTTGGTATAATCAATAAGGGAGTCATTCACTCAAAAAAAGTTGACTGAAAATAATAGTTTTATTTTGCAATTCGTATGAATTATCTTGCCTTTTTTCTTATTGTGATTGGTGGCAGGAATATGCGCTGTCATACATCTTTTTCTGTCACATGGACATAGTGTCAACACATTTTGCATTCACTAAGAGATAACAGAACAATTTGCTTGAGGCAAAGGACTACAGAAACATGTTGCACAGTGTGTTGTCTGCTCCTCTTAAACCACTGAATGCCTCAGTTACTTAGAAACCTCCTCGCTGCATCACAATACAGAGACTTTTTCATTCATCGTCAAGTGTTTCAACCTTGGCTGAAAATGCGAATGACTAAATTAGTGACTGAGTTGTGTTTTTATAATCATAATAGTTGGTGGTTAATGTCTCTAATGTCAGATAAGCATATAAGGACAAAGCAAATGCTCAAATATCTGGTTGAAATGCAGAAGATTTGACAAAATGTAGTACAATTTTTGGTTTAAATAAAAGGAATTTTTCGATTGCATGTTCAGTTCTTTTGCATTCAGTATTTTCCATACACCTTATGATGCTATTCTGAATGCTCTAAAAATTATGAGGATGGGGAATTTGAGGGAAGTTTTTTTGTTTATAAGAAGAAATTCTGTAGCTTTTATATTATTGCTTTTTCAATTACAGCATTAGGACTGATACTTTAAGCTGAAAGCTGCTTTACACTTACTATGTTTTTGTCATTTGGCATTTCGATGATAAACTATCTAAGGCACAATTTTCTCACTAAATTAAAAGTCGTTGCTAAATGGTCAACTGAGAATAGGTGACTGTGACCTCGCTGACTTTTTAAAAATAAATTCCTATTACACCATGAGCACAATTTGGAGAAGAAAGGCACATTCCTTTTTCCTAAAAAGAAAAATGCGGTGTCCTCCAAGCCTTCTTTCCCTCCACAATTTGAATTAGTCTTGACATTCAGCAGAAGGCTAAACTCTTTACCTCGGTCCAGACCTTTAAATCCGCCCACTCTGCAGAGTTCGGATGACAAATTTTTACAAAAGATGAAAAACAGAAACAGATGATGGAAACAGAGTGTAACGAGTAGACAGTTTTGTCTGATATCTAGCAGCTAACATTAACCCCCGTCACTAAATAATACTGTTTAAAAAAAATCACTCTCGGTGAAAAAAGGTGACAAATGCTCAACTACTCCATGCCCCCAGACATTCTGACACAGTCCAAATCAAGAGTACGAGATCAAATGTTGTAAAATATTATAAATATTGTTCACACTTCAACTGATAATATATTTTTTGGGTGTTGCACGGTAGTCCCACCATAACGGCTACTGCGAGGGTGACATTATGATATTTACTTTTACGAAATCACGGAAGGAAATGAAACCATCTGCTGCTGTTGTCCCGGTGGACCCTGTCACCGTCCAGCCTAAAAGCAGAAACGTTCCAGCAGGCACCAGGAGCCGTGGCGAGGGAAGTGTCAGTGTGCTGCCCTGCACAGCCATTGTGTTGAGTTTATAAATAAAAATAATAATAGTGTTGAGTTTTGACAGTCAAGTGTTTTGCTGGTCATTGCCAACATAACAATGTGACCAGACCCTCCTCCAACTCCCCTGTCCCAAATTTCACCCACTGAAGAGGTCAAAGAGCTCCAGCAACACTTGTAGATTAGAGAGCAACTTCATTAGACTGACGAGTTTCGGCTTGTAGCCTTCATCAGGGTCATCAAGAAACACATCATCATTTAAATAGGTAGGTATGACAAAAGGCTCAAAAATACAACCAATCATATACATCCACATACACATTAGCCAATAGATCACCTGTAAAGGTGGGTTGATTAAAGGGTCATGTGACTTTGGACCAATACAAACTAAAAGGGAGGTGAGAGGAGAATCCAGCAGAGGACATGAATGACACCATATATGGTCGTGAGCTGGGAAGCAGCAACAGGAGGTGGTTTTGGAGTAACACTTTAAAGAGCTGTACGCAGAAAAAAGTAAAATTAAAAACACCCAAAGATACATTAAGAAACTGTAAGGAATAAAAAGGTAAAAAAAAATGTATTGTATTAGAACAACTCATTGTAGATATACAAAACCACACTTTCAAAAACACTATAAAAAGTCATTAATTGAAAAATCCTCATTCATACCCCTTGGAACTGAATTTTCAATGAGAAGTCCGAAATGCTTCTCTTCTTTTCCTCATAAAGTTAACATTACCACCTCTTTGATTTAGTTTGATCACCTCTTTGCTGAGGAAAAACAAAGAAGAGAGAAACTGTGGGAAACTTATTACGTTTGTGGGATTATTACATTTAAAGCTGCAGATTTGTATTACATTTGTGCTTTATTACTTTTTTATGTTTTTTATGTTATTATGCTAGCGAGTGTTACACACCTTTTCTCATATCCATTTTAGATCCTTTGGATTCAAACATTAAACTGGGTGACAAGTGAAACACAAACACTAACATGTTCCAGAATCTAATATTATAACTAATTTTGTTAATGGGAACTAATGTTTCTAATGTCATCAGCTTAAGAGCAGGTTATAGTTTCAAATAAAGGTTAACAATATTTCACAAGTAACGGGCCTCAACAAATATTTCTGTCTTATGACAGACTGTTAATTGTTGATTGAAACTTGAGTAAGTTAAGCATTTGTATTCTTAACGAATAGACGTGAATAATATTAAGTCTACTGTGGCTGCCATCTGTTTATCTAATCAGCAGTATGAAGAGTGCTAGTGCTAGTGGTGTCAAATACTCTCTGTAGGGCAGGAAAAACACTGGCTCAGATGGTGACAAAGTGAACTCTTCTCCTCACACACCTCCTCACACCACTGACTTAAAGCATTTATGCTATTCATACCATAATTAAAATTTGAGCTAGACTTAATCATCACTCCTGACTCCAACTTTTGGAGCAAATATTATATAATACCATCTTTTTCATGACTAAAACTATTAACCTACTTCTAATACAGGAAATTTTTACAATTATTTTGATCAATCAAACAATCAAACACCAACCGTAATATTGCGTTTTTTTTAACTCAAGTCAACTTTATTATTTTAAGAGGCAGCTGGTTTTGCAGCAAGAAGATGAACACAGCACACATTAGGGGCTGGCTGAAATTCAGAGTGTACAGGACGGGTCCTGTCAGAAAGGTAGCTTTGAACTTCCTTCCAACTTGTCTGTTGAACAGATCAGATGACTCTCTGCTGTACTATTGCACTCTTTCACTATTCTGGACAGTGACTCTTAGGCCTAATGTTTTGGTTACTGAATAACAGATCTGTAATTTTTTAGTAAGTTTTTTTTTTCTCACTTGCTGCTCCTTTATTTTGTTTATTTATCCTTTTTATTATCATTACCTGTTGTTGCCTTAAGCTGTTGTCGTCAACCATTGAATTATTCATTTATACGTGTTAGATCAGCTGTCTCAAAACACCATATATTTTATAGTTTACTGTATAATCAAATTGTTCATGAACTGTTCATCCATTTTTGCTGCTCACAGTTCTGCAGCATCCTCCCTCTTTTTATATAGAGAAATCAGAGCGACTTCCACTTTCTGATGATGACGAAGGTTCTTCTTCCTTTTTAGGATGAAAACAGATTAAGAAGCCTTCCTTCAGTTTTTCTGTCAGCTGATAAAGCGCGGTACATCCTGTGTCCAAGGAAACACACTCTAATTTATGGATTTCTTGACAACAGTTTGATGACATCCTGTTCCTGTATAGCTGAGACAGGAAGTGCAGACTCATCATTTCTCTGTGGGTCAGTTTGTGCTCGAATTTTATCTGTTGCTGTGTGACAGCTTCTGATGTGTGAAGGTCAGTTCAAGAATAACAGCACTAGGGAGGATTGGGGGTCTCACGCAGGACCATACTTTGGGCTCTTAACCCATTTTGTGTCCAGTTCACTCGCTGCTTTCGTCTGAGGGGAAAAGTGAACAAATGCTGTTGTCGAGTCACTCCTGGCACTCTCCTCCAAAAAGAAATTTCATTGACCTGAATTTTAATAGTCAATGAATGGATCTGTGATGAAAAGTGATTTTGAGCACGTAAAGCAAAAATCTACTTTCTATTTCTATGTTGCTGGATTACCTGCACAGAGTAAAACCTGATCTGCTGATGTATGAATAGCACAGTTATTTTCTTTATTGTTAAAACAGCCTATTGAGTCTGTTGGAACAGAAGCATAGAAACAAAGCTCCACACAGCAACAGCCCCTGCTGCTGATTTATAATGCCCGATAGGCTGAAAAGTTTCTTCAGTGGCAGATTACAGCCGATTGTACGGGACCCACCATCAAAACTAGGCCCACAGATGGTCACTTGACTTCCTCACACCTTTGGCGTGGGATGTCATGGCTGTAAATGTCATGGTGTGCCTTGCGTGTATTAAAGTGTGATACCAGAGGAGAGTGATTATTGATGTTAGAGAAAGACAATCCACGTGGGGGTGGAGGTCGGGATAAAGTGGTGGAGCACACACAGGACTCACATGATGGACCAGGGGTTCAATTATCACGTGAAATCAGTAGTAAAAGTAACCTCAGTGTTTTGAGCCAAACCACAATCTTTCCTCTTAATTTAACCAAGTAACCTCGCTCTGATGCCAAAACCAAACCATGTGACTATCACCTGAAAAGTTCCTCAGCAAACTTTATTGTGAAAGTCTATTTTAAGTAATGTGATTGTGAAGTGAGAGACTGTTGATTTAATATGTAGGCGAGGAAAAACATGACACTGAGTCAGTGGACGTATGGATCGATACCCAACATTCTTACACTATATATATCAAAGAAAGACATTTGTGTAAAAATGACTTTTTGTTTATCGTTCACAGTTTAAGGTTTAGCTAATTGTCAATAGGCAAAATTTTGCAGGTTTGAGTTTGAGGACTTGTTGCTATAATAACAGTTCCAGATTAATGTTAAATCACTGAAGAATCCCTTATTCAGATCAGTGCCAAATCCTTTTGTGTCACACCTACATATGAAGAATAGGTCCCTGATCTTCATCTCCAACTTAACCAAATATACACAAAATTAACAGAGCAGCTACAACTTCCACAGTGCAGCCTCAGAGTTCAACTGAGGACAGTTTGACAGTAGCAATTACCATTATGATTTACAGCAACTATGACCCAGAACTCTACTCTAGAGCTGAAGCAGATATGGCAGAAAGAGACAAGAAAGACGTAAATCAGGAAACGAGTGAAAGACTATAAAATGAAGTGGTAGCTTCAGTAGATTAGCTGAGAAATGAGACGGGACGGGAGGGTTGTTGGTTCTCTTTAGTCAAACTAACAGTGCTTTCTGTTGATGCTCACTCTGTTCTCGTTTCTCAGTCACTGTGTGAACAAACTTCTGTTTCAGGGTCTTGGTGTGCCCTTTAAAAGTAAAGGTTCAAGTTCTAACCAAAAGTGATTGTTCATGGTGATTCCACAGGGGAACTTTTTTAAGTCCCACAAGGAACTGCTCACCAGTTGGTTCAGCTTCAGTTTGCTTCAAAATGGGACCTCACAATCTGCAGAGTTCAAAAGTAGCTCTTCTTGGACCACAGATGTGGATCTTGCATCAGTTTACAGAGTTTACAGGGTTCATATGCTGCTGCGGGTTTACACACAGAGACTACGGAATCTTCATGAAGATGTCTACATGTTATTTATGTTCTCAATAATGATGTCAGTAGGTGTTTTTACCGATGTCTTACAGTGAAAACCCTCAATAGCATGAAAGCAGTTCAGTCTCTTCTTTAGCTCAGCTCAGCGTTTTATCATTGATATGAGCTTTGTATGAATATTAAAGAACCCATCCCCAAACAGAGAAGGAAGTCTATGAAACCATCTATCACTGACTTATAATGCTATCCTTTCATCCTTTCCAAGGAGGCTTAACAACCGTTTACACTTGGCCTCTGGCGACTACAGCAACTGAAGCAATGGTTATTAAAGAAGAGGAAGCCAGGAAACAACCAGAGGTATCAATCATCTCTGTTATATAGCCTGTGCCAGGTGGGAATATTGCACCGTTATTGCACCTCACTGTATAAAAGTTACAAAGGAGTAATCTGGGTCACTGCTCCAAGGGAGGTAAGGAGGGTAGTAACTGCGCTAAATCAACATCTGTGTGGAAAGCCAAGCTGGCATGCTGGGATATAATGTTTTGGCGACGTGTTAATAATGCAACCTTGCAGGAGATTTAAAACAGCTAGCTGCAGTCAGCAGCTAAAGTTGGGATAGTTAGTTTATCTTTGATGTCATTGCGCTAAAATTTCATTATAACCTTTTAGCATATTGTAATTCGTGTGGTCAGAAAAAACACTATGCTTCTGCACCTCTCTGTGGCTCTGTATGCTCTATATTCAGAGTTGGCTCATTCAGATCGTCATGTGGTATTTTTGGCTGCAATTTTCCTTTCCAACAGTTTAGTCTTATCGTGTATTTTTGGTGTAAACTGGCAACAAACGAAATAAAACACAAGCCAGAGCAAAAACAGGGAGGGTAGGGCGCAGCTGAGTTGCTTTTCAAGAAGTCTCATGCTGCAGGTAGGTTGATTTCCAAATTTTGCCTACCACAGCTTTAAGGAAGAAGAACAGGAACCAAAAAATGTCTCCAACTTGGGAAAACACCAAGATCCAGAGGCTTCTTACCCTGCAAGCAGAGAAAAAGATTGATCGCCATAGAACAGAAATGTTAAATGATTGTTATTGCTACTTTATGTCATCACTATTGTTTAGAGAGCCCTGCCTGATGTGTATGTTATGTGACACTAGACGCCGCGACTGTTTTGTTACACTTTGTTACACAACCACTGCGTACAATGGACCAATGACCTTGATAACAATTCTATCGGTAAAAACATGAGACACCCCACCTTTTTGAAATAAAGAAGCCAAAATCATTTTAAGTCCAGTTGCCACATTTCAACCATCTTTGGAAAACCATGTCCTCAGTGACTGAAAATCTTAAAGATAGTATCAAGGTCATGGGAAAAATTGTGATAAACAAAGTCATAAAAACAGAGACTGCTGGGACCTTAATTATAGAGGAAGACATCTGTATAAAATCTGTTGGTACAGGAGGAAGTCAGAGGGTGGGAATAATCATCACCAACTTAAGAACATCACATAAAACAGGTGAACACGTACCTGCAGGATAAAACACACCTGCAATCTGCCTGACTCTGATGAACACATAGCCTCGTGATGAGAAACAAACAGAGCTTAAATAAACACTGAAGGAATAACAATAGAGCAGAACACCAGTAAACGTTCTGTGGAAAAGTCATGGAGTCAACATTCGTATATTTACTGAAAGTCTGATTTCCTGCCTGTCTGCTGCTCCATTATTGTCCAGCAGATGGCAGTGATACACCTGTTTACCTGTTCACGAATAAAACCTGGAGGACAAGAAGTGTAGAAAAGAGACACTTGAGGTGATAAGAAAACTAGAGTGTAATAATTTATAATGTAACATAATATGAATTAACATGGTGTCTTGTTTAGATCTTATTTCATATATTCAGTTTGCATAAATTTCCAACAAACACGCATATACATTTTAAAAGAACAACAATCCACCCCTGATGTCAGAGAGGAACTGTATTCAAATATTCAATTTGACTGAAACATGCGTACAAGATTATGATGATGATGATGACAATATTTGTGGTAATAATATAATAATGATAATGATGAACTTTGCATGTTTCAGTCCAGCACATTGTTTTATTTAGTCAATATTTCTTTTACAAAAAGTAATAATATTCTATCTAAATAGCTTCATTTAATTCCAATACTCCGTTTTAGTGACTCAGTCCCATCTGAGAGAGAGAAAGAGGAAAGTCAAATTTACAATGTTTTTTTTTGTTTGTTTGTTTTTTTGAATGTGCAATAATGCTCCTGTTAAATAAATCAATAAATCAGTGATGACAACAACCAGATTCTTTTCCATTTCAACATAATGCTAAGGAAGGGAAGAGGAAACTTCTTTATACACTGCAGCACACAGCGAGGCATTCACTGACCAGCTAAAACCTCAGTGTGTTTACAGCAGAGCTGCGTTCACTGTAATCAAACGTTCAGCGTTAGTTAGTGACAGGGAGCTTCCTGTTTATTTTAACCTTCATTGAATTCAAACATCTGCAGCACTTTGACCTCTCTTAGCTTTTTTTTGTCCTGCTCTTCAGGTTTCACACTGACTCACAGTTTCCTTCTTGGTCTTCAGCAGCTTCACATTTCAGATTAATATTGCTGAATGCAGACATTTTGCCAGCTCTGTCAGCTCTCTCTATGCTCTTCTTTGTCACTCTTAAAAGTAGTAGTGTAGTAGTTGCCGGTGGCAGCACAGCGCATCTTCCTGAGTACTGTTTTAGAGCAGCTAAGAAAAACTGATTTCAAGTATGTAATGTTAGTCAGAGCTAACTGAGTACTCGATGATAGTGATACCAGCATTTTCGGCAGTATGGGCAGCATTTCGGATGCTGGTATCAGTATTGGAACAACTCTATTTTCAATTCCGGTAACTGGGGAGTCAAATTTTTAAACACCTACCTTTTGACACAGAGGTGTGGAATCTTGATGAGTCAATTTTAATATTTATGGGACACACTAAGAACTACATTTTACGCCATGAATTGAATCTTGTGGAAGTATCATTTAAAGAAAATGAGTGTAATTCACAGATCTGTCTTTTCAATTTCTAACGTCTTACATGAGCCAATTAAGTAAATCTGAGAGCCTCCAGCTACTCGACATACAAACCACAGCTACTGATGAAAATCACTAACAGTATTCAAGTCCAGACCTCAAAAACTCAAAATAATTAGATAAACTCACCTAAGTGTGGAGAGAAGTGTGGGAGTTGGCTGGCCAGCGAGTAGTACTCCACCGCCTTCTTGAAGCGGATGACTTTGTCATCAGTGCATGACTGAAAGAAAAATATTAAATAAGATTATTACACACAAAGTCAGAGAACAGATGAATAAAGAGTGAACCAGGTTTCTCTGCTGAAGTGCAGCCATTTTTTTTCTTTTTTAACATCTGTGG
>MDSQ01000549.1_pt1 | contig 10067 bp, 9 predicted proteins | sample 1008251 | NCBI WGS metagenome assembly MDSQ01 (sample SAMN05526597, study PRJNA338239) | gut metagenome | isolation source: Hindgut content | host: Naso unicornis | place: Saudi Arabia: Red Sea | collected 2016-05
TTATTTTAAGTGTAAAGAGATTGTTTTGACTAGAAATAAGACAGATATTCTTGGTAAGATTTTGAGTTTTTGCAGTGTAGAAGTGGGGGTACTTACCGGTGTGTACTCGCCCTCTTAAGGCACTGCCCTACTGGCAGCTTGTAACAGGGTTCTTTCTGTCCTGCAGTTTCCTGTGATGAGACTGAGCCCTTTCAACTTAAAGTGTTGTTAATAATTTCTTTGATTGTTTCCTTCCTTATTGAAACACAAAAACAGTTGTTAACTTTCTGGATCTTTATTTTTTTCTCTCACCTAAAGGAAGAAATTTTCCATAACATCAGTCATAAAGACAGGTAGATGGCAGGATGGCAAATATACAGTAGAGCAAATGGGTTTCCATTAGACAAAAGCATAGAAGAGAGAAGCATTTAGGGAGTTACTTTATATTATCAGACAAGACAACAACACACGTTTTCATGGTTCTTTTTATAAAGTTTCAGGTGTTTTTGTTTCTTTCCACCCTAAATAAAAAGAAGAATGTGCTTCAAGCCAAAATGCTCGACTTAAAATAAGCTTTTTTTGGCTCTGTATAAAAATCCCTGAATGTGAACAGAAAATCTTTTTTCTGCTTCAAAAGGCACCTTGAGGTTTTCTGGATTTACTGCATGTGAAACTGATTGAGCACCCAGCCTGTGCAGTCTTACACTGTGCATGTTACAGTAGATTGGATAATCCACAGAGCATGCTGGGAACTGTTTGCACAGGGACTATTTCTTAAGGAGAGAGTCATTCAAATGAAAAATGTTGTCAGGCGGTGAGTGCTGTGAATTGTCCAGACTAATGGAAATGTTGTTCCTAGTAAAATAATAAAAGCTGCAGTTCCTGTCACATTTATGGGCCATGTTTTTATTCTTATTTATTCTTTATTTAACCATGAAGAGATACAGAGATAGATCTCTTCTTTCAGGGAGACGTGGTCAGCATAAGCAGTTTCACATAAAGACAGTATTTCACATATTTACAATTTAATATTTTAACTTAATCTGAGGAGTTTGCACTAGCAAAAATATAAGACAGATCCAAAATTGTACAATAAGGGAAGCTTTGAAGGTCTACACACTAAAAAGTACTGGACTATTTGGTACAAAGGAACATTTGCTGCCCTCTTGGCACATTCATCCCATCACTGAGATCGATCAAGATCATCTATGAAGAGTTTCCTGTTGAACGTCAGCTCTGAAGTCTTTAATAAACTTAAAGACTCTTCAACTAAACTCTGTACAGCTTCAGCAGAGATGTGGGCACATTTACATGTTCAGCTTGCTTCCTGCTTGGTTGCATATTTTACATTGTATCCATGCGATCCACTGCAGGTAAGATCTGTCCACATTTGCTGCAAGAGGTGCTGGTGCATGTGTGTTTTTTCACAGTGAGATGGTTCTGCAAAGTTTTGTTTCAGTGCTACGTTAAGACACATCCTTCCTTGATTTAAAAAAAAACAAAAAAAAACTGATTAGTCCTTCACTAGCCGGACCCGCTGGAAGAGATTCATCACTTTTATGGCTTTTATTTGTCCTGATCAAGTCTGAAACATCAAGGAAAAGTGACATGGGGTGTTCGTTCCAGCTGTAAAGAGTACCGGGGCTGGGCCCCACATCTGCAGTCAAAGACACAAGTATTGCAGCTAAAATTGGTTTGTTTTACTACGTATTATTGTTTGAACATGGCTTTATATGGAGGCCAGATGTCATGATTAGCAGCTTTCTGTCCTGGTTCTTTTTACCCCGTAATTATCTTTTGATGTGAAATTCATTTTACACCACATGAGTCAACAGGCAAAGAGGACAAATGCTGCACTACTTGGGCTTTGGTCTGATCCGGAGGAGCTTTTTGAACCCCCTTTGTCCGAAAAGATCAAGAAGGGCCTCTTGTTCCAAAGATGTGGTCAAACTCGGTGAGGATGAGCTCTACTGCCTGGTTCTGGTAAACCATATTTACCGCCATGTTGCCATTGTCCCGCTCCGGGCGCATCAGGGTAGGCCCAAACACGATGCCGATGTTCTGGGTGGTCATTCGGTTGACTTCTGAACGCTCCAACACTCTATAGAGAGACAGGAAAGAGTGGCAGAGAATAACATCAATAAAAACAATAAAAGTGGCTCCGGAAAGAAAGGACTTTGAATTGATGCTGTTTTGGGATTTAATTTTCACACTAGCAGGATGGTTCTCAGGACAGATCTGTCAGGTGGTCCACCACTGTGGCCTGGATTGAAATATCTCAGAAGCTGTTTGATGAAATGCCATGAAAATGTGTACAGACATTTCAGTTCTTTAGATGATGTATCCTGTTGACTTCTGTGATCATGTGACATTTCCTTAAGCATTACCAAGAGCTTGACCTTTGTGGTTTCACAACTTTTGGAGCTATTACCATTAAATTTCTTTGTTTTATAACTTACAAAACTAGAGGCCTTATGTCCTCATAGTGCTCATAGATGTTAGCTAGTCGGCAAACATGCTGAACTTACACAGTAAACATGATAAATGCTATACCTGCTAAACATCAGCATGTTAGCATTGTCATTGTGAGCACATTAGTATAATGACCTTAGCATGTGGCAAAAATTACCCAGAAAACTAAAGATGTTACTCATTTGGTATTCATTTGAATTCATGTTTTGGATTGCATCCATATATGACAGCTCCTCCGCCCATACAGCTTGATTCTCCTGTTCTGCATGAGGCATCTTTCAAATTCTGACTCAAATTCAAGAAATTTTTTTGAAACATTTTCATTTATTTTAGAAAAGTAAATTTGTTATACCCCTTAGCCTCATCTGTAGTTTGTGTTTAGCGCTAATTACTAATTGTTAGCATGCTAACACGCTAAACTAAGATGGAGAATGTAAGACATGATACCTGCTAAACATCAGCATGTTAGGATTGACAGTGTGGGCACGTCAGCATGCTGATTTTACTTATTAGCTCATTGCTCTGCTGTGCCTCAATTAAACCTCAGAGCTATTGGCATGGCTGCAGTTTCAAGTCTTGATTGAATTAATCTTTGGGATTGCATCCATATAGATGACTTCTAACTGCCTTACAGCATCATGAGACATCTTTATAATTCTTACAAACTGAGGATATTAACTGCAGTTTAATTTCGTGCGTCCATCAATGACATCTTGCTTTTGCACACATCTTTCAGTCCAGATTTGTGCAGTGTGTCTAAATTCATCGCCTAAATCCACCTATGTGCCTGAGTGTGTGTGTGTGACTTGGGGGGACTCAGGAATGGATTTAAGCCACAGCATGAGGCATTCTTCTAAAAATGCCATTCCCACCAAGCCACAGAAGCAGCCAGCAATTGCTCAAAACTTCCACATTAAAAAGAGAGGAGGAAAAAAGGGGGAGAGAGAGAGTAGAGGAGAGAGGAAAAAAAGAAGCGAGCGAGGGAGAGTGAAGGGAGAGAACAGAGAGAGGTTCCAGTGGTGGCGGCGGTGGTGTTGGTATGCCTTCCAGCAGACGAACCACAAGGCTCCCATGGGACCTTTGAGGCAGGGAGGAGAGCGGGCTGAAGGCGGAGGGTGGAGGGAGAGGAAGGGAAGAAAAGGAGAAAGGGATAGAAAGAGGAGGAAGAGGAGAGTATAAAGAAAAGAGGGAAGAGAGTGAAGAGGAAGTAAGGGAATGAAAGTAGCAAACTATCAAGAGAGGACTGGAGGACTGGTGGGATGATTGAGTGAGGAGATAATAAATAAGAAACAGATCGGGGGGAGGAAGGAATGACAGTGGGGAGAAAATGAGAAAAAGACACAGAGTTGACAAATTCATAGGGCCCACCACACCCTGGCACAAACATCGTCCTCAGAACACGAACGCTCACCCCTGTAGTGGAAGGAAAAACCATAGGCGGTAAAAGACACACATTTTATGTACTGTAAAAGGGAACTGGCTCGCAGAACATTGTACACCATTCATCTTTCTCCAGCCTTTTCATCTTCACTGGGACCCAAACTTAACAACAGTGTGATCCTTGTACAGCACTGGCATACTTTGAGAGCCGTGGCCAAAGAATCCCTGACAGAAAATTACTGAGAACGGAAAGGACACTACCCCCTCTTGTGGTCAGATTTTAAAAATGAGAAGTTACGAGGAGATGATTTTATCTCGCTACATGGGCATTTGTACCATTCTTTCACGCCAAAATGTCCCATGGGAATATTGTGCATCATGAATTGTTCCCATTTCAGGTCAGACACATGGAAACAAGCAGAGATGAAGACAAACACATGCGCGGAGATGTACTGTGTGTGGTTTTTACTCCCGCCCTCTCACCGTTTGAGATGGCGACACATGAATTGCAATGTGTCATGGTTTGGAGGAGGCATGTTGAGCACCAGACACTTCAGACGATCCACTTTGTCCATGTAGTCCGACATCTCTGCAACACAGAGCAACAGAAGCGTCAGATCACAACTATCATCACTTGCATTCTATTTCATGTGCTTTATTAGCATTGGTAACCAGACTGACGTCCCCTTAGCGATAATACACGTTCTCTATTATGATCCACTATCTAAACTGATACAGCAGCATGCAATTATGATCTATCACCACTTAGGCTGATAAACAGTGAGCTGATAATTACACAAAACAGTGGCATGGATTGATAAGAAACACAGTATTCATGCTAAGAATTTACATTTGCTATCTTTTTCTTTTTTAAAACAAAAATGATTAATTTTGAAATGTCAGATTATTCACAGTTTCAAAATGAGTAAAAGATTTTATGATATAATGCTGTCATACCCGTTCAGAGTTAAAAGATGAGCAATACAGTTAAAGGAAAAGTTTGGTGATATTCTTTTTTGATTTACTTCCTACAAATAACATGAAAAGATCAAATTTGGGATCCGCGAACTGAGCCTGATTTGATTTATTCCTCAGTGCAAAGTACTATTAAAAACATCACTGAGCCACACTGCTGCACTGCATGACATGTTTGTTTATTATGACGAACATGGGCACTTCAGTTTATTTCTTGTCAGTTCTGCCAACACACCTCACCAGAACAGAGCTGGAAACCAATGTGGGTCACAAACCAGTTTTATTTATAAGTAGGAGTGCAATTAATGACTATTTATGTTATCGATTATTCTGTTGCTTATTTTCACAATTAATCGATTAATCGTTCATAGAGTCAATAAAGTGTGAAAAATGCTCATCTCAATTTCCTAGAGCCCAGTGTGAAGTCTTCAAATTGCTCCTTATGTCCAAACAGCCCAAAATGCAAAGACTCACACTTCACATTTAAGAAGCTAAACCAGAAATTCTTTTTACTTTTTTAAATAACTGAAGCGAATAATTGATTATCAAAATAATATTCTATTGATTAATGGACTATTCATTGCTAGTTCATTGCTGAAATAGCCCCCCAAAATTACTTTTTTCTTTTTCAGTATCCGTTACTTAACCCTACCGTGTTTTGCTGTTTTAGTAAAACATTCGGCCTTTTTTAAGACATTAAACTGTTTATTCGTAACCTGTTTTTAAAAGTTCAGTCTGAATGAAGTGTGTCAGGGAGGTTGTAAAGTCGTGAAAAATGAAGTAACGTGTCGCTGGTTTTGGTCTTTTCATGGCATTTGTTGACGAGACGAAAAACACAGAACACCAGCTTTATCCCTTTAGAAGTCGTGTTAAAAAAATTGAATATGATTCAAATATAACATTTGCATATGGGTTGAGGTTTATAGGTCTTGTGTAAAAAAAACGCAACTGAAAAGTTTGGATTTATACTGTGAAGATTTTTTTCTTTTTCTTCTTTGCAAGGAAACCGTCACTTAATTTTAATTCGATACGGCTCAATAAATTTCAGTTTTGTCAGTATGTAATTTTTCTTCTCTCGCCTTGGAATTCATGCAATTTTCTCTTTGGGAAGCACCGTTTTGGTTTACTATGTCCATATATCTTTCATGATACATGTGGCGTTGTGCAACATCTTCAAGAGGTGGAAAAAAAGGGCAGTAAATACACTGTATTCTATAATGAAGAAAATGACTCCCACCACAGCTTGACAAAGTGTGAAAGCTCCAAGTAAAGAGAAGGTTGAACTCTCTAACCAAGACTGCCCTGGTTTGACTCATTAAAACCACAGCAGTGCTGTGAGTATTCAAAATAAAAGCACATCAGAGGAGAAATAATGAGTTTAAGGCGCCGATTATGTAATTGCAACATCGCCACTTTGAGTCCGGCAGGGGACTTTTTATGCATGTCATTCCGCTCTCTCTCTCTTTCTCCACTTGTTTCCTGTTTGCTTCCCACAACACACAATAAATAAAAAACACAAAACACCCCACACATTCTTTAAAAAAACAATTTCCCAGAAATTGTTTCACCTCAGCTACAAAGGTAATGATTTGATTCTCAAAAAAAATGAGTTGAAGAAGGGCTTTAATTTCAATCTCAGACTGATCAAAGATGATGTCATTCTGGATGAAGTGACATGCGAGCACTCTATTTAAGGAGGAAGTGTACAGGTATATATGATGGGTGATTGATTAGTTTGTGGCCTAAGGTAGAAGGAGATGAGTTACACGGTTCTTGTTACAAGCATGTGCAGTTCAGCTCTTTGAGTGATTATGCAGAAAGTTTGACGTTAACAACTTTTGCCGTTTCTTTGTTTCAGGTAATTTAAAGTTGCAAGTCAGTTTTATCTGAGAAAATGGACAACATCGGCTGCTGTACAGTCATCTATCTCAGCCATATTTGAATCCAGCATCCCCCTTCTTCACTATGCTGTAGGAAGGGGAATCCTCCCCAAGTGTCGCCTACATGTCCTCCTGGACCTCCTCTGGTGAACCCGAGGTAGCGGAAGATGCTGTCCATTTTCTCAGACATTGCTGATTTGCAATTTTCAAATACCTGAAATGAAAATAACATAATAGTTATTAACTTATTTCTGCATAGACACTGAAAGAGTTGAAGTTCACGTGCACGTAACAAGAATCATCTCCTTCTGCCTTAGGCCACAAACCTGTCGATCACCCCTCATCCGTATGAAACAAACAGTCTGAATGGGACTGAAGCTGGTCACTCACTGACTGTCTCCACGATGTCGGTGAAGAAGCCGAACGGCACCAGGGGCTCAGGTAACTCGCGAAAGAAAAGTTTCAGAGCTCCTGTGATGACGTGAATGTCCTCCCATTCGCTCTCGTCCAAGTTCAGCTTCTCCTCTGAGAAAGGAGGAGGGAGAAGAGAGGGGAAGAGAGGATGAGGGGAACGGGGAGAAATTCACACAGACAGGGTGAGGAAGTGAACAAAAGGAAATGCAGTATGAAAAGAAGCGGCAAAGAATTGGAATTTAGAGGGAAGCAAGTAGAGTTACGGTCACAGCATCTTTTAGAGAACAACACAAACAGAACTGAGTGTGGATTCGCGTCAGTGTTGCGGCGTAACATGAAGGCTTGTAGCTGCAAGAGGGAGATAGAAATGGTCTGTAAAAGTCATAGAAGACACAGAAGCACAAAGACATGTAAAGCAAACGTTCTCTTTAAATCTGGGCCTGACCGATGCTTCTCAAACTGGATCACAGGAACCAAAGGGAACAAAACAAACTGATTTAATTTGAGCACAATGTCGAGATCCTAATATCTAAGAAACATACAAACATCTAATGATGAGAAACATGAGCCAGTGAGATACTGCTGAACAGTACACAAGCAGCCAACTCTCTGCTTCATCCACTTGGTGGCAGCGGTGGACCGTGTGAGAGCTCAGTGTACAACCTGCTGCCTGTTATTACATCAGAAAACTTAAAGCAGAAAAGCCTAAGGGACACACATACATTAAGCAAATGGCAGCACACCCAGCAAACTGTTCAGTGCACGTCTGTGCTGCAGCTCAGCTCTGCATGTCAGTCTGTGGGTGGTCGTTTTTGAGCAGTTTTTGAACTGAGGTGTTCACATTATGTAACGCACGATGCACAAAACAAGCAGGCTGAGTAACACGCGAAAGCAGCTGTTTTCCTCGCCGGTCTGAATCTACCTTGCACCAATTCCGCTGGGAACATGAAGCGGCCGTCAGTGGTCACCGCTCGCTCTGCAAAAACCAACAGTTAACTCAGTGGACTTTCCTTCAGAGACACTTCATCAGAGGGAAGTCACATGGTGGGACAGTCACAGGGTTCCAGCTGGTATACAGTGTGTGTGTGTACATGTGTTAGTGCGTGTGTTGTGGTAACCAGACTAAACAAAAGAGAGTTAGATGACGTTTATTTTGACTAAAAAAAAAAAAGAGGGAGATTTAGAGTTTCTAGGAAGAAAAATGAAAGAAAACTCCAACTTCTACCTGCCACCACTACTTCAAGTTTCACTCAGAGTCAGAGGCAAAATGAAAAGTTCAGTTTGTCCCCTCCTGCCCTCCATCCTTACCGTGGTCCACCAGAAAACGTAGTTTCTGAATCACTGCCAGGTTGCCTGACACTCTGTAGATGCCATCTGTGTCCAGTCCTGCAACATAACAACAACAACCAAACAAAGATAAAAAGCTGTTCCTCAGATTTAATGGCAGTAAGAGAGCTGATACAATTGTTTTGCTGCATATTTTCTGCATGAGTGCATCTTTGAAGTTTGTTCTGTCACACAAGTACTCAAAAGATGTGAAAAAAAAAGAGAAGTAAAAGCACATTTTGACTTTTAAAAGTTCTAAAAAGGTATATAAATGATAATGAAGTTACATTCTGGCCCCTATGAGTAGTTGTAAACTTCCCCTCAACATTTCACAGTGTGCCGCTTGATGAAGTGCTTACAAGTTTTGTTTTGACATTGAGTTCCTGCTGTTTTCCCCCACTGTGGCTTCAATGTCAGAACAACTCAGGCTTTTGTGAAGCATTGATTATTAACACGCAGTCAGAGCTACTTTCAGTTTAAAACACAGCGTCCCAGTTTCAAGGAGCCACCAAGTCACATTTAATGTGTCCTGATACTACATTCAGACATGCAGTGTACGTCTTTGCAGCGGTGCAGCACCTTACAGGCAGAATTGTGACTACAAATGGGTTATTGTTTCCTAGTTGTTGCATATGTCACCAGTATTTGAGCGGCAGGGGCCGAGATCTTAAATTCATATACACTGGCTTTTTTAATCTGTATAGGAGCTGTAATGATAAATTATTCAATCAAAATGAAAGAGACAATGATTGTAGGCATTTTAAGAATGGACAAATTGATTAAATCATTTTCTGAGCAAAATGCAACAAAAATCTACCAGTTTCAGCTTCTTATTTTGAAAATTTGCTAGTTTTGTTCTGTATGTCGGCAAATTTATTTGTTATACTTTAAGAATTTATTTAAAATTAACATTGTAGGATAAAAAAATATTTATTTATTTATTTATTTCTGCTGCATAATTCTAATACTTCTTGCAATTTTTTTCTCTTTTTCTTCTTCTTCTCTCTCTTTTCTGGTGGCTACTTTTTCTTAAAAGTTTTCCAGTCTGTCACAGCCTTTTAGTCTCGATCTGAAACTCCCTAGAAATATTTAATTCATCAAAACCAGGTTTTTTAAGCTCTCATGATCAAAACACAGATTTTTTTTTCTTGTGCATTAAATATTTATTTGCAGCATTGTTTCTAAACAGTTTCCAAACAACTCCATTTTCTCTCATTTAGATCTCTCTCTGGCTGCCAGCTGTCATGACTCCTTCAGTCGGCTCTCTGTCGGGCAATCACAAACATTTTTCTGTAAACTTTTGTTGGATGATTTACGTCTCAGAGCTGAACAGCAGGAGCGGGGCTGCCATCGAGTGACTGATGCTCAAAACGGCGTGTTTTCTCATGTGTTTGCTTTAAGTTGGGAATCACATTAGCAGGAGCTGACTGTGTGTTTGCTGCAGTGTACCTCTCTTCTCCACGGCCTCAGTACAAAGCCTGACGAAGCGAGGGACGGTGCTCTTCTCTCTCTCACAGAGCATCTCCAGACAACAGCCAAACACCTGATCTGAAGGCCGATGACAGACAGTCACACACACACACACACACACATGCTTTTTATGTTGGTTCAGAAGTTTTTTTTTTACAGAAAACTGTGCGA
>MDSQ01000550.1_pt1 | contig 10066 bp, 10 predicted proteins | sample 1008251 | NCBI WGS metagenome assembly MDSQ01 (sample SAMN05526597, study PRJNA338239) | gut metagenome | isolation source: Hindgut content | host: Naso unicornis | place: Saudi Arabia: Red Sea | collected 2016-05
TCATATTTTAGCATCTTAATCTATTTCTGTAACTTATTATGGTTTGATTTTCCAATCAAAATGTAGCAAATATACAAACAAAAGAAACTGTATGGGCCTAATTGCGTTAATTTCTTCATAGTCGGCCAACACAACTGCACCATGATAGGCAGGTAAAGATCTTTTTCTTGTGTATCTCTAATGACGTATTTTATCAAGAGTAATTTCCACTCATGACAGCGAGTGCACTCAAATCCAACCTTTTTCCAGCCTAATTAGCAGGATTAAATGTAATCTGTTACCTCAGCGCTCACACCTCCTCATGAGGCCCGATGGAGGATTTGTGAGGATCTTCAGGTCCGTCCTTCCGTGTGTCAGCCCCACCAACCGCCGCCTCCTCCACCTTCACACCCTCAGTGCACCACAGTTGCATTATTAAACTTGTATAAGATCATTAGCATACAAAGCAGGAAACCTACCGCGGTGGAGTCATACATATTTATCTGGACGTGCCTTGACTTGTGCGTGCATACACTCATACTGTAACCCCTTTACACACAGGCGTGACTGGCTTTCCACTGCAGGAGAGCTGCAAACAGGGAATATGCAGTGGATATTACTAGAAGCACGGCCAGTTTTAAGGGTTAGTCATTTATTTGTGCAGCATCCTGAAGAAAGAGGGGCTTGCATTTGCTGTGGAAATACACATTAAAACTTGCCTGCAAGACTAAACCGTTTGTGTATTTGGAGACGCAGCAGATGGAGTTTGGTTGGGTTCATCAGAGCAGTTTGCTTTGAGCATATCAAATATAGTTTACACACAGAGGAATTTCAGTCTAGCAATGCCTGCAATGCATATTCATCTGCTGCACACAGACGCACATAATCAAACAGAGGAGAAGACAAACAGAGAGCGTGGTCTGTAAATCACCTGTGGGTTACCTCTGCCTTTTGAATGACTGTGAAATCAGCTCCTTTTCTCTCTCTCCTTCCCTTGCTCCCTTCCTCTTCAAATCTGCTTTTCCTCCTCAACCATGCTATCCCCAAGTTCCCCTTCAGAGCTCAATTTCTACACTTTCCTTCTCTTCTCAGCCCCTCCTTTCTTTTTTGGCGCCGTGGAGTCCTCTGTTAATTTTCCTTCCTCCTTCCTTCTTTTTTCCTCCCTCCTGTGAGATTGCTGTTGTGTCTTATGGCTTTTTATTCCTACGTGATGGTAGATGGGTTCATGTAGGAGTAGAAGCCACTAAACACGCGGTGAGTGCTCGACGCGCTGGCCAACACACGCAGCGAGCTTCCTGTGGATATGACAGCTGCCATGTTCACATCAGTGTACTGCCCATTATCAAGAATGTGCACGCTGTAAAAATAGAACAGGCTTAATCACTGCAGAGACGGGGGGGGAATCTTTCTCAACCAGATCTGTAATGTGAAAAATGTTCCTAAATGACTTAATTAAATTGTTATTATACTTAATTGAACAATTGGTTTTAGGATAATGGAGCAGAATGGGCTATAAGTTTGGGCTGACAAATCAATCGGAGCAAAGTTGTGAGCAGACCTACTTTTTCTCCAAGATTTCCCACCTGCACGCCGGCTGCACGTGCCCTGAATTTCAAACTCATTCCTGCATTCCTCTGCCCCCCGGGTCGGAGTACAAAACTGGAGCTGTAACATTCTCAAAATAGAGAGCGGGTGCACAATTTGAAGTTTAACATCATGCAGAGGTAGGTCATCAATGTCGTTTTATAATGTAAAGAATCTGTACAAAGTGCTGTAAGGCAAGGGGGAGAACATATGGAAACCTGTTCGATTCACCTATTTATGTCCAAATGTGTGAAAATTTTATTGGAAAAAGAGCATTTATATGTGAGATATTGTACAGCACAAACATCAGTGTCACATGCCATTACTGTTCAGGAAAAACGGCATTGTTCAAACATGAGTTAAAGGAAAAACTGCTTGCTTGTTTTGTCAAATTTCCCTGTCAGGAATTGTGTGTGTACCAGGGTATGCATGCCATTCCATAGGTGTGTGTACATGCATAATATGTCTATGCCTCCTTGCTTGTGTGTACTCGTGTTTAACTTGAGGGTGCATTTAATAAGGCTTTATGGAGTATGTGCACGTGTCCTTGACTGTGCATATATTTGTGCATGCATCAGTGTTTGTGTGTGTGTGTGTGTGTGTGTATGTGTGTCTTTCTGTCAGCAGGGTGATTCTTAAATCTTATTCTCCTGCCATCATCTATCTGATTATGTGATCCAAAGGGCAAAAGTTCTCCCTCACTCCCAGCTTGCACAGTAATGAAAAAGGCTCAGATTATGAAAATAACCCCCTCCCACTGCCATCGACACACATTGGAATGCAAACGGGAGAGCCATGATTTCCCTGTTCCCTGCTCAATGTAGACTCTGCAAGTGGCCTGAAGGTCTGGTTAAAGATAGAGATGGAGATGGCAAACACACTGAAATTAGATTGTGATGATTAGATGCTGCTCTTGACTTCCACAGCGTAATTGAAGAACTCCTCTGACTGACACTTTCACTCACTTCAGTTAGGAGAAATGAAGACTGAAGTAAATGATAACAGGGCAAGAGTTTGTGTGATTCTTTTTTTTTTTTTTCTATTTTCGAAAGCAAAATGAAAGAATGGAGAACTCAGGAACAGAGGCTAAAAGACTATGGAAATTATAAATGCCTTTTCCACAAAATCTTCCTTAAAGTTTGTTGGTTTTTGTCCTGCATTTCTGTTCAAACAGTTTCTGTTGTGATGTCATACAGACATATTCTTACTGCATTACACAGTGCATAGTCTTTTGCTTATTTTGTACTTTCAGTTGCTTTAATCTGTCTTTTTATTGTTGCATCATTTCCCACCATAACTACACCCATAAATCTATATTTTATTCTGTATGAGTGTTTTGTCTGTCTATTCTCCTGCTGCACAGGTCAGATGCTTTAGGGCATTTGATGGTTTAAATATGTAGTAATTGTTGTTGTACGTGGTGGTAAAGTATTTCTATGATTCTGATTGCTTATAAACTAAAGGATTGTAATATATAATTCTTAATTGAAAGTCAGACACGGCACAGCACTGACAAATAAACCTAGGTGCTAATACAGGCCAGATTTTAAAGAAAGACAAAAAACCTCTAAGCAGGGTAATATTTACCACCGCTCTACCGCCACGGCCCACATAGTTAATAAAGCATAATGTACATTTACACAACATTAATTCCATTTGAGTCTAGGCATACCAACCTGCTCTGAGATTAAATTATTTGCAGAAAAATACCAGTTTGATCCATCTATTTATTTTTTCCAAATCTTCCTAATAGTTTTAAGATACTGATGAAACAAAAGCTGGAATTCTTAAAATGTAAAAATGGGCTGTTGAGTGCTGTTATGGTATCATAATATTGGTTGAGAGAAAAAGAAGAGTGATAGGACTGAAAACAACATTTGTATTTTAAAAAAAGACACTGATATGACATGACTGTTGTTGGACTGATGGAATTTTACCTGTGGATCTGTTAATAATTTGAGTCAAGAGGTAAACACAGAGTTCATATTAACTAAGAAGCAACAAAACAGATTTTTGCTTGTGATTCATGAATGCACTGAAAATGACTGTGCAACACACAACAAATACAGTTTGCGGATCCTTTAAATGCCATTCTCATGGTCATGGATAGTCTTTCCAAATGTCAGGACTCTGTCCTCTCTATATGAAAAAACATTGACAAGGATCTCTGTCCTTGGTCCTGAAACTCTTTTGTCTGTACTGCAGAACTACTCCACAGCATCTCTTCTTAGTCATTAAGTGTAGTTGATGAAAGAACTTGTTTTTTTTTGGCACCAGCACTGTCAGATAACCCCCACTCACATACTGTGTTATATAAAGCTGAAAGCCGTTATTAGCGTTGTTACTGCTTTGTATCTCAGAGCTATATTCATTTTGCTGATGGAACTCACCCACATGAACTGCGTACCGCTGGACAACACCGTAGCGGTGACTGACTACCAGTGAGATAATTGGCTAATGGTGGAGAGAGCATAGCTTAATTACTTCCTTCATTTGATGGGATTGGATGCAGCACCGAGGTGACATTTTGCTACATCATGTCTATCCTCTTAGTCAATTATCCTATCAAGTGAAAGGGACTGAATGGAATGCATTAGTCTGTATAGGGACGGTAAACATCTTTCACCTGAGTAGAAGATGAGTTTAATTCTGCATATTTATGCATGCATGAATGCATGTTGTCTCGAAATTTCTCTCTTCCCTGAACACCTGAAGTTGTCCACGCTCCTCACACACACACACACAATAATTTGTGTAATCATGACGGCCTGTCTCTCCAAAGATCATAAGAAAATCTGGGAAGCCTCCTGAGGCTAGAATAGAGATGGGACCCACTCAGTCAGTGAGAACTTGCCTTCATTGTTATTATGGAGCTGTCTGGATAAGTGAGAGCACATAGAGATAAAACTGAAGCCGTATATTTTACGCCCAGTTACACACACACACACACACACACACACACTTACACATAAACACACCAACACATTCTTTTGTTTATACTGTACAAGCACAAATACACAGACACACACAAGTGGCACACACATAATGTAATGGCCTGCGGTTATATATCTATCTTTGATGTGGACCCAGGAGACATAGATTTATGACTCTTGTCTCCACAATCACGTTTAAATTCAAAACTGTTGAGCGCCACACATAAAGACTGCATGTGGAGGAGGCTGTGTGCGTCCTCGTGTCATCACATCAGAACAATATGGTTTGCACATAACACATTGAGCTGCACATAAGCACCCAAACTGAGATAGCTTCAGCAAATACCGTATGAATATTAAGTGATGGATGTCTTAGTGACTACCCAGAGATATTTGAAGGCTTTTTTCTGTGTAGTGTGTTCGCACTATTTTAAAATTAATATCTGCAGCATGCAGTTCTTGGAGTGTCTGTTTGCATAATGAGACTCTTTTTCTTTGCAAGCTTGTTGTGATTAAACCAACAACTCAACTTATTAGGCAAACGAATACAGTCTAGTGCAAAAGCCCTGTAAGAAATCCCACTTCCATGAGGATTATAAACTTTTATTTTTGTTGAAAATGCTGAAGAGGGTGTTGTTCATTCAACTTAATGATCATTTTGGAGAAATTAGTTGGTGGTGCTGTTGGACTGTGTTGCCTCACACAGTTACTGTTGATGTTTCTGTTATTTCGTCTACCCTCAGCTGTAGCTGTACTCACTGTCTTGAAGCGGTTTTAAAACTCTTTACCTGCTATGCTTTCAAATAACATGTCCATTAGTTATGAACCATAGTTGACCTTTTTTGTCAGAAGCCCTGTCAGAGGGCCCACACACACCCACTGTTTTATAAAGCTGAGAGCTGTGATTAGCCTTGTAACCACTTTGCACCTGAGAGCCATATACATGTGCACACGGCACTGACCTTTATGGACTTCATACTTGTGCATGTTAACATCCTAATGACTGACTACTTAACCACCAGTCATCACTTTGGTAAAGGCAAAGGAGGATTATGGTTTCTGGGAAATATGATAAATAGGTTGCATTTCAAGTTACTGTAGACTTCTCTATTAAAATCCCTATGAGGGATTTTTAAGTGGTTATAAAGCAGTTTAAAATTAATACTGATGCGTCACACCTATATCGGCAGATGAGACCATCAACACTGAGATTGGAGGTTACTATCCTGTCTTTTACAATGCCTTTGCCCGGCCCGCTCAGCCAGTAGAAATGCTAAGGAACACTTTACGGCACACAGACTGGAAACAACAATTTGTCTGTTGTTGTCATTTTTACTATCTATGGTTGGAAGCAGGTGGATATTTTTCTTTAGGTAATATCAATTTTTTGTGTTTGACTGGTAACTGGTATTGTGCAAATAAGTAGCTTTGTTCTTTCACTTACTTTGAAAACAAATGCTCGCCCTAGACAGTGAGCAGCACTGCTTTTGTCTGCATGTCCACACCTACAATCAACACGAAATAAAAGTTACTCAAAGGGGCTTCAAAACAAAATCATGATCCATTGCAACCTTAACCAAGTGCCGTGTGTTTTTGAACATAAAAAAGTTAAATATTTCGGTGCTCAGTTTGAGTGTAAACCATATTGCAAGACAAATGAAATACAACGTCAATCATCTTTTTATTGTAAAAATAGAAAAGATGCCCGTGCACAACGTGCATCAAAGGTGCTGGTATTACGGCAAAATAATCAGGAAAAATACCACAAGTAAACCAGATCCTCTGCAAGAAATCCTCCTGTCTAAGTGTGCAGTATGTAACCACATTACTTGCGGTATTCTTCCTAATCATCTTTTTATCGTTTTTAAATTTTTTTACAACATTTCTTTTCAATTTTACCACAAAATGTAAACCAAATGGAATTTGGTTTCTTTACAAAAAGAGGCATTTGCTATTAGCTATATACAAGCATAATTTCTAGGAGAGGTGGTTGGACTGAAAAGAAATGTTAATCACAGACACTGAATCTGGCCTGTATACAGACCCCGTATAATACTGTTGTAAACAGAGCAGCATCCTCGAGAAACCCCACCTCACCAGCCTCACTCACACGGCTTACAAAGAAGGAGCCCCTGGGACAAATCTGGATTTAGCATTAACGCGACTGCCCAAGGAATATTACCAACACAGGAAGCGCACGCTTGTCTCAATTACATTCATATGCAGGAGGATTTATTTTTTCATTTAAGATTATGAAAGATTGTCTGAGCGTCTCAATGCAGGGTCTCAACATAAGTAATCTCCTTTGAGGGAGGATAAAAAGAGGAGGAGACTGCTTTTATTCATGGCCAGTAGTTTATGTTGAAGCTTGGCATCATGGATCTGATGAGTATGTAGACACTTTCTGCCTCTGCTAATCAGTTAATAAAATAGCAACCGTGCATTGCAAGTGGTTGCGCCGCCAGGCTGTATAGCTCGTTTAAGCGTGCATGTCACCGGGGCTGCCAACCGTAAATTAATGAATCAAGTTGAAAATGTCAAAGCAGGTCCCAGATCGCTCTGCCACGTCTCAGCTGTAGAGCACTGTCAGCACCAGGCGACTAACTGATGCTTAGAGGCCTCACTCACAAAACAACATGCAGACACTCGCGCATGCACACACACACTGTCTGCCAAGTCTTCCATTTCTCTTGTTATAAGAAAGGTCATTCTTGTCTCTTCTGCCCTCTCTTGCTTCAGTGGGTGGTCAAATCTCTGCACTCGCGCAGCCCCACAATTCATCCAAGAGTGATTACTGCATGTGATTGCTGGTACATCATTATTATGTACAGTGTGTCTTGCTGTTTTTTATTTGTATGTGAAAATGTTCTTTTCCTCCTGCAATCAAATCGCCGGTATGATTTTATATCCATCAGTGCTTTGCATACCACTTATAGATCCATCATACAACACAACACTTTGGCTTCCCTTGCCCAGATAGTCATTATTAGACAGGGGGTGTCATGCATCCATGAGTTTGTATCACTGGGTAAAAAAAAAAAAAGTAATCACACAGCTGCATTAAGGGCAAAAGGGTGATAATCATCCCTTCCCCTTCTTTTCATCACCACCTTATCTTTCTCTGCCTTTCATCACCCTCTTCTCCTCCGTGCATGCCAGTAGCAACACATGATTGATAAGCAGAGTATAAACAGTGTTACATGAACAGCAGCTGAGTTCATTAAAAAATATCATGTACTGAAATTGCGGGAAAATTGTGTTGAGGGTTCACAAAGACACACACAAACACACGCTCAAACCAACATATTATAATAAGACTCTAATTACAAGTGTATTCAAGAGCATGATATCATTTCATGCTACCCACTTGTTTGCATTGTTCATTTCTGTGGCGCATGTGTGTGGTACAGTGTGATTCATTATAAGCATCAAGATCTTTTTACAGTAGTGACCCAGCTCAGATGCTGTGGACCCCCCATTTCAAGGAAATATTCAGGATTGTTTTTACTTATTGTATGAGATACTGAAAAACTTAAATTACACTCAGAAAGTTTAATTATTGTACTTTTACAATGAAATAAAAAGTTCTGGAATGCATTTTAAATTCATAGTTTGTTGAGTTTTTATCAGTAGCTTAAAAGTATGTACATGTTATTGTAATTCGTGATGTGTTTTTGTAAGTTTGGGTTTTGAGGAGACACCAGGTTTCTCTTTTAGGTCTCACACTGAAAAAGTTTCCTTGCTTGTGTGTGTGTGTGTGTGTGTGTGTGTGTGTACATTGATAATATGTAATAAATAGATGGAAGAAACTAGCAAAACCATTCAAAGTATCAAGTCGATCTTCTCGCTGATAACTAATGTTCAGTTCAGGGGAAGAGTTTTGTCACCTTTTCTCTGTGTCATCCTCAGGGCCAGCTGCGTCGTATACTTCCTGGTGAGTGTGGTCCGTCTGCCACAGACATTTTTTAGTTCCTGCTGTATATCACATGTGTCCCAGGGCTGTAGCTCAGTAGTTCGTAACCCAGTTCCTGACAGTGAAGAAGTTCAGTATGACTGTACACAACGCCAGAAGCTTCATACTGTCCTTTACCTCATCCCTACGGAATCCACATCCAGCCTAAATCAACGTTGACAGGATTTAAAAGATCTGAAAAAGCATACAGAGCACAGTACAGTCTGTGGAGTTAGCGTACCATAGTGGAGGCTTCAGCTTCCGCACACTATGTACTCTGTCCCTTCAAGTGACATCAAGCATGCATAAAATGGGACATATGAAAGATGATCAAGTGATGCTTTTTTAAAAGAACAAATCAACAGACCAAAAACAGAACTTGTTTTGACAGTTTGATCGAATGGAGGCACAACTGAGTTGGCATGCTGTTTGAACATCTGTAAGCCTGAAGACGATAAGATCATCACATGCAGGAACATTCAAACAGATGATCGCCTCATGCAAAGAAACATGTTCATTTGTTATCGATCAGATGAACTAAATTATACAAATAAATGATCTCATACCTGCATATTTTTTCATGTTTCATTATTCGTTGTTTAATTTGGTTGAAAATAAAGAATACTGGTAACTTATTTATTTGGCTGCATGTTCTTATGTTTTACTCCTAATTTACAATGTAAGCAGTTGCTTTCTTTTTCATAGAAAATGACGTCCATTTTCTTTTACTCAGTGATTAAACATTTTGCAGAGGTGGCCAGAGTTTAGTTTCTTTGATTTTAAGTTGTTTTCTAGTTTTTACCTCTGGCAGCAAGAAAGCCCTTGTTAAAATAAATCTTTTTAACGGTTAACCAGACCTTTTAAAATCCTTTCAGAATTGTGGCTGATAACAGAGTGCTAAAAGGCTGACCCAATAAAGAATTACTTATCTAAGGCCGACAGATGACTTGCAGAAACAATGCTGATGACTGGGAGAAACAATTGCACACACACACACACACTCAGCAGGGTTTAAAGAAAATACTGTGTTTGCACACTAGCAAAAACTGTTCTCAGAGCACATTAACATTTTATATTTTGGGCGTTTAGCTGAGGATCCTATCGTGACTCACTTATGACACAAAGACTAGAAGCTGTGTGCTTATTGTACTTGAGTCATGTAGCTTGTCCTCTGCACCTCTACCTGTAATGATCTCATGTGTCTTGCAATACATTTTTACTTGGGTATCTGTGTGTGTGTGTGTGTGTGTGTGTGTGTATGTGTGTGTGTGTGTGTGTGTTGTCCACCACCATGCTGATGTCCTGCTCTTATGAGGCATTTGAGTTACACCCTTTAATAAAAAGGCGTTGTGGGAATTTTCAGTGTCTTGGCTCTTCTCCAGAATTATAAGCCCATCCTCAAAGGTTGTGCAGAGATAAATTTGTCAGCGGAATATTACCCACCCTGAGAGAATTTACTCTCTTTTATAAGTGTGTGTGTGTGTATGTGTGTGTTTGCTCAGCCCTCTGGCTTGATCATGACATTTAAGTTGGGTGTTATTGCCACACCAAGGCCTGTTGATTGACAGACATTAATTGCACTAACATTTTTTTAATTTTTTTTTTCTTTTACAGCATT
>MDSQ01000551.1_pt1 | contig 10063 bp, 4 predicted proteins | sample 1008251 | NCBI WGS metagenome assembly MDSQ01 (sample SAMN05526597, study PRJNA338239) | gut metagenome | isolation source: Hindgut content | host: Naso unicornis | place: Saudi Arabia: Red Sea | collected 2016-05
TAGAAAGAATTGCTGGTTTTGTGTCTTAAATGTGAGAATTTGCTGCTTTTGTGTGTCGTTTATGATAATAACTGAGGAGTCTTTGTGTTTTGGGCTGTTGTTTGGACAAAAGAAGCAATTTGAAGACGCCACATTTGGCTGTGATGATCATTAGTTGCGGCTCTAGCGTGTGGTCTAGACCTACTCTGTGTATAAAGTGTCTTGGGACAACTTTGTTGTGATTTGGCCTTACGTAAATAAAATAAAATAAAATAAAATAAAATTGACTTAACAGCCTAGAAATTTAGTTCTTACTTGGACAACATGTAGAACTGTATGGACTGAACTTAATTTCACATGTAACCTCTGCTCACTGGTTTCACACATTAGTTTGGACAAAGCATGCAAGATACCAATTGTCGCTTGGAATCAGTCACTTTTTTTAATGAGAAGAAAAGGAGACAGATGTAATTCTCTCTATCGTCTGTTTCCTTTACTAAAGAGACCACAAAGGATAATGATGGTTTCGTGATGTGGGAACTTTGTTGCTGCATCACACCCAGAGCCTGGACATTAGAAGAGCAATTTGCATGTTTCACACATCTTTGGTTACTGTTCATTTGAATCATACAGCTGCCAGTCCAAGAGATGCAGAAAGCTGCTTCAGGCAGGGAAAAATAAATACCGCTCTGCAATAAAGGGAACATTACATGTTAAACACCAAAACTATCTTTGTAATACTGGCCTGTGTTATTATTCACATGAGCGGGAGTGAGGTGGCGCTTTGCTGGGGATCTTTGTGTTCCTGTCGTTGACATATTTACTGATAAAGATGCTGGCTGACCCACACACACTCCTGATTCCCATCACCTGGATTGGCTGGGTGTATTTCTATTTTGGTAATCAGCTCAAGCACACAATCCAATTACATGGAGGTTACTGTGGGGCTCTCTGGATGGGAACCAGCCTTTTAAATGACCTGCAGAGAAAATGATGCACTTTGCCAGACTGTGCACAATTTAATTCATGTTTTTTTCCTATTTTATGTTGCTACCAAAGTTGCTTTTTAATCTGCTAACAACTTGCGCTCTTGCATTCTGTCTCAGTGACTTGTATACTAAAGGCATATTAGATGGACTCAAAGTGTTTTGTGTTGGCAAGCAGGTACAGCTCTTGTTCTTATACACATTATTGTCAACCATCTGATTATGGAAAATTCAATACTTTCTTTGAAGGATAGTGTATTGATCTTTTATTTTAATAATCAGTCTTAAATGCAAGTTACAGACTCAAAGTTATGTCTTAAAAAATGCTTTTTTCTGTCCTACCGTTTTTCCTGGCAGACTCCAACAATTTAAATCCAAAGGATATGAAGTTGACAGATACTAAACAAACCACCTCTTTGTTTTTGCTATATTTGGTTTATTGTTTTTGTCGTGTGCAGGGGGGTGTTTGCCTGACCTCAGTGCTCCTGAATATCCTTCACCATTCAACCAGTCAGCGCTTGTTTGATACATGGAGCCACAGCTATGCAGGGCATGTAGCCGAGCATTTGGAGGTGTTAAAATCTCTTCTGTGAGTTACAACAAACAGGCCTCGCTGCAAGACAATTTAAAAGTACTTTTGAGAAGCATCTTTCAGCCCTTAATGAGCTTTGGAGTGTTGGGAGCAGAGATGAGACAATAATCATTATGCCCCCATACGTACCTCAATAAAGAAAAGACATCATAGAATAGTGCAAGTTTTTATGATTGTTATTAAAGCAGGAACAACAAACAAACGCCCGGGCCCAGTGGCATGCCAATAAATACACATTAATCATGGTGAAAGTAATGCACAAGACATATATTGTTTCATATCAAGTTATTTCCTTAAAACTGTGTTTAAAATTGAATAAAACAATGATTTGTGCCTGTGAAGTAGCTACATTTGAACACTGTTTGAAGATTTTCATCTTGCTGGAGTAATTATTGCGATAATATCATGTATTGAGATTGTTGTGGCAGAGATAATGATACTGTGGAATGTTCATGTCAACACACGCTTAAGTTGAGAGCATATGTCTTATTTATGCCTGAGCTGGGAAGCTGTTCAAACTATAATTACCTGTTCTGCTTTCTGACATAAGGGGGTTGCACATATGTTATCCATCACATGCTGTTGTTTGTGCTGTAGGAAAAAATACTTTATATTCGTGTGCTATAGTTACAGGCACAACTATGTTTTAGGAGCAAGAAATAGTTAAATATGTCCTGTGTTGGTGCCCTGACATAAACGAACCTTGTACTCGTATTTCTGTTTAATGCACAGATGGCTTTTCGAACAGTCTCATGCGTAAAATGACATTACGCCAGGTCTGATTGACCACAGCAAATCGACCAGAAATCGCCTTCCCCTATCTATGTCTGCACTTTCCTTGCAGCTCTGTGGCCTCTGTGATAGATTGCTGAATGAAACTGGATCTGTGGAAAAAAGAAAGGACAAGCACTCTTGGAGTTGCACAGCCTGCATGCCTTTTGCCCAACGGGGCACTCACTGGGACATTTCCTCAGCGGGGCTTTTTCAAAAGGGCTTGCGCTGCAGTTCCAGCTAAGGGCAGTACACTAGGTCAACTGCCGATAGAGTTACAACCTCTCTTTTGTGGAGGTGTTGGACAAATTAGACCTCACAACTGTTTATCCAGTCAAACAGGGACAGCTGCATTGCTCCACCCTCAAAAACCTGCCACTGACTGTTGTTCCTTTGGGGAGCCATCTGTGAGGTATAACAGGCACGGTGATCAAATGATTGTTCAACAGTATTACCTCTGTCACTGCTGGGGATTGATATGAATGGCCCTTAACTGAATCAATGTGAGCTCTGTGCATTATGTGATCCAGCTGCCATTTTGGACTGCTGTACTAATGAGGGCCAAGTGAGTAATGGTAGATAATGCAAAATGACTGCTTTTCTGTCCAGCAGTGGAGAAAAATCCAGGTTTAAACAATGGAGCACTGGCAAGATGTGCACTTTAACAGATATATGCAGTTGTTGTGTTTAGGATGTCTGAGACTTAATTTGCTGAGGAAGATAAAAGTGGGCTTGTGAACAGTCTGGTATGCACAATCATAACTGGACAACGAGGTTAATAGAATATTTCTCTGAGCTCTTCCATTATAGAGATATTAATGAAATTGAGCTACCAACAGTAATGATGCAGAAAATATGCCGATATTCACACATACGATCTCTTTGGACACTGTCAGAGATATTGGAGAATATTCAATATTTGACTTGATTAGCCCATTAGGATGAGCTGTATTTGCACAAGGCTATTAATCTCTGGGTGTGAAGTGAATTGGTAATAATTTCAGTCTTTTTGGTTCAAATGGGCTCTGCTGTGTTTGTAATTTCACATGTCAAACAAACAAAGAGGAAATTAAACATTTTTGCAAGTGGAGCTCGAAATGATTCTTCCTAACCATTTTATCTGTTCTTCAGTTCATTTTCTAAATTGTTTTTAAAGTGTCTGAATTTCCTCATTTTATAAGACTTTTTGTTAATGAAAGAAGGAGCAATTCAGTTTTCAATTAATTACTTGTAAGAATATGAATTCTTGCACATTTTCTTGCTGAGACATTGTGTTAAGTCGCTTGTGGATGTGTTTTGAGTTGAATCATTATAACTAGATCTCATTGCTAAAATAGCACAGTACAGCAGCCTGGATACTGATACATTTATCAGCAAAAGTCAGCAAGTCCCACAAGAAAAGGTGTCATGTCCACTAGAAAATCTAGCGTTGATCGCTTAAGCTGCAAAATATAAATCAACCACACAATGGCTACTAATCAGAAATAAGTATTGATGTACATAATGATGTCCATAATGAAAAGATCTTTCCAGGGCTCCACCGTGTGATGTTGGCTGTATTTTGTTAGTCTGCTCTGTGCAGCACAAAGAGAATCATCAGAATTCATGCCCGTTTGAGGCAGTATTGATCTCATCACCCGCAGCACCACTCCAGAGTCTTTTGTGCGCAGGCTTTTTTATCCTTCACATTCTCTATCACATGGAGAGATGCTACAGATCTGTTAATTATTGACATGTTTTACGAACAGGGTTTTCAGTTTTACCCTTTTGGGTACCAATTCAACCATATGTTTACCAACCATACCAGTTTATTTACAATAAAAACAAACATTTGCAAGGTGCAGTGATATCTTTCTTTCCCAAGTTGTATGCAAGAATCGGTATGGATCGGCTAACAGCCATGGTAGCAGTTCATCATGCAGTCAGAAGTCCTGCACAATGAAATGAAATGGCTCCATGAATACCTGCATGATGTTTATTTGTATCAGAACAGTGGATCAATAATTAAAAAAAAGAAAACAGCTGTGTGTTGTAATTGGGTTGTTTATTTTCATTAATCATCAATTTATAAAGAAGCTCCAACTTTTTCCTCATAGAAATTTTTTTTTATTGCGAACAACATTGGTTGTGATATTTAAAATTGATAAACTAACAGATGCTGGAGGCGAGCAGTAATGTTACTGATGCAGCTGCCAAGACAAACTGTAGTTATACTGCATGTGTCGTTCCCCAGGGAACTATGTGATTTACATGTAAAATTCCACAGCGTGATCTCAGTGTAGCTAGTATTACTAAAAAAACATGTTGAAGTTGTGAGAGACCTCTTTTCACAGCCACTCACACACGACAAACACACAAATGATGTTCACATTGATGGTCACATTTTTCCTTTTACACATTGCAGACAGCCACTGTTCTATTTTTGCTTAGAAAACTTTGCAAATATTTAGATAAAAGGGGCTTTTATCCTTGTGAAAACCCATGCCAATTTCAGAACATTATTGTCAACTTGAGCACAAGTAACCTCAATTTATCAGGCTTCCATTTTAAAGATACCAGTAAGAAAACGTAAACGTAATGTTTGTCTCCATGAAGACCAAAATTACCACAGGGATCTGTCGTTGAATTTATTAACCTGGTGGTATGAAACATGGTGACCTTTTCTATATGGTGTAAGCAAATACAACAGATGTGTGTTCTCTTGAGACATACACTAGTCCATTCATGTTTTTAAGCTCCCCTGTTAATGCAAGATTACCACTGAGTTGTCGAGTTGAAAAGGCACGGCTCGGTAAAGCGTGCGGGGGTGTGTGAGGCCAGCTACTCTTTATTTATCAGCAGTGACACTATCAGCGGTGCCTTGCGAAAAGAGAGCTAGTCACTCAGAACAGTGGGGCCACCTTGGCTGTCAAAGCAGGATTTAAGCTACAATTCCCATGGTTGCCATGGCGACTGTGGGAAGTGATTATGGAGAGAGGGTTTCTGAGCAGTGCTGTTATACCAGTGGGTATTACCATGGTGGTTTGTGCAGTGATCACCAGAGAATTACTAGCTTGATAAAACAATGTTTTTTTGTATTGTTCTCAATAAATGCTCTGTTCTGTGATGGCAGAACTGTAGTACTACTGTCGATACGTCAGTTATAATACCCCTGCATCTCTCTCTCTCTTTTCATTCTAGGACAAAATGTGGATCAATGGGACAGGAACAAATAGAACGTGAGGATTCTCTAACCCTTGCCCCTGAGTCCCAACCGTCAAAGAGGGTGTCGGACCTCACTGAGGCAATCCTGGGCCGTTGGCACTAAAATGTCCCTAAGTGGTGGCACTGCAGGCGGGAAAGGTGTGGACTCTAATGCGGTGGACACTTACGACAGCGGGGATGAGTGGGATATCGGTGTTGGAAATCTGATCATTGACCTTGACGCTGACTTAGAGAAGGACAAACTTGAGATGTCTGGCACCAAGGACGGCATGGCGGCACCACCCAGTGCAGTGGCAACGTTGCCTGACAACATCAGGTTTGTTAGTCCAGTGTCTGGCTCTCAAAGCAAGGAAAGCAAATCCAAATACAAGCGCAGTAAGAACTCTAAAGACAATAGTAGCAAAGCTTCTGCAGCAGATGGGGGCAAAAAAGAAACTACGGGACGGACTCAAGGGGAGCCGACAGGCACAGCAGCGAGTGCAGGAGCTGCTGGCAACAATTCCACCTCTGGGAAGAACATGGAAAAAGGGGGTAAAGCATCCAGAGGTGTTCTAAGTGGTAAAAAAGAGAAAGAAGGGGCTAGTGGGAAAAGTAAGAAGGACAAAACAGATGGAGCCCCAGTCGTGGCAATAGCTGCTGTGGAGAAGGATGTTGTGTCTCAAGCCCAAGTTGCTTTGGGGAATAGTCGTAATACGTCCTTTGAGAACACACAATCAACAGACTTGGCAGAAGCCAATCAAATGGGGAATATTGCACTTGAACCTGTTGGGATAGTACCAGCATTGTCAACAAAAACTGAACCCGAGGAGGTGGAAAATGGTAATACTGAATGCAAGACGTTAAAGAAGGTGAAAAACGAAAAGGTACGTCTTCCACTTTCCTCTTTTGATGCTGCATGGATTTGTTTGGTGTTGTGTTACATCCGTTCACTTGCTAGTCTTGAGTTATATTTGTCTTTGTCAGAGGCAGTCGTTAACTTAGAGTTTATCTGAAGATGATCAAAGAAGAACTGTTTTGCTACATTTACGAAGAACTATTCTTGCTAGCTAAACAATTGTCTCCGACATTGACAGTGTTATGTTATCAGCTAGCTTGAATGCATCAGTTCTGAACACATTTGTGGTGGTAATGATACTAACCATTCATGAACTTGACATTGATTTAGTTCAGGAATTTGGTCAGCCATCTTATCTGCGGGGAAAAGCCAACAATAATCCTTCCTTTCAGCAAATGATTGTTTTGATTTGGTGTTTGCATGTAAAGGAGGAGGAAGAACTCTGAGTGAAGCTTTGCTAGCTACCCTGTTTTGTGAGTGCTGTAAAATTTTACATGTGCCATGAACTCCTTGTTTTGAACAAACACAGTTGTTTGAAGGTGTTGGTAACAACTGAGTTTGCTTTTTCAACTCCATTTAACTTGAAATAATCTTTGAGACAATTCAGGCTTTCAGCAGTTAATTATCACAGTCTGAATTAATACAACAGGACACGTAAAAACCAAACACTGCAGGGTTCTTGATGTTTTGCTTTGTGATAGCCCGTCGCTTACAGCAGGCTTGGAATTGTACTCTGTTCCCTTAAGCTGCCTGACATGTGATGCATAAAAAGACCTACTGCTTTTCTCTCTCTTGTTTCTTCACTGTGAATAAGGGCACCTTTGACGAATAAGATGCTAAACCAGCTAAAGGAAAAAAACGACACAGTGGTGGTGTTTTTTTCCTTCTTGGTTCATTTTAAAGCATACACAAGTGCCTTCAGTTTTTAAAAAATGTCTCATGCCATGTTGAAAATTAATACCAAGTAATGTCTTTGGAAATAACCATGAAAATGTTGTGTGCTGTGCCAGATTTGGCAAAACCAGATACTAATGTCCGACAATAATAGACACTGTCAGTCATGTGCAACACATCACGCCTGTGAAGATAAGTTAATGTCACAACGTGTTCCATTTTTTTTCTTCCTGCAATTTCAGCGCTGACATTATCTTCCAAGAACAATGTAAAGATTCTTGTATCTATTCACACACACTTATCTTGTTCTCTCATAGAGTTGATCTATCACTGTCTATTGTATGCCTCATAGCAGCCTTTTCATGCTCTGGCAGTATAAAAGACAGCATAGCAGGGAGGTGCTGAGGACTGTTTTTGTCTGTCATCGTGTTCCATTCTTAATCCCACAAGCCCCAGCAATGCCTGGTGGAGCAGAGTGTGGGGGAGGGAGCTGGTGCAAAGCACGCCTTCGTCGTTTTTCCTGCTGCTCTCAAAGTGGTGTGGGGGATGGGCTGCGAGGAAGCCTGTTTGATTCCTTAAATCCAGGACACCCAGTCATGAACACAAGCTGTAGAGTCTCCGTGGGCTGCCTGCGATGAAAGGACATTTCTGGAAAGTCTCTGTAATCATAATGTATTTAGAATGAAAAGGCTTTTGAGGGAAAACCACATGAATTGCTTGACGGCACTGAATAAAGGAGAGAGGTTACAACTGCTTTCAAATAGCAGGCTGGTGAAAGGTATCCTTGAAAGCGTGATGGAAAGAAGGATGTGATTACACTGCAGCACACATCAACGCAGGTCTTTTGGTTAACAACCCTGGTTTATGGATGTATAATGTGGTAAATTCATTTTCTTCCTAAGCAAACAAAATGTCTACATTGACATTCTGCCTCGTGTGTCAGTTTGCAGCTCTTGTCTGTGCATGGAGACACTGGAATGTCTCTGTACATAAGGAAGAGAGGCAGAACAAGGTCACTGCATTACAGTTGTAAAGATGGATCCAAAGCAAGTGTGGAAAATTATTTCTCATACACATTTAGATTACTGTATGCATAATGTTTGGAACTGTTAAAAAGCTAGGTTAAGAATCATTTTGCATTACTGTGTTTTGTTGCATGTATTAGAAATGAAATGGTTAATAGGAAGATTCAAAAAAATGTCCTCAATTTTGCAAAAAAGTTTCTACGCTCGCTTGTCGGAAAACAGTTCATGCACAAAATGGGAGATGGAAACAGCTGTGTCGAATAAATTGTGACGTAATGAATATTTATCAGCTGTTATGGCTCCTCAAAAGAAGAAGTAGTAAAAGAAGCTGTTACCACCATCTTCCCGGATATTTCCCCAAAGTACGAAAACCGCATTTTAATGGCCAGTAACAGCTGATATGAAAGAACAAATACAACTCACTCAACTGAAACCAAATCCTAAAAACCTCTGTCCATTTTTGTCTCATAGACTGCCAAGGCGACTTGTTTGTTTCCGTTCTGCAGCCTCCACTTCTTCTTCTCTGTTTATTACAGCTGTGGCTAACTTGCCTTTACTGCCACCTTCTGTCCAAACTACACTTTATAACCAATTATTCACTTAAAACCAGTTGACGGAAATGCTCTTAATTTGAATTTTCCTTTTGCGAGATTTCTAAAATTAGCCTCATTAATGGAAACACGGCCGGTGACAGTAGAATCTAGTTTCTTTGTCGTTCAGTGTTCACAGGCTAGATTTCCAAAATCTACACAAACTGGAATTGATACTGAAACTGATAAAAAGTAATGGGTGGAAAAAAATGACTTTTTACCTCATTGTGATTTTTCCATTAGTACCCTGTGGTAGGATCAGGGGATTCACATCTTTGTGGCAGCTGAGGTTAATACATCTCAATACATTTTATCCTTAAAAAAATATAAAAAAATATGAAGTCAGGACAGAATTTAATCTGCATATTGTTCACAAAAGTCGTTCTCCTTATGATGTGACAAAAATATTAGACAAAATGTCTCTTCATTATAACAGTAATACCTGTTCTAAATGTTTTATCGCCCTTGATGCTGTACGTATTCTCAGTAGTTGAATAAAATACTACAACAAACCAGAATTACTGTTGGGAAATAGGCTTGGATATTTGTCAGCCTCATTACAACCTGACTGCTGATTTAAAAGAACTAGCTGTCCAGTGTAATTTGAGCATTAATCAGTATGTGTCACAGCAGCAGTCTTGTTCTCAGTGGCAGAGGTGTAATAGTGTGGCTACATTGTCTGTGTCCTTAGTTAAAGTTCCCCAAAGCATCGGCTCTCAGATGCTGAATAAATCATCACCTCTTCCTTCGTGCAAATACTAACCACCTTGAGTGTCTCTCACTGTCCCGTCTCTCATTATACAAATCTAGAGGAGTAAGGCATTCGTCTGCTGCCTCAATGTGCCACTGGCCTTGATAAATGGAGCGGCTCTCATGGAAAATTACATTGGCAGTGTTACATTGAAAAGGAGGGGAGAGAAAGGAAAGGCTGCACTCGAATGAAAGAGCACAGCCGCTGCTCTGCGTCGCTGCTGATGTCGGGCTTGGGGAGTGGAGGGATTTTATCAGAGCTTGCTTGAGTTCTCTCTCTTTGCCAGTGCCTGACTGACTGTTGCTGTTTTGTCAGATCCTTCCTTTCACTGCGTGGTACGGCTCAGCTTGACACTGCTCGCTCTTTTCTGGATAGTGCCTAGTACCTGATACTTAACTGCTATCTCTGCAGACGATGTACCAATTTTCTTTTCTTT
>MDSQ01000552.1_pt1 | contig 10063 bp, 6 predicted proteins | sample 1008251 | NCBI WGS metagenome assembly MDSQ01 (sample SAMN05526597, study PRJNA338239) | gut metagenome | isolation source: Hindgut content | host: Naso unicornis | place: Saudi Arabia: Red Sea | collected 2016-05
TTAATGCCTTTTGGAATTACGTTGTTTTTTTAACTGAATTAAGAAGAGTTTCTGAGCTGATTGTTGGCTTTGCTGTGATTAGAAGGCAAATGCTGGGATGTTGTTAGTAGAAAGTTATGGGATTTAAATAGGAGAAATAATTGAGTACATGTTAGATTATGTTGTGACGTAACACAGCGTCTGTGTACGTGGATAAACAGGGACAAATGCAGTACATGTGTATACACATTTGTTTACATATGTTCCTCCTCCTCCCCGTTTCCCAAAAAAAGTTCTTATAAAAAGCATTTTTTCTAATGTGTTAATGACTTCACTTTAACTTCTTAACAAGGGCCTTTAATTTTTTTAAAAAATTAAATTGAACCTTTATTTTGCCAAGAATATTTACATTGAGATTCAGAATCTCTTTTGCAAGGGAGTGCTTTCCAAGCTTAAAAAGTTTCACATATATGAAACAAATGAATTAAAACAAACAACACAAAAAATACACACAAAATAAACAAGCAACTAGTTAGAACAGGACATAAGCAATCAGTGTGTAAATAGTTCTAAATCCTACATTTAAAATTTTCCATACTGATTAAGTATTCCAGCTTAAGATCAAGTCTTTGATTTAACTGTATTGGTAAAAGTCTACTTGACCTTATACTGTGATAGTGATGCCCCCTGGAGGTCCTTTTATGTAGCTGTCAGTTAAAGAATGAAACTATCCGTAGGTTTGACATTCAAGGTTCAATGTATAACATTGTTTTGGTTTTAATAGGTGGTATTGCTTATCAAAAAATATTTTTTATAATTAAGCAGATTTTTACATTTGCCACTTTTCAAGTAATATAGCTAAACATATTTTATGGTCTTATGGGATTATTGTTACTGATTATTTCTTTTCTGGTAAACAGAGGAACACGAGGAGTCAGTGTACAATCATTACATCTCAGAAATACGCAACTTCCGGATGCACCTGGAGGCCCATGAAGAACATCTGATCAGGCAGCTCCGCACGCCACTGGAGAGAGACGACTTGGAGCAGAGTCTGCAGCGCATCACAGAACATGAGGTACTCATTTGGGTGCCAGAAATCAAAAAACATATGCAAAATCTCACCGGAGTTGTTGTTTTAATGATTGTTTTCCACATGCTGCTCTGCAGAAGAAGACAGCAGAGCTGAATAAACTGAAGGAGGACCTCGATGTTATGAAGGAGAAGTGTGAGCTGTTCCTCAGACAAGCTGCAGGCTCTCCTTCTGCGCCCACTCTCTCCTCTGAACTCACCGTCCTTGTTCAGAGCATGAGCCAAGTGTACTCCATGTCCTCCATTTATATGGACAAGTAAGACACGTCCTTCATTGTCAAGAAGTGTAGTATCGTTTAGACAATTTTACCAGATAGGTATTCTCATTAAAAGTGCTTGAATAGGAGACATGTTCCTTTTGTTTTGCAGACTGAAAACAGTGAGCCTAGTGGTGAAGCACAGCCAGAGTGCCGAAGCGCTAGTTAAGAACTACGAATCCAAACTTTATGAGGAGGATGCTATGAACTCTGACGTCAAGTCCATTGAGTCAGTCATATCAACGCTTAAGGTAATACACCAATAGATCCAAAGTTCCACCTGCATTTGCAAATTTTTTATTTCATTTTGACAATAATATTCCTTCTGATCATAGCAATGGCGGACAGAGATTGATGAGCGGCAGGAAGTTTTCCACGATATGGAGGACGAGCTGCAGAAAGCACGAGTCATCAGCGAGCGCATGTTTAAGGCGCATAATGAGCGTGACTTTGACCTTGACTGGCACAAGGAGAAAGCAGATCAGCTGAGTGAGCGATGGCAGAACATTCACGCTCAGATTGACAGCAGGTTTGTGTTAATTATATATATAAACATTTGGCACAAGTGTTGTTAGTGCAGATATTGCTCATTGATGTTAATTATGTAACGTCAGGCTTCGAGACCTGGATGGTATCAGCAAATCATTGAAACACTACAGAGACTCCTACAGCAGTCTTGATGAATGGGTCACAGAAATGGAAACAGCTCAGCTCAAGGCTCAGGAAAACAAACCCGAAGATAGCAAGGCACTGGCTGAGCTGTTAAACAAACAGAAGGTAGAATAAACATTCATTTGTTCACCATAAGATAAACACAGTACACATATGGATGTATACATATGCTGTTCAAATGTATTTTTCAGGTCCTTGTTGCTGAAATTGAACAAAAACAAGGCAGCATTGATGAGTGTCAGAAGTACTCAGAGCAGTACTCATCTGCCATCAAGGTAAGCTAATTTATTTAAATTCATTTTCAACAGGTTTGGGTCAGGTCTTTTACCATGTAGCTGTTTTGCAAACAATGTCAAGTTTTCACTGATCTATGAAATTAGCAGACAAGATAAGTGACAATCTAAAATAAAAAGTGTTGCAATTGAGAAAGACACAAGCTCTTGACTTACACGTGACTCTATTTTAAGGATTATGAACTTCAGCTGATGACCTTCAGAGCAATGGTTGACTCGCAGCACAAATCACCTCTCAAGAAACGGAGGATGCAGAGCTCCTCTGACACCATTCAGCAGGAGGTAAAACTGTGATTCATCCTTGGTTGTATAGGTGTTTTACCCAAGGTACATCTCATTGACAGACTTGCTTTTCTTTGTTTAATTTCTCACAGTTTATGGATCTCCGGACCCGCTACACTGCTCTTGTGACTCTGATGACGCAGTATGTGAAGTTTGCCAGTGAGACACTGAAGAGAACTGAAGACGAGGAGGTGAGAAGCCATATTTTTTTCCTTCCTGGCTTTCTACATTTGCTGCAGCTAATATAGCACATTTCAAACTGTTGGTGCTTTGTGGACACTTAAGCCTACTGTGCAGGTTTAGCTTTACTTTATTTTCTTTGCATGGGTACCCGGTCTTCTTTCCTGCATCAACATATTTAACTACCTCACTCAAAAGAAGTGAACTGTAAAATCCTGTAATGTCAGAAACAAAAACATCTGCATATTTTTAACTCCTTATATGCCTTAAGTTCTTGACTTGACAGCTCATCGTGAGTGAAGACATTTGCTTCATTGCACAATAGAAGCAAAGGAAATGTGTGAATGCGCAGCATGACTGCATGCACAGTGACTCCTACTTGCTGGTGACTTGCTGGGAGATAGAGATTTTTTATTCTTTGACAGAAAGTCTTTCTCATACTGCCTCTCTCTGGGAAAATGAAATCTCTTCAGGAGTTTGTGTAGAATTTTGTACATATTGAGATGTATTTTTTAAACCTTTTTGCTGAAAACTTGAGTGTTACAAATTGGGCAAAGTCTCATAACAATAATCTCAAATAAAACCAGATCTGGTTGTTAAATATGAATGTTAATATTTTAAACCCGTTAAAATCATGCAGTTTCGGAATTGCAAATTCCTGGAGAGATTGTTCAATATTGCTCTAGCAATATTGAGATGGTTTAATACTGCTACAGCAGTGCAGCAGCACTCTGGTAAGAAGCAAAATATCCATACAATTTATTTTATGAGTTATAATTAAATGTGAAACAGTGGATGACTGATTTTTTTGCATTATAGAACAGAAAGGCTCTTGACAAAGCCGAGAATGCAAAAATGACAGAGCACATGGAGCTCCAAAAAGCTGCAGGTGAAGTAGAGATTAGTCAACTTAAGCAACGGGTCCAGGAACAGGAGGCTTTGCTGTCTGAGAGACAACTACAGCTGGAAAAGTTTGAAGGAGAAGTAGAAAGCCAACAGAAGACAATTAATGATCTAATTTTTCAGAAATCACAGCTCGAGCATGACATACATCAGTATTGCATGAAGCTAGAAATAGCGGCAAAAGACAAAGCTGCCAGTGAGCAAATATTAAATCACACAAAACAGTTAATTGAGAAGTCAGAGGCAAGGTGGTCTTCAGCTCAGAGGAAACTAGAGGGACTTCTAGAGAAAGCAAATGGTGGCCAAGATACTGGAAAACAGAACTCCGAACTTCAGAGAAATAAAAACATGGAGGAAGTTACAGAAAGTCAAGTGCAGAGGAAAGAGTATGAGCTGACTCAGCAGCCTCTGGCATGTGAAAGTGTGGTGACTGTCAAGAGTGAGCCTCAATCAACTGCAGTCAAAGAACATGACAGCATGATGGCAGATGTCCTGCAGCAGAAACTGGAGGAAACAGTCCAGTTCCAGAAAAGAGCAGAAATGGCTGAGGAGATGGCACAAAGTTATAAAAAGCTGTTGGATGACAGCAACAACAGACTGAAGAAACTGCAGATTGACATGGAAAATGAAAGGAACGGCATGAGACAGAAATCAGAGGAACTCCAGCAGGAAACAGTGAGCATGAGGAAATCCATCAATGAACTGCAAGAGGAAACCAGATCTCTCCAAAGAGCAAATTCCTCATTGAAACAAAATGCTCTTTTCCAAAGCACTGAGGTGGAAGGCCTTAAAGAGCAGCTGAAGATTATCCAAGAAGAACTACATAAGAAAAGCTGCATAGAGCATGAAAATATTAACAAGATTAACAACTTAGAAGAAGAGATAGCCTCCAAACAGGCAGTAATAGATCAGCTAAAGTTTCAATGCAGTGAGCTAACAAGGATAAATGTCTCATCTGACAGTGATATGAAAGGTCTTCAGATCCAAATGGAGTCATTGGAAAAAGAAAGATTATTTTCTGAACAAAAGATCAAGTCCTTAAAGAGTGAGAACGAGAGCTGGAAACAAAAGCTACAAACAGCTCAGGAAGAAAACAACATACTGTTGAGATCTGAGCAGGCGTCACAGCTCAAATGTAAAAACCTTGAAGCAGAACTCCAAAAGAGTGAATTGTTTGCTTCTCAGTTGCAGAAGCAGGTAGATGAGCTAAAACAGACAAATATGGAGATGGAAAAGAATCTGAAGAATGTAAAAGCTAAACTCGATCAGGTGACAATAGAAATTGACAGCAAGGATCAACAAATTCAGATCTTCAAGTGTCAGGCAGAGGGGACTAAGTCACAGGTTAGAATTATTGAGGAGGAGCTAAATAAGAAATCCCAGACTTCATACGAGCTTCAAATGAAGCTACAGGATTACAGTGAGGAGATAAGAAAAATGACTGACCTGCAACAGAAAATCAAAACACTCAGTTCAAATAATGCCAGTTATGAGAATGAAATAGCAACTCTGAAATCAGAGCTGAAGTTAGTGCTTGCTGAAAGGAACTCTGCAAACCAAAAGATCCTCACACAAAATGGAGACATTAATGATTTAAACATAATGCTTAAGAAAACAAATGCAGAACTGCAAAAAGAATCTGCAGAGAGTCAAAAACATCTTGATAAAGTCAAGACATTAGAAGATGAGCTTTTCAAACACAAGCTCAGTATTAAAGGATTAACTAGCAGCTCTGAGAAAATTACAGACAACCTGAAGCAAGAGATGTACGCTCTTCATAATGACAAAAAAGAAACAGAAAGGAAAGCAGAGAACTTGAATATGAAACTCTCAGAGTTCAGCTCTTCCCTTCAAAAAACTAAAGATGAGTTGCTGAAAGAGACCAGAGAAAGAAAAGTTAAAGAATCCAAAATATTGCAGCTGGAGACTGAGCTTCAGAAAAATAAAGCAGCAGTGAAAGAAATAATGTCAAGTTCTGACAAATCCCGATCGAATCTACAGCTTGAAAACACGATCCTTAAGAGGGAGAAAGCTGAAGCACTAGAGAAAAGCATTTTGCTGGGGTCTGAAGTAAAAATCTTGAAAGAAAAGCTGCAATATGCCCAAACAGAAGCTGAACAAAAGCAAAAAGAAAACTCTATCCTTCAGCTGAAGTCCCAGCAGATGGAAGAACAGCTAGTGAAGTGCAAGAAAATGCTAGAAGAGTTGAAAAGTAAACTAGAGCTCCAGAAAGAAGGCTATGAGAGGCAGCTGCTGCTAGTGCAGACTGAAATAGAGAAAAAACTTGTTTTACTTCAATCTGAAATCTCAAGTGAGAGTAATAAGTCAAAACAGGCATCACATAGTGCAGAATTAGCAGAGATGCTTAACAAGTACTTCAGGCAAGACATTAAACAGACAACAGCAGTTCAACAAAAAGACCAGCAGCTTCAGAATGAATTAGACAAACTGCAGCAGGAAAGGACAAAACTTGGACATGATCTCTCAATGGCAAAATTACAAATCGCCCAACTGGAGGAAGACAAACACAACCTCAACTCAAACATAAATGCTTTGCAAAGCCTTTGTAATCAGCAGCCAAATGAATCAGTTATGTTGAAGCAGCTGCTGAAAGATAGTGAGTGGAAACTGACGCTGAAGGACAATGAAGCGAGATCTCTTCGGGAACAGATAGAGTCCTACGTCAAAGAGGTGAAAAGTCTCCAGGAAAAGCTTCTGACACTTGGGGTCAGAATGAAAACTGAAAACCAGATGATAAACAAACAGGAAGTAACTGAAAGTAGTCATCACCATGTGTCTGACAACAAGGCTGCTTCACTGAAGACAGAACATACAGCCAGGTAGAGGATAATACCAACCTATGACAATGCAAAATGGAGAACATTGGAGGACAAGACTGAGGAAGAATTGTCCTCAGAGGTATGGATGAAGTTTGTTCACCTTTACTGCAACACAATTTCATATTTATGAACAATTACAGTGTATTTTTAAAGGTATTACAATTTCATGTGTTTGGTTATTTTTTTCTATTTACGGAGACATCTTATAAGCAGTTATAGATATCTGTAACAACGAACTACAGTCTTCTGTATCTTAAAAGTTCCTCCCATGTCACCTTTACAGATGTCAACAATGGGGAAAGACAACATTTCTGAAGGATCGAAACAAGTTAAGCACGATAAAATGGAAGCCTTTCAAAGCCAAAGCTTTGATGATTCACTGGCGAAGAAAGCTTTGAATAGCTCTACTTACTCAAGTCCTACTTTCCTGCATGCAAAAGATGTACAAAATGTTACCAATGAAAGCCAAAACAAACCCATGACTGTGACAACACATGCTCTGGTGAGAGACATGGCTCTGTGGGGACTTAGAGACACACATAGCTTCACTAAGGCAAGGATGTATCAGATCGACGAAACTTGTGCAACTGTAAACACATCGGAGGGGAGACCAACAGATAACGAGGGGAAACTGAGTCACATACATTCAACTTCCCAAAAGCTACCAGAACTCAAAGGAGGCAGAAGTGTTCAAAACTTAATAAAATTCAAGTCTTGGGATGAAGAGGTTTTGGGAAGGTTGGAGATGAACCTTACCCCAGGAGAAAAGGTGCAAGCATCGCTTGCTCAGTATTCAGGCAAACCAACAGTGATTGCTGGAGTTTATGTGGAGTCAAGTAAGAAAAAGATATCCTTCCTAGAAGCTGCTGAGAAGGGCTTCTTAGCTAAGACGTACGCCCTTGAGTTTCTGGAGGCTCAGGCTGAAACAGGAAGCCTTACAGATCTCACCACCGGGAAAACACACTCAGTTATTGAGGCTCTGGAAAGAGGTATTATAGAGACAGGCCTAAAGGATAAACTGATGGAGGCTCAGAAAGCTGTTAGTGGCTACGTGCATGCTGGCAAAAAGCTGTCTGTGTTTCAGGCAATGGAGGAAAGGGTTCTCGATAGATACAAAGGCAAGAAGATCCTTGAGGTTCAGGTAGCCACTGGAGGACTGATCCACCCAGAAAGTGGTGTCAGAGTCCCAGCAAGCATTGCTGTTGAACATGGTCTTTTGGACAAAGAGACGCTTCAGAGTCTGTACGATCCAGTCAGTAACCCCAAAGGCTTCCATAACCCTGACACTGGACAGAAAGCATACTACTCTGAAATACTGAAGACATCCCTTTATGACATTGACGATGGTGTGTTTCTTGTCCCATTTGGTGAGAGACATATAACAAACTCCTCTCCCATGAGTTCTCATAGAGTGTCCATCGTCAACAGTAGCTGTGGCACTGAAATGTCGGCATATGAAGCATTCAAGGGGAGACACATTGACAGGGGGACGTATCTGTTTCTGTCACAGCAGGAGAGTGAATGGCAGGAAAAATCCACAGTTGACACCAGTGGAAACCCAATTCACATCATTATCGATGACAGAAGTGGCCGACAGCTTTGTCTAGAGTCTGCTCTAAATCAGAGGTTCCTTGAAACGTCTGAGCTTGAAAGCTATCGCAATGGGATTCTTAGTATCTATGAGATTGCAGACATCATATTTTCAAGAATGGTTGTTGTGGAGGATGTTAACAGCCCCGTTGCTGGTCTCTGGGATATGACTCGGAGGAAGAGGCTCTCAGTTCTTGAAGGTTTTCAAAAGGGCTTTACTGATAGAGTCACTAGTCTACGGCTGTTGGAGGCCCAGGCCTGTACTGGAGGTATTTGTGACCCCTCGTCAGGGGAGAAAGTTACTCTCTCAGAGGCTCTCAAAAGAGGTCTTTTAGATGAGGCAATGAATCAGGAGCTCCAGCAGTTTGAGCAGGCCTTTAATGGCATTGTTCACCCCAAGACCTCAAAGACATTGTCTGTTTCCCAGGCCGTGCAGGAAAACATCTTCCCCAAGGATACCGGCTATCGCTGCATTGAATTCCAGCTCCTGACTGGAGGATTGATTTACCCTGACACTCATGATAGAGTCTCACTGGAAGAAGTCATTCAGAGTGGCCTTGTTGACAAAGTTACTGCATCTGTACTCAGAGATGAGAAGTTCCAGACCAAAAGCCTCACCTGTCCAAAGACCAAGAGAAGAATCACATTCAGAGAGGCACTTGAAAGAAGTGTGTACGACTGCCACACAGGGTTACGGTTACTGGAGGCCACAAAAGCTCATGGTTATGGAGCCAAATCAGCATTTCATTATGTTTTGACATATAAGCAATAAACATCTGTAAATACATGCTTGTCTTTTGCATAAAAGCAACACCTGCAAATGGGGTTTCCTTTGGTTTTGGGTTTTGCTGTGAGGTTACTTTTACTTTAATGTTGAGTCTTCTTTTTTGGTTTACACATATGTTTGTGTGTTGAGTGGCCCTTGCAACTGACTGGTTTTTAGGCATTGGGTTTTTGGTCTCTTTACAAATGTATTTTACCACTGCCCCTCCCTTTTAGGATTCGCCCTCCACTGTTTTTTGTCCAGTTTTTGCAGCAAAGTTAACAACCTTGTCAAAAACCCATCTGCTCTGATTCTAGAGATCTGTTGATGAGGAGAAGAGAGAGCATGGTGATAAAGTTAGCAAGCTTTTACACTGGATGTCCAATGTGAAACAGACCTCAGACAATGATGGGAATACTCTGAAAGATAGCAATGCCAACACAGATGCTTCTAATAAGCCCCAGGTAAATAATGTGTATTGTTGTTGGTCTTTTTGGTGTGTCATGTTTTTATATGCTGGCACTTGCTTGTTGTTCATGAAAGAATGCTTTGGTAATAATGGTGAAGAGTATTTTTCAAATCCAAATATCACAGCCTTTTGTTGTCATAGTGTATCATTTATTAATAAAACACTGTCTACTCTCTGATTCATTTAAGCCATGTATTTTTCACTGTAATTAATGGTTTTAATTACCATATTCCCTGTTCACTTATTTTACAAAAACATGGTTAATATTATGGATTGACACATGACACATTTGAGCATGTCAGTCACCTCCAACTGATTCAATAAAGCTAAATGTTGCACAAGCACTCATTTTTTTAGAACAACCTCAAGGGCCAATACATTTTATTAGCCAGACAGGTTATTAGAATTTAAAATTACACAACTGGATTTTTGTTCCTGTGTGTGGAAACATGCAGTATACATGTAAGTTAAAGCTGACTTTTAATTGAGATATAAAAAAACACTAAAAAACCACATTTATTTGTGCTATATATAACGACAGCATCCTCATTACAGTATAGAGAGATTCTAACAATCAGTTAGCAGGTCCTGAAGGAATGGGATGTCATAGACAGAATTTTAACTGTGCAAGATAGTAGAATTAGAAAGATAATGTTCATAAAGGGGTTTGGATCATTACTCATTAAATTGTCCCTATTTTCCTCCATCTCCCCTATGTACTATGCGGCCTTTTTTTTTTTTTT
>MDSQ01000553.1_pt1 | contig 10062 bp, 5 predicted proteins | sample 1008251 | NCBI WGS metagenome assembly MDSQ01 (sample SAMN05526597, study PRJNA338239) | gut metagenome | isolation source: Hindgut content | host: Naso unicornis | place: Saudi Arabia: Red Sea | collected 2016-05
CACCAGCTGAAGAGCGATGACGATCTGGTATCTCACTGACTCATACGACAGACTGGACCCCTTTTAATCTGCAGCCACCCACAGGCTGAAATCCCCTCGCCCACCCCCCCTTCTCTGACAAACTGTTTTCTTTGCATAGAAACAGTCAAAGAGTGGACTCTCTTCTTTGTTTACCTCAAAATACACAGACTACTATGGAGATCTCTGGACCTTCACCGAAAACTCTGAATGTGGGCGTACAGTAATTTTGGCAACCCGTAGAAATATTTTGTTCCACTTGAGGTTTTTGAAAAACAGAAAAAAAGCTCAAATTAAAGAAATGTGATATTCCTCCACCTATAAAATGATTTCTCACTTTCTGTTTCAGTTCTCTTTTGAAAACTTAAAGTTTATTGTAAAGAGAATTTACTTTGGCTCATATCCTTTGGAGGAAATGTGATCTCTGCTCATATAATGTTTTCTGCCTATAGTATGATGCTCTTGTGCTGCAGCAAAGTCTTATTTCTGGGGGATGGATGATTGAGCCTTCACAACACACAACTTGAATAACAGAGACTTGAATTTGCCTCTGTATTTCAGATTAAATTTAAGCTTGATTATGGTTAGTTTAGGGAAAGATCAAAAAGTAGAGAGTGATATCAGTGTGTGGATTTTGGCCAGAACTGAACTAAAGACGCTTTATACGTCTTACATAAGACAAACAAGTTGTAGCTTTGCAGGCAGTGACATCAAACCAAGTATTCCTGTACCAACCAGCTGTGTTTGAAGTATGACTACACATGGACACACACTGACACTCCTGACTCCTCTGATGTGCCACTCTCTAAGTTGAAAGCTTATTTTTGTATAAACAAACCTCTATCATCAGTGACCACTTAAAAATGGTGACTTACCCTCACACCTGTGTGGCAAAGAACGCATTCTGTGACATGAAGACCTTGAACTAAACAGATTATTGCAAAAGCACGTAATGCTGGTGTAACAGCACCAAGTTAGACTAAAGGATATCTGCAAACAGAAAAATACAATAGCTGTCAATTCTAAATTGAGACTGAAATGTTGAAGCCGAGGCCCAAACCCATTTAACCCCTTGCCCCTACCACTTAGCACTGTCCCTCTGTTTTAGGTGTTCATGTTTAGGCGTAGTGGTATCACAATTCTTGTTGAGATGGAGGAATAAGGTGAAGTGTCAAGCTGTGTACACAACGAAAGTGAATTTAATTTGTGGTACGATGACATTATATACAAGGTCAATGGCATGATGCAAAATCATGTTGGGTGCTCGAAGGACCAAGAGCACAACAGGATGGCTACGAATTGACGGGTGAGGGATGCAATTTTCACACCTGTCTCGTCTTTGCACTGCTTCAGCCATTTGATCAACCTATGATAATTGTGGAATCACATGGCGCAAACATTTTTTTTGTTTTGGTGTGTGCACAGCTTTAGGCTACATGGCTGCGGGAGCAACAAAGGTGACAAATCAAGTATTTTCTCTGTTAATAAAGATTTAAAAGTTACAACAAACATTGTTTACTCAGCTAGATCATAGTTTGTGTTCAATCACATCATTCACGCAGGTGAAGGGAATAAGCACAGCTCGTTTATATTAGCCCGTTCAGAGACGGGAGGTGGACTTTCCCTTGTCTGTCATTAGCTAAGGTCGATATGACCATTACTGCTGCACTGTATCAGTTGTTGAAGTCCCAGGCACGTTGAAAAAATTACCAAGGTCATATCTGTGTCCAGAACATCAACTAGAGGTGCATAAAGTCATGTTGTACAGCCTATGTACTGCTTACTGTGAAAGGCATCATAGAATACTGATGACATATCACGGACTTAAAGGGGTGTCCCATTTCGAGGAGTGGATTTCAACCACTACTCCTTGTAATTGTGTTCCAAGGGAGAATTGCCAAGGGGAAGGAGAAGGGATAAAAACAAGAAATGGGACTGGGCCTTAGTCTTACTCTGATTCTTTCAACCTGTACGCGTGCATGCATACTGTTAATCTCTACAGAGATACAGGATGTCATTTTAAATGCAATTCTGATTGAGTGTTACCTTAAAAAACACCACTTTTAGTATAAGTAGTTACTGAGCAGTTAGAATTCATTTTAAACATTCGCACCTCCAATGAGGAGTAAAAATCTGTTTTTCAAAATAAAATTCCTTCAAAAGAATCCAAAAAGCTGACACATTCCCAATGGCAGTCAAGGTGGAGCTGAAAGTTTTCTACATTAAGTTTGACAAGATGAGGGGGTAAGGCAAACATCTGACCCTTTAAATATGAAGAAGGTTAATTTGCTAACAACTACAACATTTGGAAGAATGTCGCTGACGACAGCGCTGGTCAGCCTGCATAAGGTCAGTGAAGTAAGGACGGCTTATCGCTGATGCCGCCTCTCTGACAGCATCACTCACAGGCTCTTATCTGACTGAGCTGTCAGAGACAAGGTCTGAACACATCTTTATCAGTCCTCCCCTCTACCACAGTGGCTCCTGCAGCCAGACTGATGGATATGTTTGTTGCAGACAGATTCCATTTAGCAACAATGCACCAATGCTCTTGAGTTCAGATATCGTGGCAGATGAGTCACTGGTGGCATCATCATAAGCAAAGATGCTTTACTTCGTCATGCTTTTAATCGTGATTGTTATACACTGGAAAACAATATTCTTGTTCTGAATTTCTAATAAAGGCATTGTGATGAGTTCTATATACTGTCCATTGCTGTCACTTCTGTTTCAATTTTTGAGGGCTGAATGTCTTTAAAAAGCTAAAAAGTTTCGATTTTGGTTGTTTTAGTATTGCATCTCTTTGCTGATGATGTGGTTCTGTTTGTTGCATGAGGATATGGCCACCAATACATATTAGGGGCAGTTTGATAGTAAAGATGTTTGGAGAATGTGAGCATCTCCAACCATTTGCTTGTGGGTTCAGGTACTTCAGGGTTTTTTTAATGTTCGATTGGCAAATTTGAGTTGGATATTTCACCATGGAAACAGTAGAGCATGCAGATGCAGCAATCAGCTACTAGGGATGGGCATGATTAATCGATGATCGATAATTGATCATTAAGAAGTGTGTTCATCAGGTAAAGTTTTTATTGATCAAACATAATGATCAAATAGAGGTTGTGTTGCATAGTTTGAGTTTTAAAGCAATACAACAAATTTCACTTTGTGGCAGCAACGAGACATCTTTCACAATGGTATATAATGTTTTTTGATTAAGATATATATATATATATTTAAATTGTTTCTAAAGGAGGCTCAGTTTTGTTCAAGAGTGTCATGGCATTGCCCCATTTATTTTACCTTACGTGTGCTTTACATCTTTTTTGTTTAAGTTTAACAGCTGGCTTCTTAACTGAGGAAAATCATGCTGTATTTTATATATATTTTTTTGCTATTGACATTTTTAATGGAAAGAAATAATGATTAATTGATAATTGATATTTTTCCTGATGATCGAGCAAGAAAATTTCTTCAAATGCCCATTCCTACCTGCCACATCTTTTTTTGCATTTTTGCTGAAACATGTATTACCTGTGAAAGAAGTACATTAGCATTGGAGAAGTAAGTGAAAAGTAAAGATTTAGATTAAGCGCAGCCGTACTTTGAGACGATCACTGCCCATGGCAGCTTCTGACCACCCAGGCAGACCAGCCGGACCACCCCAGCAGAAAGAGAGCTGGAATAAGAGCCACTGACACAGCTTGGAAGTAAGGCTGCTTCTGACTAATGTCTAAGACAGTGAAATTAAGGTAACAGGAGTTGGACCGGCAAAGCAACAAGAAATCAAAGACTATTATGCCCTCATATTCGCCGATCCATCTACGCCACATCACAGCTCAAGCTGTTGCACTTGGTCCAACCTAGTAGGTCAGAATTCAGGGTGGTGACTGAAAGAATGAGATTACAAGGCAGGCCAAAAGGAGTTTACTTCACAGGGTTCAGAGGTCATCTATAGAGACAGTGTTAAGAATTCAGACATCTTGAGGGAGCTCTGAGTTGAACCATTTCTCCTTTGCCTTTTGAAAGAGCCTCTCAAGATGATTTGGCATCTAATCAGGCTGCTTCATAGATTCCTCCCTGTAGAGGAATTTTGGACATGTCCAGCAGGGAGATCTTGGGAAAGACCAACAACAGACAAGGATAAAATTTCCAATTTGGTCTGGAATGCCTTATGATACTCCAAAAGGATGGATGGCATGCTTAGTCAGAGGGAAGCCCAAAATACAAGGTGCATTCTGCTGCTGCCATGACTGGAACCCTATACATGTGTAACCTATCCATTTTTTCATAAACAATAATGCATGAAATAGAGCATGAAATAGAATGTCTTTAAAGGTCCACTTTGTAGAAATAGTTGATTTCAGAGTCTCATTCTCAGCCTGTATTTGAGGAATTGGGAAACCCAGCTCGTCAAATACTGATACTTTGGGTCAGTGGGAGACTGAACTCCTGACCCAAAGTGTCAGTACATGTTGAATCTTGAAAATCTTATGAATACATTTTTCAGTGCCTCTTTTGAATATGAAGCAGAATTAGGTTAAAGGGTGTTAAAAACACATTCCTGTAACGCCAGCGATAAGCTGAGCTTTTATTTTAGCTGTTAAATATTTACTGTGATCTAGTGATTGCCTGTTTTTTCTAGTCAGACTTAAAAGAAAGTTTTGGACTTGATGCTGCAGCCTGAGGCATCTCCTCCTGAAGGTCAAGGTCACATAAAAAAGTGCTTTAAAGCACAGAGAAAGTGAGAGAAACCACACCAGTGAAGAGCAGCAAGAGGAGCAGGGGGAGGAGGATTTAGCTGGGGTGTGTTAATTTGTATGTGGAGTTGTGATGTCTGAGGGGAGGACTGGATTAGAAAGCATTGGTCCGTAGAGAGACAGGAGGAGTCGGGTTTCAGCTCTGCGAGGGCCCCTGAGTCCGACGCACTGAAGCTGCCTTTGTTTGACCGAGAAGCAGAGAGAGAGCAAGAGAGGAGGAGGAGGAGAGTCAGAGGCTTTTAGTTTGGAGTAAGTGAGAGAGAGAGGCAGAGTGGGCTCCATCTCTCTCTCTCTTACCAAGGCTGTCACACATGAACAGGACAACTTCAGTTTGGATCTAAGCTTACCGTCACTGAAGATGACTTCACGGTAAATGAAAGACACAGTTTTTTCTTTTAAGAAGTTGGTTTAAGTCAGCACTTTATCCATTTTTTAACTCTTCACTTCATTCTTTATACAGAATCCCTCTTTGGATCTTTGGATTATTCCTACTTGTCCTCCAGCTCTGCTGCCGTTGCTCCTCTGCCTCTCAGCTGTTGGACGGTATGTGCACCCTCAGTCTTTTGCTCACTTTCTGTATCATGTGATTTTTTTTTATTTCTGCTGTCAGTGTGCTTTCTGCTGGCTCATGAGTTCCATCTGCTGAGTATGAATGGTGAAACTGTTGCACTCTTGCCCTGGAAACTGAGCGTGTGATAGACTTCTTTGGCACAGGATCACTTCTGGAGGCTTGAACAGCAGTGTTAAGACATTATATCCTCCATTATTTAGTGTTATGTTCATGTTAAATATTAAAGAAAAGTTCTTTAATAACTTTGTTTTACTGCAGAACATTTCAGCTCTTAACCCACATGTAGATCATATTTAAAGGTCCTATAAAGCAAAGACCAGGAGAGAGTCATTAGGGGGTTTGAGTCTCCATTTAGATGGAATATTTGCATTAGACTTCAATTTGATCAAATCAGTATACCCCATGGGATGCTTAATGTTGGGCTGGACTGAGTCCAGCATCACTGTTCCTAACACTGTTTGTACAGGAAGCAGGGTGTTAACAGTGTGAAGAGTGACAAGGCATTCCCCAAACTGTTTGAAAACTTTTTCGTCCATAGATGAACCTCATGACATCAGAGGCCGTTGGGGACGTACCTGCTGGCTTCTGTGCTGCCGTGCTGATGGTTTCAATTATTCCTTGACTGATATGTTTCTCAGAGGCTCTCTGTAGCAGCCGACTTTGCAGATTGTTTTCACAGCCTAAATCTTGATTTTAAGGCACTTGAACATGTTCCCAATTAGTGCCGAAAGGACTGCAGACTTTATTTTTCCCTTGCATTTGGAAAAAAGCAAAACTCACAATGTGTATTTTGACAGACAGGATCCGCAATAAGTAGCTCACTTATTTATGCTAATTAAGATGATGTATTATCCCTGTTTTTTTAATATATGTGTTTTGGAAGGTGCATGGCAGAGATGAAGGCTGTTGTCAGTTTGATCTGAAAGTGTCATCTTGGCCTTGAGACAGTCGTCAGTGTGCTGGAATCCAGATTGACATATGCAGCTATGTGTGTGCATGCATGTGTGTGTGTGTGTGTGTGCATTATGATTGAAGCAAAGACCTCCAAGTCACAAAAGCAGCTTTGTTTGGGGCCAGTCAAATAATTACAGGGTCTGTTTGGCTAATTTGGCCCCATGGAGCTTAATTGTCAGACATCTTAAATCAAGAGTCTGACAGTCTGAATTACACACCACTCCTGCTGCTGGTAACCAAAGTGGTGTGTCACCCCTTTGCCATTAAACCCTGTAACTAGTTAGTGAAAGTGAAACTTGACCTTGTAAGAATGAGTTTTGACCAAATGAAGCTGCAGGAATGTTGTTAGCAACAGAGCAGCTTGGACATGGACATGGATGAGGAGGTGGGTGGACTTCAGTTGATGTCTAATAAAAAGTTTTTAAAGTGTGATTTCATGGTCCAGTTTCCTCTTCTATAGTCCCTGCAGAGGCTGACTGAGCCAGAGGCTCTGCTCTGAGGCTGTTTGTGCCTTTGCCATATTTGTAATCCTCTGTCATGATTTTCAAGAAGGGGAAAAAACGTGTGTGTGTGTGTGTGTGTGTGTGTGTGTGTGTGTGTTTGTGAGATTGTGAGTGCATGGCATGCTGGCTCAATTGCCAGAGAGAGAACACGGAGGGACAAATATTTCCAGGCTGCATGTTGTAAATATTCTTGGATAAAGAAGCTGTCGCTGTGGCAACATTCGCATTTTTGTGCACAACTATTGAAATGAAGCTGATATAATCCATTTCCTCCAGTGTGGAAAAGTGCATGCTGCTTCCTCTAGCTGTGTTTGTTCCAAGTGTGTACTAGTGCTTTTGGTCGGATGCAGCAGAACTGAGATTTGGCATAACAAAATAAAATCTATGAACTGAAGATCAGTGCTGTTGGCTGCGTGTTTGGTTGTATGAACACCTGTAAATAGACAGTCAACGAATTAGCAAGAGCTTGAATGAATGAATGAATGAATGAAGAATGGAAAAAATAAACAAGTGTGAATGTTGGGTAACAACAGATTTGACTCATCAAATAAATGAATGAGTAAGCAGATAAATAGATTATTAGTACATGAGTGAATGACTGAATGTTAGACAGAAATATGCATCTGCAAAAACTCAATGAATGGATGAACAAATGCATTCATTTAGTCATCAGCAGAACAGTTACTGAATGAATGAATGTGCAGTTAAAAGGATTAATGACAGGAATTCATTAGGAAAGAAAAATACAGAAATGGTTACATTTGATGGACATTTGTCTCTTCACTGATACGTTTATTAACTTCTTAATTTGCTCACATACAGATTAATTACCTTATTCATTTAAATAAACGTACAGAACTCATTGGAGCAGAATAACAAGATGTTAAAAACATGGAAATCTTTCTTGTGTAACTGTCAGCTTTTATTTTAAAGAGGAATCATAAATTTATTTAATGGGTGTTTGCTGCTTTTAATTTTTACTAATGAGTAACACGTAAACAAAAATAGCAAACAACATTTTTAGCGTGGGCTGCTGTCGTCTCATTGTATAATACATACATGCACACTTGCACACACACACACATATGCCACAGTCACAAAAGCACACACACATTTTAACAAACATGCAACTCCCTCATGATGATCTCCATCTGCGGTACACATGGTGATTTTTCTTAAATGATTCTGTTTCTAATTATGTAGATGGGACCACGTGGATGCGATCAGTGATGATGAATTTTATGATGTGGCATTGTGATGTAATGACATGAGTTTTAGAGAAGGTGGAAATGATGAGTGTGTTGAGGTGATAATGAGGCTGATAATGGCAAGGACCAGTGTGACAATGAGAGGGACAAAGGTGGATTGTGATGTGATTCCTTGGAGATCCGTGAAGGATTTCAGTCGAAATTACCAGCAGATAATCATAAACAGGGAAACTCAAGTCGAAAATTTATACATGGAACACATTTCACTTACAGATGAAGCTGTGGTAAATAAGAAATTTTAACTCTTGACTCACAAATGGGACTAGAGTTTACTTCCAAAACAAAACTGTAAATTTGATAGAACATGTTTATTCTTTTATCTGACTTAAAAGTTAAAATCTGATCAACTATCAAAGGCAGGACTCATTATTTTCTTTTTTATCTGCCATTTTTTAGAATTACAATGCCTTTATTGTCATTAAACAGCAACAACAACGAAATATAAGTGCAACTCGGGTCAGTTCACAAGCTCCTCCTCTTCTTTCTCCTTCATCATTTGGGGTTAGACTTAGTCCAGTACGTTTTGGGTGGTGTGGAAGCTTTTTCAAACACTAATGTGGACCAAACAAGCTAACTCTGGTCCACTTGAAAACGGGGGTCTCAGTTCATTTCTAAGTGAACCCTGGTTTGATTCGTTTTGTGGTGTGAAAGCTGGACCCAGACCCAGCGAAATAACGTTGATGTTTTTTGTAAATTTCTGTATCTTTGGAGTCTGTCTCCCTTGCTGACCTGGTCGGGTGATAAAGAATTGCATCCCAGGTGCAAACAATTCCGTCCAAAAACAGATACTGTAACCTTTTCAGACAATTAGCATTGACTTGGTACTAAAGCATTGCCTCTTGTAACATCCCTGTGAACATGTTTCTTGATAGAAAAGACTGTCTTGGCATATTTAATCTTAAATTCAGATGTGAATGCTTGGCAGCTGCGGAAGAACGCTGGAGACATTTCTGTTTCCAAATTCTGAAAACCGAAAGAGAACTGATTTCTCAGAGTGCTTGAAGGTTTCTCTGCGTCCAGAGAAAAGCTGGGAAAAAACTGAAGCATAACTGTCGATGGCAGTTATACAAAAGAGAGAATAAAGCACAACAAGGAACAAGGAAAATCTGCAGAATTTACCTTCCTGAACATTGGTAACACCTGCAGATTGGCTCTATGTCATGGATTTGTCTGCAGAAGTAAGATGACTGAGTTTAAGGAAGTCTTGAATCCCTCCACATCCATTTGGTCTTCATTCAGACTTAATGAGACCTCACTTTGACTTCAGTTTGATGTAGGTCACCTGGACAGCAGCCCTGTGCAGAGGGAGCGTGTCAGGTGTTGATTTAAAAGTATGAACTCAACTCAAGCACAGAACACTTCTTAGTCCTGTCCAACAATGATTTGATGAATGAGCAAGAAAAAAGCACACACACATACATGCACACATACACATACATACAGACAGCGCTGGAGACTTTTAAAGATTTTGACATTTTACTAAAAATGAATGCCCAGTTTTGTTTTGTTTTTCATCCAAGTGAGTCAACTTATATCCAGTTCACAAAGATTTTTACAGTTTTGTAGCAACAAATGATACCAGGCAGATCTCTAATTTGGGGGCGGGGGGGCAAATCACCTTGCATGAAAGTGACCTGATGTTTCTTTGACTACGCTATGTTTGTTTATACTCATGTTCAAGTTGGCTTTTGTCTCTATCATATCGTGAGATAATAACGATGTTTTATTTCTCGACATTTAGCCATTGCTAAAGTTTTTGGCTTGAGAACATTTTGACTAGATAAATCCAGGTGACACAAAAGGACAGAATTTTTCTTTAGCAGAAACAAACATTCTGTCTGACCTTACCAGAAAAATGGCCGTACAGGTCGTCTTTGCAAGCAGCCTACTATGACCCATATTTACGTTTATTGTTCACAGCAACCTCTAGTGGCTGTAGTAATTATGAAGGAAGCAAAAACCAGTCAGGTGACATAAAAAGAGCAAAT
>MDSQ01000554.1_pt1 | contig 10061 bp, 6 predicted proteins | sample 1008251 | NCBI WGS metagenome assembly MDSQ01 (sample SAMN05526597, study PRJNA338239) | gut metagenome | isolation source: Hindgut content | host: Naso unicornis | place: Saudi Arabia: Red Sea | collected 2016-05
ATCGGCCGATATTATCATGCATCCCTACTGCAAATGTTATGATTATCTTGCCTATCAAAAAGGCAAATCTTTGTAAAAATCCAATAAAATATGTTTTAAAGAGCAACAGCATTTCACCAGTTCTTTGCTTGACCATTAAAAAAAACCCATGACAGCTATGCACATCTGTTCAACATACAGCCAATGAACTGTATGTGCTTGAGCTTCTTGAGATCATTTTTATATTGAACAGAATCAGAATGAGGCAGTAACCCGGAGTGACAATGTAAGAGTATCAAACACATACATGAGAAAATGTGCTTAAGGCCTCATGAATGAAAGCAAAGACAGTGAGAACAAGTGAGAAGTCTTAATCCTCGGCTTTCCTCAGTCCTTTGGTAAAAAGGCAGAAAGACACAGTAGGGAAAAGCCTCCTTCCCTTGTCTTTCCTCTCTGTTTTTAATTAGCTCAAGGGTCAAAGACTCCATGGCGAGGGAAACCTCCAGGTGAAATCCCTGAGCTTGCAGCTCAAATCCATCCTAGGAATCACATTGTCCTTCAGCCTGACCGACAGCTGCCGAAGAATTTAGCTACTCTGAAGATTTGTTTTCACATCAAGTTAAGATAGGACAGATCCCAGGCAAGGCTAAAACAACGACTTGGAGCAGGTCAGACATGCGGTATCTTTGATGAGGATAGTCAAGCTGTTTAACTCCACTGATTTTCAAGAGGAAATGGTTTTACCATGAAAGGATGAACTTGGCGAATGTTAGACAGCACGTCATTAAGGACTTAATGTGGCATATTTGCTGCACTGTGTCACTGAGAATTGACCTCTAAGTCTTTCTTACAAAACCGTGTGCAATAAGAGATTCAGTCATGGAAAGCATGCAGACACATTAGGTCAATTTAGCGAGGAGATCTGCAGCCTCATGTCAGTTTGTGTCATGGGAATGAAAACAGAGAGGCAAAGAGACAGAAAGGGAATGAAGGGAAGGAAAGAAGGAGATTAAATGACTGCGGAAGATGATGTGACAAACAATACACCTATTTTTTTAATGCTGAAGACAATCTGACTTAATTGTAAAGGGACTGTAGTATTCTTTTTACAAAAAGGTTGAAATGCTGCAAATTTTATCCGGAAAGATTTTTTTTTTTTTTTAAATGCTAGCACCACGTTTCCACAAAAATTTACAGAAATATATTTACTGTTCCTATAGTGGATAAAATGACTTAATTGAGCTCATTATTTCTATCAGGTTCCACCTTTGGGTTAAAGGTTTTGTTTCATCACAGTCTAGAGAATGGATGGTCTCAGATAATAAACCCAAAAGACTTTATTTATAGCTACTCTATTTTTGTCTCACACCCCGGAGGACCAGAGGTGGGTTTGCGAGACAGGGATTACACTTTCCGTGCGTCTGTGTGTGTTTTTAACCAATCACTGGGTAGGCCAGGTTGGAAAACATTCAAGTTTCTAACCAATCAAATCGCATTATGCTGGTCAGGTAAGAAATGTTAATGTTTTTAGCCAATCATGTCATGTCAGCTGGGTGCAACCTCCAATTGCATTGCACAACACAGCTGTTACTAATCCACTTATTAGACAAGAGAGTAGAAGATTCAGCCAAAACAAACAATAGGTGGCGGTGTAACTTTGAAATGACATACCGTGGGAGCGGCTGCAGTGTTTACTTTCTGTCGTTGCTACGTGTATCTTTACCATAATCAGAGCCAAAATTAAAGAAATTTCACCCACAGTTTGACTTCTTAAATTATGCTACAAACACTTGAATTCAACTCCATAGACTGTTGTGATATTAGATTTGCTTTGGGTGCACAAGTCATTACAAGTTTGGTAGTGGCTATTGAGAAATCCAATGACTTGTGCTAGCATTAGCATTAGCTTAGTCACCCCTTTTCTCCACAGCATAAACTATATAAACCAAATAACTATCAATGGTCACTATATTCACTTGTACAATGAAATCACCTGCAAAAGTGAAAAAATTCTCATCTGCTTCAGGTGTGTTTTTTTGTTTAGTGTTAATTAGCAAATGTTAGTATACCAACACACTACACTAAGATGGTGAACATGGCAAATATCATCTGCAGGAAATTGGTAATTAAACATTTTTGTGGTATCAATGCTAGTATTTAGCTTTCTAAAAGACAGGTGCTAAGAAACACATGCTAGCATGCTCGTAGCTGCTTAGCCTTGTAGCAAGTTCTCTTGTCTTTGTAAATAATGCCAGCAGAGCACAGATGAAGAAAGACACTTCTTTAATTACGGCATTCTCATACGATCACAAGCAGGAAAATATTGATACACTTAAAAATGGCAATACTATATTTTGCAATATTGTATCGATTCTCAAAAACACTGTGTCGATTTTTAATTGTTTACATGCAAAGATTCGTGGCAGTGGTTCATTTTGTGTTTTTTGTTTTGTTTAAACACCAGACCGCTATTAAACGAAAATATTCTGATTGCATTGAAAAAGTGAAAGTTTCGTTTGTTTTTTAAACTCATATTTTATGGATATTGTGGTGTATTATTTATACTATGATGGTTTTCCAGAAATTAGATTGAAGAAAAACTGCAATATATCACCTTGCTTACAGAATCTCCATATATTGCAATATATTATAACCCCAGTATCTTGATGCATATTGTATCGCCAGATTCTTGTCAATACACATCCCTGATCACAAGCGCTTTTGCTGTCAGCAGTCTTTTCTTTCTGCAGAGAGAATAAGATACGAAAGTGAGAGAGACTTGAGTCAGAGGTGGCAGAGTGGGATTCAGGGTGAGGCAAAAAGAAAGAGAAAAGGAATCAAAAAAGGTAAATAGGACAATTACAGTTCAGCAGAAAGCGACTGCTTAGATCAGTTTCAGGCCATCCTGCAGAGCTCTGCGCTAATGTGACGCTGCTGTGACTCGCTGCCCTTGCCACCCCATCGCCTGTCTGCAACACCAGCGGACATTTACAGTTTCAGGCACGGTGACCTTCCTGCTCTGAACCACCATGTTGAGTCAAGATCTTTAGCTTTACACTCATTTATTATTTACAGATATGTTTGTTTGCTTTGCCGTTCGCACGCAGCCGACATCTACATGAAGTGCTCTCTGCTTTTGCCAGGTTCACGAGTGATGGAAATAGACAAGCGTGACTTGTGTCTGACAGTCCCTGCTCTCATCCTGATTTATTTTTTACTTTATCGTATGAAAGCCTCTGGCCAAGAGAGCTCTGCAGATTCACTGCAGCACATACATGTGCATGTTTGTGTGTGTGTGTGTGTGCGCAAAGAGATCAGACAAAAAAACAGATGTTACTTGTGCACATTAATCTTTAAATAAAATTATGAATATATTTGGTTGATAACATCTGTTGAGTCAAAACATGTTTTAAACGCTTGCCTGAATATTCTTGTGCATCTGTGTTTATTAGTGCACCTGTGTGTGTGTAGCTTGAACAGTCTGTGTTAATACATGTGTATATCTGTATGTGTGTGTTTGCCTGTGTGCGTGTGCATAGGGATTGCTGCAGACATTTCTCTCCCAATAAACTTAATGCTTCATGACAGTTGTGGATCAGACTGCTAGCTATTCAAGGCTACTCTCCTCACTGCACACACACACACACACAACACACACACACGCTAATACAAACACACACAAGAACAAACCTCTGCTTCTACAGTATAAACCTTGTCCTTCATACAGAAACTGAAAACCAAGGCATTGCCCTCATGACCATCGCTGTGCTGTGTGAAAATCTGCGTCTTTGTTGTCATCGCAGCCCTTTGAGAAATGTGCGTGCTGTGGCACAGATACAGAGTGCATCAGGCCATGCTTGTGTGGTCTGTTTTTGAAGGCATTTCCCAGACCTGTATGTGCCTGTTACGGTTGATTTCTTTACCTGATGATTTTACTGTAATGATCAGCTTTGGGGTCTCACGCTGCTAGTAGCACCAAAGGCAAACAGCACCTTTCTACAAGTTGGATTTTGTAACTTGAAGGGGTAATCCTGCAGTTTGGTTGGTGGGAGCTTTTTAGAAACAAATGAAAGAAAAATGCTCAGATATCCAGACTTTTACAACCATAACAAAAACATATAAATTCCGTGCCCAAAACCCTTGATCTACATGACCCACAATGCAACCTGTTAGCATCTTTCACTTGATCCTAAAAGCCTCTCAGGAGGAACCGACACAGACCGTTCTGAGAGAATGCAGAAAATAGATGGAAGGGAGAGGACACGGGTCACAGTTTTCTGAAGATCTACAGGCTTTGATGTTAGGTCAGTTGAGTCTAGTCTCTCTATAAGAGTCCAAAATTTAAAAAAGACCTGAAATTGAGTGTTGCATGTGTTCATTAAGTCTCAAGCCAAACTGTCATTCCTCAAAACGTAGGATATTTCCCTCCAGAGCCACAGAAGACATGAAAAGACAAGGAAACTAAAATCAGCAGAGTGCCCCTTTTACAAAGAAAATCAACTTTCCCAAAGCTGAAAATACATTCATTTAGGTCTGGAAAGTTCATAAAAACATCTAATGTGTATACAATGTTAGTCTTGAATTAATGTGAAAGTCTTCATTTACAGCAGTCAGATAATTGTCCTCATACTGTATGTGGTAAAGTGTCTGTATAGAGTATCTTCATAAATCTAACCACAACAAATTAAAAGAGAGGGGAAATAATGCTGAGTAAATAGTACATATTTCTACATAGACCAAAGCATGCTAAACAATTACAAATGCCAATGCAAAACTCAGTTACAGCGGCATTTGATGGTATATCAATGACACTGTAAAGCATATCTTTGCATACATAATTTATCTATTACCAGTAACACACTGTGGTGAAAGGCAGTAAAAAGAGCCTTTAACATATAAACCAACTGCATCAAAGAAAAATATGCACTTGGAGCCCTGAGGCAGAAAGGGGAGGAAAGGAAAGAAAAGAAGGTTATATCATCAGGTGCAGTGTAAAGAATCTGAAAAAATCTTTTAAAAACCCACAAAACTCTAATTACTGAAGTTTGTAACAACCTGCTATCCAAACAGCTTTTCATGGCTGTCGTTTCAGTCTGCAGGATGTTTTCATGTTCATGCTCTCTGCATTTCTGTCTCATTTACCATTTCCTTCTTACTCTCTCATTTTCACCCCCTCCCCCCGACTTTTTCTCACATCTCACTCACTTTCCCAACCCGTGCTGAAGTGGCTTTGTGTGACTGCTAATGGCTCTAATCAGAAAATGCTGGTTTCACAGCTCAACGATTGGTGAAGAGTTTAAAAATGGAGCAGCCGCTGCACAAGTATGTGGCCAGTTGATAACTCCATGATGACTCAGGGCTGCTGTTTCTCATCCTCAAACTTTTTGAAAAATAGGTAAGAGCTACAAGCATTATTCAGCTAAGTAAATGGGATTACATGTCTGCATCTTAAAGAACCCTTAATCATGCATGTTCAAAATGTCTGAAGGTCGAACTCCAAACGAGCGGCATACTAGGACCTGACTGATATATCAGTTTGCTTCTATGTTCACCAATATGTGACGATTTTATAAATGTTTTTGAAGGCCAGAAAAAATGCTCGGACTAGAGATTTAAAACTGTTTGATTACATAGTTTGTCCAGCAGAGGGCGGTATGTTATTCAATAGCTAATAAGCAAAGTGTTTGCTGTGCGTTGCACTGATGTTTGGAATAAAGTTTGTTAAAATGTAAACTATCCTGCATGCATTACATGTCTTAGTCACAAGTATTTGATAAGCACATTCAGCTGATACCGTGTAAATGATATTGGCCGATATTTTGAATACTGGAATTTTCTTGCTCCCTAATATCAGTAACATCCCGTATCGGTCAGGCCCTACAACATACAAGTAACAGCTAAGATTAGAGAGAACATTTAAGTCTCAGACAAAACACATTTGCACATATCAATGAAGCCCAGTTTACACAGCCTGTTCAGCGTGGGTTTAATGTGCCTCTGACGCGCCTTGTTGGTCTGTTTAAACAACACGGACGCAGGCTGGGGGGTCCGAGTTGCACCGCCGATAACCCGCCTTCTCAGGTTGTATCAGAGTTGAGTAAGAAGTGGAGGTGGGGTCGAGCGACGGGCATTTATCTTAACAGAGGAGAAAAAACTCGGAGGATTAAACAGAATTATGACAGAATGGACATTTATGACTGTTTCATCATTACTATTTGAGTTTTTCAACTGTTTTTACACAGTGTAATCACGTCTTCAATTGTTTGTTGTTGGGGGTGGAACGTGTTCAGGGGACATGATTGCATATATGTTAAGGAAAAAATGAAAAACACATTTTTATCCCTGCACAAACCTTTCTCTTAAACTCAAGTGTCGAGTTAAATTCAGATGGGTTAAAGAAATAAAGATAGACTTAGGTGCACTTGATGCAGCACACCCCTGTGAAGAAGAAAATGTCCGGTGCAGGCAGCCGCCTGCTGATCCGTGAAAAACTTATTGTCTTGTCATTGTCTAATCACATATTTTATTTTTTGGTGCTGTTTGGAGTGCATGTGGCGTATCTTAACAGAAGAAGCCGATGCTGATAAACCTCACACCAGTGACCCCAACTCGATGTGTAAAATGACCAACTGACACGGCTTAAAGACGCGCTGCTCGGTTCTGTGTACATTACATTAAATCAGGAGAAGGCGGGGTATTGGCGAGCCTTCAACGCAGCGCTGATGCAGAGTCTCTGTGTAAAAATGGCTTCAGTCAGTCCATCCTGCTTTGTAACATATTAACACTAGCCATAACACATGACCCATTTTAAAAGTATCTCTTCTTTGATGACTAAATTTGTACTATTATATCCTGACCTTAAAACACACTAACTGCTTACTCAGCCCATAGCAGCGGGCAGGGAAGTTGCTGCTCTTGTGTTCTACTGCCACACTGCAGTGGGGACCAACGAGGGCGTAGAGGGAAATGGCCCGTGTCAGACAGCTCAATATCCTCAAATGCTCTCCTGAAATGCCACACAGAGCAGTCATTAGGCTGTTTTTTCTCAACTCAAATCCTGCTTTCCTTGCTTCCTTCCTTCAGTGCCCTGCTACTATCGTCCCCTTCTGCTCCCCTCCTCACAGTTAATACCTTCTGTCGCACTTGTGTTGCCTTTCTGTTCACTCCCCTCTCTCTCCTCCTCCTCGCTATCTCTTTCTCTCTGTGTCAAAGTCATTGAGGTGTAAATTCACATTAGTGTGAGCATTCCTTCCAGACAGGAGCTACCAATGACTGGCTATATAGGTCAGAGTAAACACAGCGAATACTGCATGCCAGTACATGTGCGCGTGTGTGTGCGCTGCATTCTGTGGCATGTGTGTGACAACCAGGGAACCCACCACTACAAAGAAATGTACTTCCTCGCCGATGGAGTAAGGAGCATGTGGGCAGGTGGGAGAGAAAGAGGAGTGTGAAAATACATCTCATCTCACACCTTACTCACAGACTGAGAAGCAAACACGCACAAACCCACCATAAGTGACCTCTCGATATACAGCAGCAGTGAATGTTTATATAACCATAAACATTCGTTATATTGCATGTTTTTCTTAATCAGGGTGGAAATAGCTGCTTTTACTTGGTTTCCATTCTGGTGATTCTAAACTCTTTGGAAACTTTGCCTGGATCTAAATAATCAAAAACTCATTTTCTCCTTGAAGCACTTACGTTTAAATGACATGGTAAAGGTCGAAAATGTTAATCAGAAAGGTGGAGGAGCTTAAATCAAATCTCTTCAAAGTCTGAACACCCACAACTTGTTCATTAGAATTCAGTTAATTTTGTTTAAATTTAAACGATCGATCGACGTCTGCTGACAAAACTCCAATATAATGCAACACAAATGCAACATATTCTATACAATTATTATATATATCCAGTCAGGATGGTGAAGGGGCTTAAATCAAATCTCTACGAAGTCTGAACAACCACAACACGGATACAAGTTTTTGACTGCACAGAGTGTGGAGAGGGGAAGGAAAAATTGTAATCTAGTAACTACAGTTGTCAGACCAGTGTAAAGAAGTAAAAAGTGAAATATTTGCCTGTAACACCTAGTGGAGTAGAAATATAAAGTTTTAAAAAAATGAATATGGTCAAGAACAGTCAATATAACAAGTTAAATTCCCTGCTGAAAATGGATATAAACCCAAAATTTCCATATTAGTGTAGCTGCTACAGTCAGCAGCATGTTTAATAACTGCAGAGAGACAAAAAAGTGACAAATAAAAAGTTTGTTCTATGAGGTATGCGTCCAAGCTGTGAAGTCAAATTCAGCTAGCTAAGTCATTAGTAGGTGATCTTTCTGTCACAAACAATTTTAGGAGAATTTTCCTCAATTATATTTGAAAATGTCACGACTGTGAGCCAGTTTTTAAGGTCAGCCTCCACTGAGGAGTTTTTTGGAGTGTGTGCATGATCAAGTTTGTGTTGAAACCGCATATGCATGCAGCTTTTTATCACTGCATGCAAAATTATGTGCATGTGCAGCTGCCATGCATCTGAGTGTGTGAGATCTTGTGTGAGTGACTTAGTATTAAGTGTATGACATTAATGTGTGCATCGGCCCTCAGTGCTATGGAAACAGTTGCTGCTCCTGCCCCCTGCCGTGTCCCCCCTGGTTGGCGCATTAGTGTCAGGCTGACTCTGAGTGGTCACAGCATGTTCACCCTGCATCCATGGGGGGGAATTAACCTCCCTGTCTGTCAGGGTCTGTTTTTTTTTTGTTTTTTTTAGAGAGGATCAATAATCCAGCCCCCCATTAAATAGAAGCCAACTAACTGATAATGGCAAGTGAGTGAGTTGGACCAACTAAATCAGTACATGAAGTATAAACAGCTGCAAGCTGGAGCATCAGACCTTCCCTGTTACCATGCTGGCTGAAATCAAGAGGGACTGATACCATTAGATCAATGGGCAGAAAATGAAATTTCATTACTGATGCTTAGTCAGGTTTACAGATTCCGTGACCCACAGGCAGCAATGGGAACTGCAGTTAACTTATGTGACTGCCTGCTCCAACAGTTTGGTGTTAACTTATCATAAGAATGCAGAAACATAAACCAGTGTATAAAAGGCCCGGTGTGTAGGATTTAGCATCTGAAGTTATTCAAATATGTCTTCACTAGTGTAGAATCCCATGAAAACAAGTATCACTGCATTTCCATTATCTTTTACAAGCTTTTTATATCTACAGAGGGAGCATGTCCTCTTGCACTGAGTCCCTCATGTTGCACCACTATGTTTCTACAGTAGCTAGCTAGCTTCTAAAACGGACAAAAAACTCACTGGCTCCAAAGACGGCCTTTTCCTAATTTTTTTGTAAGCTTCGCAGCCACTGTATGTTCTCCTACACGCTTGGAATGACAGGATGAGAGGAGGGATATTTAGTTGGATGCTACCTGCAACTTCACTGCCAGATGACCCTAAATGCCAAACAGGACCTCAAGGAAGCGGGAACTTCAAAACCTCATGTGCTCTGTTTACATGTGCACAATTTCTTCAGTCCGATCAAAATCTAAAGCGATTAGAGATTTCGACTTCACTGTTTACATGGGCGCTAAATAAAGTGATCATGACCAGCGTCTACACGCATCAAGTGTTTAATCAGAATGAACCATTTTGACAGGCTCACATATGTCATTTTTTCCAGAAACAGCTTTAATTCCTGCCTGTGTTGTAAAACAAATGCTGCTGTCACTGCCTAAACGCCGCACACCTTCAGATATATTTCTACAGGCTCAGCAGTGCATACGGCTCCTGGATAAACAACAATAAATATATTTTTCAGAGACAAGGAAGCTCATGGTGTATTCTTATTCTCAGTATGCTCTCCTGTTAACTGTGTAACAAACTTTGTTTTCTATTGTAAAAACTAACCAGGTGGAGCGTTTTTCCTCTATACCAGAGTGTGTATGTGGAGAGCCAGACCTTTCCCCAGCGCTGAGTGCTATGGGGAGAGGTCTGGCTACGCAAGACTAGTTAAAAAGGAAAACAGCAAGCGCCACGTCTGGTTCAGGGCCCGACCCACATATCGCTGTGTC
>MDSQ01000555.1_pt1 | contig 10056 bp, 8 predicted proteins | sample 1008251 | NCBI WGS metagenome assembly MDSQ01 (sample SAMN05526597, study PRJNA338239) | gut metagenome | isolation source: Hindgut content | host: Naso unicornis | place: Saudi Arabia: Red Sea | collected 2016-05
CAAACTATCCTCGCTGCTCCATCCATTTTTATACCCATGACAAGTAATCATCTCTCCCATCAATCCAGCCTCTTTCATCCCTGCACTCTGAAGTTCTTTACTGAGGGAGAAACTCATTGTAATCTCATCACAGTATCTCCTGGAGAGCTTTCTACCTGAGCGTGTGGTCGAGAAATGAAAGGTGAAGATTGTAGCTCAATATGTGACGGCGGCAGCAGGCTCCCTAGGGGCAAGTACAAGCTGGGCAAACAGAGGCTCTCTCATCAGAGCGCATCTGAAGTGTGTGCGAGAGAGACAGGAGAGGCAGGACTGGCGACGGCTTTCCATCAAGATAAAATTGAACCTATTCCATGCTACTGTACGGTGGCATGGAAGACGAGAGTGGATCTGCATTTGGAAGGCTTCTGTGGGATTGGATGCTTCTGTAGGCGGGTGCAGATCGAGGTTCTTTCCATTTTGTGCTTTTTGTATAAAGAGTGCAATGTGCTGGGTTGGTGTTAAATTCTCTTGATAGGTCTGTAGCAGTCTGTTTGCTTGCCATGCATGAGTAGGAGGATCAATAGACTGTGGATTAGGAAGGCATGCATGAGCCCTTTTCTGCAGAGAAAATCTGAATCCATTTGGTTTTTTTGTGGCCTCCTCGGCATCAGAGATACTTCAAAATGGCATCAGATCAAACACATTATGTTGCCGCATCTTTAAAATTCCTTTTTCATGCTATATGTATCCTCTTTGTCTGCAGGTCTCATTCGACTGCAGGAGCTGATCAAGGCACCATCACGATACAACATTCGTTTGAAGATCCGACAGCTGCCCACAGAGACCAAGGACGCCAAGCCACTTCTGAAGGAGATGAAGAAGGCAAAGGAGTTCCATGTCATCTTTGATTGTGGACATGAGATGGCTGCCTGGATCCTAAAGCAGGTACGAGCCCAGCCTAATGAGCCATAATAGTTTATTAGAGCCATTGCAAGGACCAAACCCAGGGGATTATTTATAGCACCCCAAAGTGATTAATTCAAAATGAGTAGATACAAGATCAGTCATTTGAAAAAGTAAGCAAAATATGTAAACGTGAAATGTTATTTCAGCCTCTTCTTAAAATAAAAATAAGAGCTTCATAAGAGGTCATTCAGAAGTATGTTTTTATTTTCTAATGTCTCTTTTCATAATATCATTTAAACTAACAAGCTCAACAGCTGCTGCCAAATTAAGTCAGTTAGCACCTGTTAGCTTAAGCAACGACTGTCAAAGTAATTATGAATAACTTTTCTAGCTGCTGCTGTAGCCTACATAAACACAGCACACAGACACTGGAAGTAACGTCTTCTTTTATTTACCTAGCTTAACAATGCTGTGCATGCAACTACTTGACTTGCTAACTAATTGGTTTATTATCTCACTTTGCATCAAAATACAAAATACTAATGGCAGCAGCTAATATTAGCCTAGAGTTACCTCAGTTACATTTTGATTTCAAGGAGAGAGGCTAAACTGACTTGCTGGAGGCACCTGCCAGGCACCAAGAACCACACATACTGTGTCTTTGATTGTCTATACCCTTCTTAGCATTAGCTATGATGCTAACAGGTGCTAAGAACTAGTCAGGTCGAGAAGGAGAGCAACTAAGTCAACGTAAGCCACAGCTTAGGTTTGTGCTCCCATTACAACTCAGTCATTATGCAAAATTGACTTCAAAGCCTGGAGCACTTCCTGAAGGTTTGCACTGAGAAAGTCCACAAACTGGCACTACAAGCTAGCGCCAGAAGGGGCTAGTCAGGCTAACAGACCCCACTTGGAGTCAGCTGGAGCTCTCTTAATAGAAAAGTGTCAAAGACAAGAGGCTTTTATTTCCCTGTTGACAGATGGTTCGTTTAAAAAGTGAAACATAATTGTCCATTGTAAAATCCACATGAATGCATACCTAACTTGCACAAGGACAGAGCCCTGAGGAGCCTCTCAGGGAGAAGGAAGGAAGGAAGAAGAAGGAAGAATCCAAACTGATGGGAAAAAAATTGTTTTTCAGGTATCCCTTAAACTGTTTACGGACTGTTCCCTTTAACCCAACCCATTGTTTATCTTATAATAGGCAGCCTATATCGACCATATCAGATGCAAAGGCTAAGTCTAATAGTAGAAAATAGCACTGCCCCCTTGCTGGTGACAAGTCATTGAGAACTTAAAAGAGTTCATTCAGTCCTACAGCGCTCTCTTACACCAGACTTAAAAGTTGCAGATATTTAATTTTTGCTATAAAAGAGGCTGGAAATGCTGGTAAACATTTTTCCAGAAGGTTTTGCAAAAATGCAAGCTTGGAAATGGCCCTAAAATTGGATGAAACGTTTAGGTTCATATTGGGTTTCTTCCAAAATGGTTGAACCACTGCATACTGAAAAGGAAAAAAAAAAATCAGTGGAAAACTTTGATAAGAAACAACAGCAAGTTATGGTCTTAATCTACGTGTCATAAAGTTTCATTAGGTGTTTTGTCCAGTGGATCCATCCACATCAATAGTTGGCCTGTATCAAATGCATTATCCAACAAGTTACCTAATTCCTAATCTCACCTGTTGTTAATTCTCCATTGGTATTGCTTTTATCCCACACTCTGAATAAACCCTGATCCATCTGATCAGTAATTCTGAGGGCTAATCTGTGATCCTTTAAGTGACATAGGTTAATTCCACTATGCCATTTAATATTAACATGGATCCTCATTTTCCTGACAGCTCATCAATGCTGTGGTCCTACTCATATTGTTGTCGGCTCTCAATGACCCAGTGCAATACCGCTACCACCTTACCAGCTCTGAGCTGGGAACCGACATCGATGTCATGGACGATGCAAGTGAGTGCAACTAATCCGCTACTTGTTATGTATCTGACATGGTGTGCTAACGTTACAATGTTTTCAACGAGGCTTTGCTTTGTGTTCAACATAAAACGTGCAAGGACAAGACAAACAAGATGTACCACTATGATTTGACTGTAAGATGTCATGTATTAGGATACACAGTTTTTGAGCTCACTGTCGATAATCCATGAATAAGAAATCTCATTTTCCTCTTTTCAGTGTTGTTAGCTGTGATGGGCATATAACATTACATTTGTCTGTGATGCAGTAATGTAACTTGATACTCCTCCTAAATTCAGTTATCACATAACAGTTATTAATCGATCAATGAAGTGTTTCTTAGTTACAAAAAATCTTTGATTATCTGCTTGATGGAAGACAAAAAATCATCAAGTGAGCCTTTTTATGCACATTTGAGCAACAATAATCTTACCAACAATAAAGACTATGTCCATGAAAGTCAACACAGCAAGCTGAGCACCCTCAACTGATTTTAGAGTTTCTGCTGAAGTATAACCACTACTTAAGTGATAAACATGTCAAATAAGATGAACTAGTTCATTTCCACAAAGGGATGATTTGATGATGGTTTGTGTTTGGCGCATTAAATGCTGCTCATATGCCATGTAGATGCTTTTTTTCCTTCTCAGTCTGTCATCATCTAATGGTGTTATGAAGGCCATCCTTGTATTGTTTTATGAATTGATGTTATTTTATTTTAGCGCAGCACAGGTATAGCCCACGACTTGTGATTCTCTTAGGCATGCGATTGAGCGCTCTGTCTTCGAGCTGGTTTTAACCAACTTTGCTGCCAGCACTGTGGTATTACTTTATTTAAGAGCATAAAAGAAAGATCTTGTCTGTGCCATACTTATTAGGATAGGGATTTGTGCTGTTATGTGAGCATATTTAAGGATTAAAATTTTGTTGTACACCAGCAATGGATCTCATGCAATACTGCAGAGTAAGTCAGTGAGTAGTGTAAAAAATGAATTTCTGTGTGGATGCATTACTTTTTTAAAAGCAACAAGTGATACGTAACATATTACTTTTTTAGTAACGTCCCCAACTGTTTGTTGATAATGCACTATTTATAAACAGAAAAAAATAGAAAGAGTGGATAGACAACACTGAAGCTTTATCAAAATCTTACAAGTACAACAAATAAAAACCAGAACAATGTCAAGTTTTACGGCTTCGTAACAGTATAATCTGGCTGTATCTTGAAGCTCTGTGAGTGCCAGCAGCATGTGCACATAGTCCCATGTGCCTCCGCAGCTCTCAAATCCCCTCTTTTTTCTGTCCACCACATCTTTTTCCCACAGTGCTGCTCTCAGCACAGACATAGCTGAGTAGGCTCAGCTCCATAGAGAACAAATCAGAGTGCATGTGTATTTTCAGTGCTTTCCCCTCCAGCAGCTATCATCATCATCATCATCACATTCGCCTCTGGAGCACCACAGACTCTGTCACTGGCTACTCTGATTAAAAACGACTGCTCTAATTCTCCATTGGATTAGAACGGCCATCTTGACTGATTTCCCCCTTGCGTAGCCTTGTTGCTTGTGTATCACCATTCAAAGATTGTGAAACAATGGAAAAGGATGGAGGCAAGCATGTGTCATGGTTTTGTAATAGGTAGCTGTTGATGATAATGTCACTGTCACTGTGAATGTGTGCAGAGAAATTCTGAAATGAAAACGAAAAGAGGTGTCAGTGACGTGTGCGTTTATGTGTGCTTACATCATTTGCATGCATGCAATGTTTATATATAGTATGTGTGAACATGTGTATCTGTCTAGTGTGTGCAGCAAGGGATTAAGAGGATAGGATATTATCATTTCCATGAGTTTAACAGCACTGTTTTAACTGAGTATAATGGCCTACCAACAATCATGACAGTAAGAATTTGCATTTAGTTTGTATTTTGTAAAGTCTTGAGAGTTCAAAATGTTATTTTTCACGCTAACAGTGCCGACTGTGAAGAATGCATAAATTCCACCTTTTCACAGCCAGTGCTGTTTCTGAATACCAAGTTTGTTTGTTTTTTTAACTACTAGGGCCCAACCAATATGGGATTTTTGGGGCCGATGCCAATACCAAAAACTGGGAGTAAGAAAATTCCAATATTCGACATATATCAGCTGATATTGCGCATATACAATATCCACTGAATGTGGTTATTATGACTACGTAATTACACCATTTTAAATCACTAGTCCAAGCATTTTTTCCAGCCCCGAAAAGTTTTAATATTGGTGCATAATGGTGAACCATATGCCGATAGCAATAAATCTGCAAAGGCTCAGTATCAGCCGATAATTCGGCTAACAGATATATTGGTTGGGCCGTTGTAATGACCAATACTATAGTTACTAGGGATCATTTCACCAAATAGCACTCTTGCATATATTATGTCAATGGATCCCTCTTAGTTACTGTGTGAGAGTGTCTCTGACAAATGCCTCATCAGTCACTTTTCACAGCTGTAATGTGAATGTGAAAGGGGAATCACATTTAGTCAAATTTAGCACCTCTTGCATAACAATTAGCCACGTGCTCATCAGTTTTGTCCAAGACAGATTGGGTGCTAAAAATAGAGAGGTTACTTAAGGTGCTTTGTTTTGTAAAAATCCACGTCCTCATAAACACTTTTAGATTATATCAGTGGACTCAAGGGTTCTAGAAAATAATATGTTTGCTGCTTTTCTTCATAGGTAATCTAGACTATCTGATCTCACTTTGCTTTGTTTCGTTTTGTTTTCTTTCTGCAGATATCTGCATAGCCACTGCTATATCCCTGCTCATGATACTTATATGTGGCATGGCAACATATGGTGCTTACAAGGTAAAAGAACAATAAGTTGAAATGACATTCAAACACAGTGAACTGGAGAAATAACCTACCTTTGTTCTTTCTGAGTTTCTTTATTATCTTATGTTTAACTGTACATACACTTACTTATAATATATATAATACTGTTTTCCCTATCATTTATAGTCATTTATATGGTTTGTTGTGTTGCTGTTTATATTTTGCCTATGTTGTTTTTATGTACAGCCCTTTGAGACATTTTTTGTGATCTTGGGCTATAATAAATTTTGACTTGACTTGACTTCATCTGTTCTTCATCTCTCCCACATAGCAACATGCAGCTTGGATCATTCCGTTCTTCTGCTACCAAATCTTTGACTTTGCCCTTAACACACTGGTAGCCATTAGTGTGGTGGTGTATCCCAACACGGTGCAGGACTACCTCCATCAGCTGGTGAGGATCCCTCCAAACCAGACACCTACTCCTTTGCATGCTTGTTTTTGTCCATAAAATATTTTCAATACAATGTAAAACAATTAAAATCAAGGAATATTTTACTGATTTAAACTAAGTTAGGGCTTCGTCTGTTGAGTGAGGACCATTTAGGACAAAATCAAACTTGGTTTTTTGTTGCAACACCCAGTGGACCTTTACACAGTGAAAGAAGTATAATTTAATGAAAAAATGTTACCTATGTATAACACATGCCTAAGTCATGTAGGTTAGGTGCCTCCTTGGTTGTTAGGACTGAAAGATCAAGTTTTGTCAGATGCTGATTTGTATTTCATTCCTTCTATCACTCTCCCTCTCTTCCAGCCGGGGACATTCCCTTACAAAGAGGACATCATGTCCACCAACAACATGTGCCTAGTTTTTGCAGTTCTTCTTTTTATTGGCTGCATTCTTTCCTTCAAGGTAAGCCCACAGAGTCTCTTTATCCCTGCAGATTGTTCCATTATCCATTTGAATGATGTTCAAAACTGGACAGACGCATAGAAAGCTTTATGTCTAAAATGTAATGTACACAACCCGTTGCTACAGATTACGCTCAGTGAACATTTGTGTCCCGTAGAACTGCCTTTTTGTAGATGTTGTAACTAATTGAGGCTATTAAGTTTCACATTGTGCACATCTCATGCAATTTGGACCATATGGCATGTATAATGAATCTGCCACTGTGAACATTATCAATGTTCTCCATGTGATTATCACACAGTCAGAGAGCAGCGGGTCAGGGACAACAGGAAACCAACTCCTGTCAAGCTAATTTCCCCTTAATGCATGGATGATTCTCCAGGCGCAGCTCTGCTGTGGGGCTCTGGGTCGAGATGGGACATGAAGTTGCAGTCATCTGTACAATCAAATCAAGTTGTTTCACCTCTAAGCTCAGATTGGAAATGTTCTTGGCAGACATCCAGAGCCAGAGCTGGGGTTTTATGATAGGAAGCAGCCACCGGAAGATCCACTGCTGGACTCACAGAAAAGAGCTTTGAAGCTCATGTCTCAGGCAGAGAGCTGTGTTGCATAGAGCATACGAAGTAACTGAACTGAGAATTGCTTTAAATTGCAGTATTCAGCTCAACTATATACAGTATGTGCGCTTGCCCAGACACATTAAAAAATCTTTAAATATGCTCAGCAAAATGAATACAACCCATTTTTACTGATGGGCTGTTTATAATGGCATCCATATTGATGATGGTTGAGTCAATACCCTGGAAAAGGGGCCAGGTCGGAAACCTGGAGGATGCATTCAGCTCTTTCATAGAGGCAACACATGTGAACGCTCCTGCAGAAGCCAGCATCCTCCACTTCACTGCTCTTGGCATAAATGACAGATACAAGCAGGCAGGAAGGAGGAGAGCTAGAGAGAAATGAAAGAGGGTGACAGTTAAGAGATGTAGATGGTTAGATGGCTGAATGACAGAGAAAGAATGACATATGAGGGTAAAACCCAGACTTTATAGCAATGCTTATTGCAAGCCTGGCACTTTACCGTTAAAATTCAGATTGTTACTTTTCTAACAAGCAAAGAAGGTTTTTTGAAATCAAGGACGGAACAAACAAAAACAAGAAAATGGGCAAAAAGAGAGAGGAAAAAAAGGGAGTTCCTTTAAAAGATACAGACCAAATGCATTATTTTTGATGAAAATAATGAGTTGCTATGCTATATTTTGTACTACCATTAGTAGTATTCACATCATCACTAGTGTGCTGTTTGAAAGATACATGCAATACTGTGGTGTACAGGAGTCAGTATTATAGCGAGGAGGTCAACTCAGCAAATGGTAAAGTGATTGGCTTGCAGGCGGTATGGTTTCATACCGCGGTTGCACTTAATGCTGGCGGGAGCACCGACTCAGCAGGCTGCTCACACATATACACAATGAGCCTCCTGTTTGTCTGCCAAGACAAACCTAAACCCTGGTGCTGCTGTCGCCTTTCTGAGGGCTAGAGATGCCTGATGAGTTGCCTTGGTTAAAATATTGGTAGAAGACCAGGAAGGGGGACTTTGAACAGGAAAATACTTGCATAGAAAAGTATCTCATGCATACCGTAGCACTGGTAACTGATGTCTGTATTAAGTTGTGATATGATGCATCTCTGCTGTCATCATCCCTAACCTTGATGAATGGATGAGATCATAGTGAGCAGCCTCAGTAATAATGGAAAGTGGTAACAATATTGCTGAAGGTCATCATGTATGTTCTTTGTTTTCACTTCCTGGGGACAGGCCTACCTGATTGGCTGTGTGTGGAACTGCTACAGATATGTGAGCGGCAGGGGCACCACAGAGGTCCTGGTTTATGTAACCACCAACGACACCACAGTAAGTCCTCACGTCCCCCCTTGAGCCCGTCACCTCCTCAGAACATGGCGAAAATCCCTCTCAATCAGATCATAATATAACTGCATTTTTATTTTCCTCTTTTTTTCCCCATTTGTTCATTTATAAGCTCTATTATATAAGGTGAAGGTAGTACCAATTTTGGAAAGTGTTTTCAGCAGTAGGCGCATTATCAACTTGTGAACCAAACGTTTTACCTCCACATCTGTGAGGTTTTATTGAGCTTTTTTAAAATATAGGTTATATTTACTTTTTTATGTTATTGCAGTTCAGTGAAATGATACCTCTAAATGTGCAAGGTAAGAATTACAGCCATGTGCTCAAGTACATAAGTATGATATAGCTTAAATTGTGCTTAGAACAGCATGTAGAGCCCAAAAAAATACACTTTTTTAAATTAGTAAATGCAAACTTCATAAACCTCATTAACCTCAACCTCAGACTAAGTATGCATGTGGCACTGGAAGAATGGGAAATGATGTATATGTTCATTTATCTTCTGGATATAAAAAATAATAATAATAATAATTAAGATTTTAATAAAGTTATATTTCTGAAAGAATTCTGTCCTGTGCTTATGTATATTTTTGTCATCAAGTCATTTCAAATCTTTTTCTTCCAAGAGGTTCAGGTTAATGAGGTCCTGTTTAACTGTCATTATAACTTATGAATGAAATAGAGTAGCTGTCATTTTAGAGTTCCTACATACATGTACAGGTGGAGATTCTATGTGTAGTATTTAGCCCTTGAGAGAAGTGAGAACAAGCAGTCGTTCATGTACAGGAATTGCCAGATTTTAGATAGCAAGCAAGAAATGCAGACTTTTTTTGAGATGATGCATAAAAATATGTTAATTGTTGACTGATAGTAAAATCCTACACATATCACTTTGAGAGTTGAATGGCGAATTATCAGAATAACGGAACAGTGAGGAAGCGTATAATAAACCCCAAATGTATCCTCTTAATTGTTTACTGTATATTGTGGACACTTGTATAATAGAGTACAAAATACAGTGAAAATGGCCTGTGTCCAGATTCTCAGTGTTGTCACTGAGCAGCTTATCTCTTTATTGTCTGACAGTCAGTGAAGTGCCATCGGTGCTGTGGGTAGCAGTACAGTAGGTGCTGCAGGTCATCCTGAGGTGTGATTGGCTGGCTGTGCAGAGCCGGGTGTCGTCAATCCCAATTGTCCTCCTCGGTGTTGACTCATGGGGTTCCTGAGAGGCTTTAGCACACTCATGGTTTCCATTTGTTTGTCTGTCTGTAATCCTCAACCCTGATACATAAGACACTAATCTGTCACTCACCCGCTGTCGTCTCAATACATAGCACTTTAACTGTCACTTCGTCCTTGTCGTTGTCTTGGTTCTGGTACACACTGCTGACGTTTTCACCTTATGAAACAGACACAGGCTAATCCAGCAGAGACTGATATCATGTGGCGTATCAGATGGCCTTTCAGCAAATACTGGACAGGTGCCAGTTAGTTTTGTCCTCTACAGATATGATTAAATGACAGAAATTGTTTTTTTTCTTCA
>MDSQ01000556.1_pt1 | contig 10053 bp, 8 predicted proteins | sample 1008251 | NCBI WGS metagenome assembly MDSQ01 (sample SAMN05526597, study PRJNA338239) | gut metagenome | isolation source: Hindgut content | host: Naso unicornis | place: Saudi Arabia: Red Sea | collected 2016-05
TCTGTTGTGAGGGGGAGGGGGGGGTCCTTGATGAACCTCAGGGACTTCCTGAGGCACTGCGGTCATGGATATGTGACCATTGTTCATACAGTTCCTGCAGGCTGGGCAGCTCACACCTCCTCAGCACCTTGCGGTCTTTTTTGGTACAGCTGCCATATCAGGTGATGAAGCTGCCTGTTATTGGGCTCTCTATGGTGCCCTGATAGAAGTCCTTAAGGTCTCAGGCCAAATCTTTTAGTTGCGAGAGACGATAGAGGCGCTTCTGGACTTTTTTGATGACAGAGGTGGTGCGGCCAACTCGTGTCAGCTCCTCATGGATGTTAACTCAAAGATATTTGAAACTGTCCCCCCTTCTCGACTACAGTGCCATCTATGACTATTGGGGATCGTGTGGCTCCTTTCCTCCTGCAGTCCACAATGGTCTCGGAGACGTTCAGTAAGAGGTGGTTATCCTGGCACCACTGCTCCAGGTCTGTTACCTCCTCCCTATAGGTCATCTCGTCACTGCAGGAGATCAACCCCACAACTGCCACATCATCTTCAAACTTTACAATGGTGTTTCTGGACTTTGCAGCCACGCAGTCATGGGTGTAGAGGAAATACAGAAGGGGGCTGAGGACACATCCTTGTGGTGCTCCCGTGCTGAAAGTCCATGTAGGCAGGGTCCGGATGTGCACTTTCACCATCTGATGACAGCCCGTCAAAAGGTCCAGGATCCAGTCACACAGTGCTGCATTCAGTCCTTGATCCATGAGTTTACTAACGAGCCTTGAGGGCAGTATGGTGCTACATGATGAACTGTAATCCACAAAGAGGATCCTTGCAATTATATCCCCTGTGCCCCTGTTTGTCTGTATGCAAATTGCAGGGTGTCCAGGGTGGGAGGTAGCATAGTATAGATTGGGTATTTGACCAGCTTCTCAAAAATGGCTACTAGTGTGAGAGCTTTGTACCTCAGTGACTGAGACTGGTCACTTTCTGCCGTTTGGGAATGGGGATGATGGTGGTGGATTTGAAGCATGTGATGACCGTACAGATTTGTAGATTTAATTATTTAAAAGAGGACAGTACACACTGATGAACATTCATATGTAAATATGTAAGATTATTGCCAGTGGCTAGTTTCCATCTTCAGACCATTAGCAAGTTGATGTCACACAATTAATTAGAAAAATAACAATGAAAAAGTTTAATAAACAAACAAACAATAAACAATGTTGTTAATTTTAAACCAGAATTTGAGGGACCATATGAATTTAGGTGTTAAGTGATCAAGTGCTTGAGTGCTAAGGTATTAAAAATGCTGGTGTCGTTGCACATCACCCATTTCAATGTGCTAATTATATTGCACATGTTTTGCACAGTATATTATGAGTGCAGCTTTAATCATCCAGCAACCATGTTTTCAGATGTTGGTACATGAAGTAAGGAATGGCGGATCCTGTATGTCACTTGGTATCATGTTTCAGGTCTGCTGCGCTTGGTATGAAAACACTGACTGTCCAAAAACTCTTTTCCTTCAAGGTACTAGACAGTCACCAGAGCCTGCTCTAGTTGAACTATTTTGTCTTCCAAATTCTTTAAAAGAGGTGGAGCTAGTTTATGAAAGATTTTGTTGACCAAGATAGAATCTGCATTACATTTTCCCAGCTCAACAAATCGTATTTCTTCAAGATGCTACAATGATATTACGTATTGGGCTTTTTGTCAAGAAATTTTTGAGCTTAGTTATGAGCAATTCCAACAGGCTTTAGAGTGGACTTACATGCCAGTGCCCAATTTGCTATACAGTAAGTCACGTGTGGCGTAATCATTGCAGTGAAGTATAGTTTGGCTGAACCAATAGTTAAAATTATTTCTAATGTTTATTTCCCATTATTCAATTATTTCTCTGTGGACATGTTTATACCAAAGCTCAAAAAGTTTTACTATCTTTATCATCTATCATTTGCCGAAGGAAGTGAGAAATCTTTCATCTTGAAATGATACATGATGTGAATCAGTTTTTTCTACACTAAAACAAGTCAAGTCAAAACATTGCTCTTTTCATACATTTACAAGAGTTGCTTTCAGAGGCCGCAATAGAGTAAAAGCCTGACATAAAAAGGATTGTTAACAACAAAGACTGACAAGCGTCGCACTGAGTAAATCTGAGTAGGAAAAGAATTATTTAAAAGAACTGATAAAATCAGTTTCACCGTTGTACCAATTGGACCGTAGTGGGGAGCAACCGATTATATACTACAGAATGTGCAGGCAGCGCTTCGCAGGCCGACCGCCCACACGGTCAGAAACTTTGGGCTGCATGCGGACATCCATGGAGGGGTCCGTGCCGACCCTTGCAGACATGGGCCAATGACAATTTTATGTTACACATACAAAACACACTGCAAACACATGGTTGTGGAAATAATATGAATATGCCTAAAGACTGAATACAATGGAAAACAGCTAGCCTGGCTCTCTTCAAAGAAAAAACACCCAAAGCTCATTTGTTAAATGTTTTATCCCCCTTCTTTCATCCAGACCCAAAAATGTAAAATCTGAAGAAGGGGTTGTTACTAGAATCATCGTTGACAGGCCACCTCATTGTGAAAGAAAACTCTAGAAAGTGACAGAAAATTAAGTCCTTGTGAATTAAATAGAAAATATTAAATTAAATAGTCTTTCAACGAATAGTCTCTCTACAGAAGTTGTCCCTGGTACTAAACATTTGCACAAGAACAAGCACAGCATGCCGTTGTCACACTCATCATATCAAACTGCCAAACACGATTGGAGCAACGCAGTGAAGACTAAAGAGCCAAAATGGTTGTCGTAATTTTTTTCACAGTTACACAGGAAGATGACAGGATTGTAATCTGCAACATTATCCGCAAGAGTTCTGAGAGGACAGAAAAAGTAGTAATGTCAGTAAAATTTGGTTAGGTGGGAGCTTTGGAATATCTTTGTTTAATGGATCTTTCTTATACCCAATAACAGGTTATTAATTTTTTTAAAATAAACTTCCAATTTTATGTGGAGTTATGTTATCAGTATTATCCATAAGATGCAGCTAGTTCTTAGCAATTACTAATTTAATAGATAGATAGATAGATAGATAGATAGATAGATAGATAGATAGATAGAAACAGCTCCCAATGACCTTCTTATCTGCAGCAGAAGTGTGACAGCACAGAAAAACATGAGAAAAAAGTATGGAGGAGGAGAGGTAGAGGGAGGAGTGGAGAGGAGGCGTAGGAAGACATGGTCATTTGTGTGTTTGTGCTCGAGGGTGGGTGTGTGTGTGTGTGTGTCTCCTATTCATTCGTGCTGGCCTTGTGCTTCTCTTATGTTAGCTGAAGGTTGAGCCTTGGGCTCCAATGAAAAGAACCCATCGGCAAGCGGTGAGCACCCTGTTCCCGTGTGTGTGCGTGTGTCTTTTGTGTGTGCAGAGCGTATGCACACACATACACACACTCAAACACACAGGCAGGTTCCTGGTAGCCTTGGGCATGCAGGACCCACACACAGTGAAGACACACTCTCCCTTTGTTCCTTCCAAACAGCTCTATAGAAAAGTAATAAAGACAGGAGAGCTCTGGCTGCCAATTCAACCATCTCTGTCGCTTGTTTTATTTTTTCTCCCTTTTCTCTATCGTTCTGTTTCTCTCTGCGACTCACCTTGATCGCCTGTCTCACTCTCCTCCTCACTCCTTGTGTCTCTTTGTCTTTTCAATGATGATGTCTCTTCCTGTATCTGCTGTTTCAGGTCTATGCGACATTTTCTTTTCTCCACGCTTGTCTGTCTTTTAACATACACACTTGCTTTATAGTTCTTCACTTCCTTTTTGTACATTTTTCTTTGCTCTGTTTTCCTGTTTTGTGTCTGTTTTAGCTGTTATTTCATTTTTATTTGACCACCCTCCTCTTTTAGCTGCCATATTCCTTCTTATTTCGCCCAATATATTTCCTCCCTGTCTGCCACACACTCTTCGCCCGAGCTCATGCTGAGTTTGCCTCCAGCCCTCCGTGCCTCTCCTCCCCTCTCAACCTGTTTTTCTCTCCTCTCTCCTTCGATCTGTTTATTCTCTGCCTGTTTTCCTGGCCTGCACAGCTCTCTCTATGCCTCCCCAGCCCCACCCTAACACCACCACCTCTCCTTCTCGTTTCTACCCCTCCACTGTCTCTTTTCATCCTTTCTTCGTATTTGCTTTTCTTACTCTTTTGCTATAACTCCTTTTTTATCTCAATCACTCAACATTTCTTTTTTCCGGCCCTCTTGTTGATTCTGTCAGTCTGTTTATTCAAAAATTTATCAGTCCAGTGTTGCCTTGGATGCCCTGTTGAGAAGAAGAGCTGACTCATACTTTTGTTTAAGTACGTGTTGTACCTCAAATATACAACTAGGTCTTGGAAAACATTAACACATGTAGCACATAAGTAACTCATAAAGGACAGTTTGTGTTTGGTTACAGGTAGGCTCAATGAACAGATGTTTGCCTTAAAACTTTCTGATCACTCCATTGTCAGGGATCAGTATTGCTAAAAAATATATGTGACCTGTGATGGCTCCAGGAAAAACTGATTTTGTATTTCTGTCTCAGAGAATCTCAATAAATACATTTTTCAAACAAAGACGTGAAATTTCACTTTTTAAGTGATAATGCCCACCAGCCTTTGACCCTTGGCCCTTTTCTCTTGTTCAGCAGAGAATTAAGATTTGACAGACAGACAACACTAGTTTTATTGTCGTAGTTCAAATTTTTTTTATTAAATTGTATTTAGTCTTGTTTTTGATTTTATTTCTATCCCCCAAAAATTATAATTAGCGCGTAAGATTGTTAATTATACTCTTACATACTCAAAAAAAGTATAATAAAATTGATTACATAAGGCAATACTGAAAGGATGGCTGAATGGGTCATTTTAGATACTGCATATTTACGTATTTAAAGTAATAAGTTTTGGATCTTAACCCACTGAAAGTTCAGTAAAATGTTCTATTTAAAAACATAAAAACAAATGTTTAAAAACAAAATGTTCTAAAAAAGACTCAGAAAGCATGAAATATGCTGAAAATATTTTACTGAAAATCAGTTTTATGCTCTGCTGTGGCAGAATATTCTGTTAACCCAAAATTAAGTTCTTTATAACTGATTATATATTTTTCAAAGGGAATAAGGCCTCAGTAGTAATGATTGCATTATTAGCATATTACATTTATTTAGATATATATGAAAGCAATTTTAAAAAAGGCAAAATCAAAGTTGGAAAAAGATTTTGGGGGGTAGCCTATCAGTTTACTCTGATTAGAACGGAGAAAATACGTGAAAGACTACAATGACCACCAATACTGAGAGACGACGCAACTACGTCAACGTCGTCGTGCAACGTCCTTATATACGTCACTTGCCCGGATGTCGGTCTTTTTTTCATAGCCAAGGTAGGAGACCCTTGCCTTCGTGTTACTGTTGAAATAAAATCTGTTTGCATCTGTATCTCAAAATGAAAATACAGTTTTCAAATTACAGGAGATTGATTTGTGTACTTAGATGATGTATTTACCATCGATATTGCCATGATTAAGCCGTCATGCTTCTGTAATAATGAGCAGTTTGGTCTGTTGGTATTCCTAGGCCGCCGGTTAGCCTCTGTGCTTTCCCGTAACTGTCGCTAGCTGAGTTACTACAAACGTGTCGTGCTGTGCAACGCCACTCTGCTGTTAAAGTTTTCTGTGAAAATACTAAATTGTTATTTTGAGAACACAGATATGTGGCTACCCAGTTAAGCGATTCTTCTGTGCTGTGTTGCTAACTGCTAGCCAACGTTACTTGTCATGCCTCATTGAGGCTAACGTTAGCTGTGTTGTGTAGCAGTAACGTGAGTGAGTCCAAACCAGAGTCACCGTTAGTTTGATAGTACAAAGTATAGCTGTCAGGTTTTCCGTTTTTTGTCAATGCATCATGTGATGTGGTGGTGATGTTCTCTGCTATTTACCGAACGAATTCAGAATCGTAACATAAGCTACTTAAGTAGCGTAGCACTCATTGATTTTCGGTAACATAAGTGTAGTAATTGTAATAGTGTACAGTGCACTGACCAAGGTTAGATATTGTTGATTCCTAATATTATTCAAAGTCAGCTGTGAAAATACAATCCAAACATTGCACTAATTTGTGTATTAAAATACGTTTCATTCTGGTTTGTGTCAGATGGCAGAGGGTGACAAGAAATCTGCCAAGAGGAAGAAGCATGGGAGCCGGAACCCGGTTCTGGCCCGGGGTATCGGCCGGTACTCCCGTTCCGCTATGTACGCCCGCAGGGCCATGTACAAGAGGAAAGGCAAGACCACAGAGACCAAGGTGAGGGCAGATTCATGACACCTAATAAGATGAGTGAAGAGCAATTTGCACATTACATTTGTTGATTCTGTTTTTAAAAATGCTCTTGTTTCAGATGGAGAAAAAGATTAAGGAGAAGCCCAAGGCCACAGTTGTCAAGACTGTCGGAGGAGACAAGAATGGAGGCACTCGTGTTGTCAAGCTGCGCAAGATGGTTAGTAATGTTTATTTGTTGTCCTACTTCAGATTTATGTATGTGCGTCTTTATCGGAATTTGCAGCAAATCAAGAATGAAATACTTGTTTCTACTGCAGCCTCGCTACTACCCCACAGAGGACGTTCCCCGCAAACTGAAGAACCATGGAAAGAAGCCCTTCAGCCAGCACAAGAGGAATCTGCGTTCCTCCATCACCCCAGGAACTGTCCTCATTCTGCTGACTGGTCGCCACCGTGGAAAGGTGAGAAAAATTGTAACACGTCTCCGTAACGTGAATGTTCTAATGCTTTAGCAGAAATGACATATACAGAGATCATCACAAAAAAACTATATACTTCCAGTGTCTTGGGAAAAACTTTGCTTCCAGGTCTAAAACTGGATAATCCCTTAAAAGTTCATTATTTGCACCAAACTTGCCTGAGTGATACAGGTCTTGATCATTATTATTAATTGGTCATCATCTAAAAAAGATGGTCTGTGTTCTACATTTGATTTGTAAAATGATGTTAATAGGTTGGTTTAAATTCACATAAGGAATTATGTTTAAAACTCTATAGTAAATTTTATGTAGTAATATTTTTTGTGTGTGTGTATTTAAGTATATCATACTGGCCTACCATGCAGACCAGATTATTGGTTGGACTATAGAAATCATTACAAGTCATTGATAGATTTCTGGGGTCTGGAAGATGAGATCTAAATAGAATGTTGGAGCATAACGCAATTTTCATTGATAATCAATTCATTTCACATACTAGGCTATCATAGTGGAATGCTAGTCATCATGGCATCAATACTGACTCACAGTTACACTTTGAATACACCCACAATTTACAACAAGACAGTACAACTAAATTATCTTGGATTTGGAGATGTGATCTTGCAAATTTCTTACAAGGCTTTATACTGTGCCTCAGTGTTTACATCCAGTCAGCATCCTATGAGCAACTACTGGAAGCTCTTCTGATTGGCTTTGGAGAGTTTCATCTACGGCTCTACTACTAGTATGTCATCTGGTTGATTTAATTGGTGTGAGTGATCCTGTGGTGGATGGAGATAAACAGATGGTTTGTTCAACCACCTGCCTAATATTTATTCAGAAAGTACCTTTACTTTTCCATACAGTTTTCAAAGGGTTCTAGCCCGTCAGATAAGGAGTTAACATTTGAAAATGGAAAACTTAAGGACAAGTATTAAAATATATGTAAATGTAGATTCATACTTAAGTGATTTCTCTAAGTTGTTACTTTTGACCCACTTAAACAGTGTGGCGATGTCTGCATCTGCAAAGAACCTGCTCTACTGATATTGTCTCATTTTGCATTTGTTGGGTCATTCTGGAGTGTCAGCCTTCGGGCAGTGGTGCATTGCTCACAGCCATACGGCTTGAGATGCAGCGACTAGTTTACATCACTGTCTCGTTTCTCTCCTCTGCTTTCTGTGTGCACACACACACAGCTAAGAGGCAAACAGAAGAATAAAGTGTGCGTTCTGGTTAAAAAAAAATCCATCACAACATCCGGCATCACGGCACCTTCCTGCAAGGTTGGCGGAGTGGTGTGGGTGTGTTACTGGGGGGTGTACATTGGAGACTTCATTTTACGCCTTTTAAAACCCTGATAGTGCTCAGAGGAGTCAATGCAGAAAATGGAAGACTTTGCTAAAGGAACCACCACCTGTGCCATTCTACATCTTAGTCTAATCCTGCAGACTCTTCAGTATACATCATTTTAATACAGTAGTTGTATTTTTACTGATTGTTAGCATGCTGGACTTGTCCTCTCTCCTACTACCCTAGATTATAAACAATGCTGTCATCCACAGCAACAGCAGTTTTGTTATCAAAAAATCATTCTTGCATATTGTGCTTGAAAATATCAAGCATGCTGGACACATCTCTATAATCACACTTTCAGCACCACAGACATTGTCCCTCCCACTCTCAAACGCTACATGGGCAAGTTATAGAAGCAAGTGTGCCCACACACACTTTGAGCAGTGGCTGACCTAAATAATGTTTCAGCCATGTAACTGACAGGCAGAGAGCCCTCCCGATAAAGTGTGTGTCAAGTAGAGTTATATTCCCCCTGTCGAAATAGCTGGACACGAAAGTGGAGTGCAGCGTCTGATCATTCTTATCGGAATAGCACAGTATCGATGTTTTATCCTTGGTGTTACTGAACTCAGGATTTGTTTGATGGATATCTTATCCTTGCTTTTTCAGGCTCTAAATATATATGCTGGGTGATGCATTGATTGTTAGCCACCACTAACAGTACAGTAGCTTTTTGCTAATGATGCATGTTTCTGTTTTAGCGTGTGGTGTTCCTGAAGCAGCTCGCAAGTGGTCTCCTGCTTGTTACTGGTAAGGATTTCTGATTTGATTATTTAACTCTTAAACACAATACTAGAATCCTTTATAATTCTAAGCGTTAGCGCTGTAAGCAAGTTTATCTTTTACACATCTTTTCTAACGTGTGTGGTTTTTTGCCTTCTTCTAGGCCCTCTTGCTGTGAACAGAGTTCCCCTGCGCAGGGCTCACCAGAAATTTGTCATCGCCACCAACACCAAAGTTGACATCTCTGGCATGAAGATCCCCAAAACACTCAACGATGCTTACTTCAAGAAGAAGAAGCTGAGGAGGCCCCGTCACCAGGAGGGTGAGATCTTCGATACTGAGAAAGAGGTAACGTAACTTGGGTATTATTAACACGTGTTGACTATTTCAATGGGACTTGGTCCTCCAAAGTTATGATCCTTGACACACTTTTTTTTCATGTGCAAATTTGCAGAAGTACCAGCTGACAGAGCAGAGGAAGGAGGACCAGAAAGCTGTTGATTCTCAGCTCCTGCCCCTCATCAAGAAAGTTCCTCAACTGAAAGGATACCTGCGCTCTTCTTTCTGCCTGTCAAATGGTGTCTACCCACACAAGCTGGTTTTCTAAATGTTGTAATAAAGACTTAACACCGTCTTTGCTGTGTCTTGCCTCATTTGTGCTGATAGTGTTGATGGAGCTTGGCTGTTGACAGTCACTAGCTTGCAGCCATTTCAGCAACATGGATTTCCAGAGCTCAGATGGTACATTCAGCTTGTTTACTGGTGGTGGTGTCTTATAATGTCTGAATAATTCCGTGCAACTGACTACAAATGAACATCAGAACTAGGCTCAAAGCAACATTCAAGGTCAACGCTGCTCTGAAATAGCTCCCAGCATTCTGTAGTGAGTCATACTGAACTTTTTGACCTCAGTATATTGTAAGACACTTTCTTAACGTGCCTGAGTGTTGTACTTGACTTTCAAGATTTGAGGGATGAGAAAATGTCATGCATATGGGTAAAATGGATACACTGTCTCCTGCAACTCCATAACTTGTTTTTGTGTTGAATGAAAGTGTTAAGGAAATGACCACACTAGGCATTGGAACCAGACAGCTTGAAAGCTACGCTTTAATTAAAAAATGACATGTCTAGGGTAACAAGACAAAAATAAATACAAGTGTTTCCTCTCTTCA
>MDSQ01000557.1_pt1 | contig 10050 bp, 8 predicted proteins | sample 1008251 | NCBI WGS metagenome assembly MDSQ01 (sample SAMN05526597, study PRJNA338239) | gut metagenome | isolation source: Hindgut content | host: Naso unicornis | place: Saudi Arabia: Red Sea | collected 2016-05
GAAGGCAAATTTTTTATGTTTATTTAGAATTGAGTTGCTAGGCAATGTGAACTCAAAAAGGCACTAATTACATTTCCCTGAGTTTGATGAGTATAACAGAATGCGGACAGAAACTTTCCAGCTCATTTAACCTCTCAGAACACAGCTGGGAATTACAGATAACAGAACATCTGGAAGTCACAAAAATACTTCTCTAGCGTCTAATCCAAACTAATTCAAAAGTCACCACATCCTGCAGTGAACGACATCCCAAAGCTAACTCAGTGACAGCCCCAATATTTCAAACCTTGCTGTTAAAAAAAGAGTGTCTGACTGGCATTCCAGTTATTTGGGCAAGAGTTCAAGCATTTTAGTTCATGCTGCATCTTTTGCTTAAATTCCATCATTTAACTGAAATTGAGGTCATGGAAAAGTACCTAAAACCCCTAAAGGCCTTAAACAAACTCGGACATTGTAGAGTATACTCTGTGCTACACGTGTCACGTATTCCATTATTCTTAAAAATACAATAAATGTGCATGATTACAAGTTTTCAAACACTAGCTCGACTAGATTAATGTAGGCCTAATGCAGTTTCAACACACAGCACACGCAGATAGAGACACACACAAACAGAGCTTACGCCAGTTGGCCGCATTCAAGTTTGGTCTCATCCCAAATTCCTGACCTCAAAATTTCAAGACAAAGGTAGTTAGTCTTGATTTATGCATGCTTCAGCTTAGGGTGAAGGGAGCAGGACACAGTAGCAAAGCAATTAATTTTGATGCTCAAAACATTATTAATGGTAATGTTTAAAACATCAAAGCCCCGGCTGACAGACACACAGCATCTCTGCTCTGACAAGATGGAACAGATGAGCTCACTTGAGTTCGTCAAGGTGAGGCACAGGGGAAAAAGTAATTTGTCTCCTCACTGATTTTCATTGAGTTTTCCTGGAGAAGCTGTGGTTCAGAGCAGGTAAAACACATGCACCTTTAAGCCTGATTTATGCTTCTGCATTTGCTGCAAGCAACTTCTACGCCGTAGCCTACGCACGTGGCCTACGCCCTTATGAGCATTTAAACTCGCGCGCTGGTATGTCTCTGTCACATGCCTACAGACATTAATCAGAGATTGTCAATCGTTTTAGCGTCAGGCTGTAGCAGCTCGCCATGAGCAAGAGTCAAGCACGGTGAAGTGAGGCTAGTGAAAATTCCATCATTTTTTTCCTGACCTCCATTATTTCGGAGCTCTGTAAAGCTTTATAGAGAGCACTGCAGCCAGAGTTTCTTCCCTGCCCTTCAGTCGTCCAGTTGGAAGCTACTGCAGCAGATTTTTTGCAACTGTGGACCAAGACGACCAATCACAGCAGCTGGCGTGTGGGTAGCTGCGACATGTAGTTACATTTCTGAGGAGGTACATGTCAGGCAGTGGTGTATGGCACGGTGTAGGGTACGTGGTGATGCGAGAGGTATTTTGTTGGTTCAACACAGAAGCATAAATCAGCTTTTAGTGTCTGTGGTATGAAAGGACTGGCCGCCACTGGCCTCTTCTCTGTCACTGGCTTGTGCATTTATTTATATGTCAAAAATGTGTCATGCTTTGGATGTTTTTTATAGGAAAGTACAGTGCACAGTTGGCATGGGCCGAGTGATGAGCCAGTATATTTGCATTGTAGACCACATAGCACCTGTTTGAACATAAGATGTAGGGGACATCAGACAACTGGAATATGTTAATCTCATGTTCGTAATGACTGAGTGGGCCAGTGAAGAACCGGCTCCTCTATCTGTGTGGACTCCTCACCGTAGCTTTGGGCAAAGGGATAAAGCTTCTCTCACTCCCACATATTCATTTACCCCCCACCATCACACCAATTGAACCAGGGAGTCTGGCGGGAGCCACATTGATATTCACTACACATCTCCATCCCCCAGCCACAACCATCCCCACTGGAAACATTATTTCATTACATATATTATGCATTCAGCATAAGGGAGTTGGTGAATGTGCAGTGTGCAGATGTGTGTGTGTGTGTGTGTGTGTGTGAGTGTGTGGGTGTGGACGAGCTCAGATGTTTCCCTCTATGTATACATGGCTGTGACAAGCCTGTTGTAAAAAGAGTTTTTTAAGAGGGTGTAAAAAGATATAACGCCTCAGGGGTAAAGTGTTAATGGTACTTAGTTTACTTTGCGAGAGAGAAGACAAAATATTTATTTCATACAGCTTTGTGTCAACATTCTAAAAGAGATTTTGCAATTTTTACAATGTGAGGGACAAAGTTTCCTGCAGAGTTTTGCATGAATTTTGGCACTTCATTAAAGTGTGTGCGTCCATATGCGATTGTGTGCTGTGTCTCGTGCAAGGCGGGAGAGAAAAACAGAGAACAGAGCTCAACGAGAGATCAAGATAGAGACAGAGGGACAGACGGAGCTTTCATACGGCCCACTGCTCTTTGGGCCCTGGTCCAGATGTCACCAGAACAGTTTTTATTTGTTAATGTCTTGTTTTAAAAGCCCTCTTAAAAGCGCCTGCTGCCTTTCCCTTGAGTCTTTAAGTGGCTCCACACAAGACACTCTTGTCTGATCCAAACTGGAATCAATTTGAAAAAGAAACCATTTCACCTCTGATTAAGCACTGCTCTGTCTCTGCTGTGGCATGCTGACCTTTCCAGAGCTCTGTCTTGTGCTGCTAGGAGGGGCCAGCCAGATGATATTCTGGGCTAATTAGATTGATTGACGTCAGAAGGCCGGGCCTGAGAGTGGCTTGTATTTGAACCCTTAGCCATTTGTCAGAACTCACAACCCTGTCTCTGTCAGAGGCCTTCAGAGTTGCACAACTCAAATATAATGACTATTTAGGCTAATTTTTATGTATTGCACCCCCAGGCCATCTTTGCATATATCCAGTCATGCTTTTCCTGTATCACAAGACACTGAGACATCTGAATTCAGAGGAAAAAAGCTTAGATATTAGAGTATCTAAAAAATGAAATGTGAGCCTGTTGTGCTCTCCTTCCATGCACCAAGCTGTGCTTTATCCTTGTGCATTTTCATTCACACACAGAACTCAAAATATTTTGAATTTTCTGGCATCCCATTATTCGTACACGTCATACTCAGGTCAGCCTCAGTCAGCCATTTTGCCAAATTTGGCCTGCCTTGGCACCATTGAAATGGCTGCATCTCCAACAAGGATCACCACGCTCAGTCTCTGTGTTTCTCATCAGTTTCTCCATCTCTAACCCTTTGCTTTAGTAATAACACTATACCGCCTGTTCAACATCTGTATGTATCGTGGGCTAGTGTAACATAAAACATGGGAGTCCCTTGAGCTATAAAATGTTGCAAACCCAGAATGCTTTGAGAAGAGAGTTCAAAGGGAAGGAGTCCACCAGAGATCAGCCCTGGGTCCAAATTCCGAGCACTTTGCCTTCATATGCCCAGACAAATGTTGCCTAAAGAGAGGCTTGGTAGAGAGAAACCTCACCTCCAGTTCGAGCAGATTCCTCTGCCCTTTTATTTGCTCTCGTTTGGCTGCAGGGGGAACGTGCTCCACTCTGACCTGGGGGCACTCATCCAATCAGCTCGCTATCTGCTGCAAGAGCCTCCATAATAGTGACATTTTTCCACCTCGTCAATAAAGTGGTGAAAGCCACCCTCCACTCGCTACTTGACCATTTAACTTCCTCCTGAAAAGGCCCTTTCTTTCTGTCTGTCTCTGTGTCTGACTGAAATCAATAAAAGCAGAGCAAGGAAAGAGGCCAATCCAGCGGCTGCATTAACTGGTGGTCTCAACTGCTGTACAAAGACGATGCTGGCAAAGAAAAGGATACAGGAGCGATGGCAGCGCCGTTCTCATTCATACAGCAGTGGGAAAAATCTGTGTCCTGTCTACTATTCATGTTGTCGTCCAGTGAGGAGGAAGGAAAAGATTTGAACATGTACAGATGCAACATGAAGCATACACCCCTGTGTATCCTAAAAGGCATAAAACTAAGTAAAACATGTTGCACCCAGACTGAAAGATGACAATCATATGCAAAAAAAACCTGACATATACATTAACAGATGCAAACTCTCCAGTCATTGCTTGCCATGACTCATTTAGCAGCTGCATTCACACATCCCCACATGTCTGCAGTGATTGACATAATGGCATTAGAGTGAGAACAAAATGTCTTCCAACACAGGAGCAGGAGGGAGAAAATGAGAGAGATGGGTTACATCTATGCCCGTGCTGAAATGAGTGCAGTGCTTTGTTTGGTTATGCTGTCTGAGCTGAAATTGATTACTGTGAGAAGCATGCACCAAAGAGCCCCTGCATTCAGATGAAATAAATAACACACTCTCTCAGAGATGGCAGGGAAAGTAAAATAAGGAACAGAAGGTGAAAAATGGGACGGGGAGGAGAGAAGAAACAAAGACGGATGGGGTCAAAATGAATTTACAAGAAAAAAAACAGAGATAAAAAAGGAGGAAATGGCTAAAGGTGGAACACCGAATGACATGTCTTCAGTCTAGTACGGCACTAGAGAGAGAGAGAGACAGTCTGGAAGACATCTGGAGTTGAGGAGGATAACAGCCACACACCACTCCACAACCACAGACAACATGATGAGGGATTAAACTTCATTACAACATGTTATGGTAATGAATGGGCTGTGGCCAGTTCTGAGTGTGTTAGAGTAATTACCACTCTCCAGTGTATGTGTGAGTGACACTTCCTACATGTGTTTACAAAACCATGTGTCTGTCTGTGAGTGAACACGTGTACTGGTCATATCCAGAACATCTCCAGCTTCAGGGAGCTGGACGAGTCCAAAGAAAATCCTGGAGGTCCATTCCACCACATGCCAAACAGAAGCAACTGCAGCGGCTAATTAAAAGAAGGCATCACTTAGACAGCGACTGCCATACAAATCATCTCCCATAATTAGCTCAACAATGTTTTTTAACAGAAGATGGGCTAGGCCGAGCTCATGCTTTGTGGTTTGGGCCAGCGCACGGGCATCTGGGTCCAGGGTAGGTGCCAGAAAGGGAGGGAGACAGACAAAGCCACACTCCCCCAGAGGGGTGAGGTTGACTCCAGGTCACAGAGGCTGCCTGGCCTTATGGCTGACAGATGTTACTCTGGTTCAGCAAGAGTTGTGATTCCAGAAAAAGTTACACCACACTGCACTTCACACTGCAATTATCTTCTCTGTGTAAAGAAACATTTCATAAATCGTCACTCAACGAGACATAAGCAAACGCCCCTCCCCAGATTACAACGCCTTTGATAAACAACACCATTTGAATCTGCTGTCTAGTTGTACTGCCACCAAAGTGCTCCACTGTTTGAGTCAGCCAGCCTGTCAGTAGCATTCCCAAGTGGTGCAACAGTGTGTTTTTGCTATAGACAAGCACAGCAGCCTTCTGTGGTTGGTGTGCTACTGCTAATGTTGCTAATGATCCCCGCAGTGGAGTTACACAGACTGAAGCAGAGTCCTTTCATTTACAGTAAGCTTCAAAGTAAGAGAGTCGAGAGGGAGGTAAGGATGAGAGCCAGGGGGAAGTCCTGTCCCCAGACGGCTCCCTGTTCCCTCATGGCAATACAGCAGGAACGTGTGTGGATGGGTGTTCTTCTGCACATTGCCAGCCTGTGAGCATCCCTATATTTGCACCTTTCCCACAGCGAGCATGTGGACAGGCAAGCACCTGGGCGGCATTAAAGAGAAAGAGCGCTTTCCCGCTAAGACGGGGGAGAAAGGGAACACGAAATGACAGTTGATCATTACACTGGGATTGCCTGCAGCTCGCTAATTTATGCAAATTATTTTCTTGGCTGATGGGAAAGGAGAGGGAGCGGGTGCCCCCGCTTGGCAAGCAGTCAACATCGAGCAGCGAAAAGGTTAAACTGCTGCACTCCGCTTTGGTGGTCTGGAAAGTTTAGCAGCGTAAGCCAGGAAGGGCTGTGGTATACCAAGCAACAATGACAAAGAAACACAGACCATGCCAGCCCTCTTCCTGGCAAGGCGGGCAGACAGACAGCCAATCAGGTTCGTGCTGACTCTCTCGTAGGCGAATGGCATGCCATGCTGGCCCTCTCGTCGCCCCGCCTCCCCTCCCCACTGCACTGCAGCTGCCCAGAATGATTTTATAAACATTTTGCCAGTGGATCAATACCCGTATTGATCAACCATTGTGAGAGTGATCCGTCTAAAACCCAGAGCAGCCTAGAGCTCAGACATGGGAGGAGCGAAAGAGAGAGGCTGCAGAGAGGATGGAGAAAGAGAGAGAGTCTGCAGCCACAGTGAAAGGGAGAAGAGGTACAAGGGAAGAGAAGCAAATCTGAGAGAGGAGCAGACGCAGAGCTGAAGGCAGGTGGAGAGGCAGGTTTTCGGACAACGCTGCCAGGCCACTGGGATTGGGTGGAAACCTATGGTAATTGCTTTCTCATTTAGGGAGGGAGGGTGAAGGCGACTAATGACTACAGCGTTAAGTATCTGGGTAGGTGACAGATGGAGAAATAGTGCGAAGAAATGTTTATGTGCGCAACAAAGGAGGTGATTCCCACACCTAAGGTTGCTAATGCCTGCACGAGTTTGGCCTGCTATGTAGCATGGTCAGGTACATTGTTGCATGTGCATAATGGTGCATGATTGCATGAGGTTCAAAGGGATTGAGTGTGTAAGGAGAAGGCGATGCAGATAACGGGCATCATCATATTCCACACAGAAAAAAAAACCAATTATTGATTACTGATTGTAGTTTGACTTTTAATGTTTTGTCTAGAAGAAAAAACTGAGCAGAAGCTGATGGAGTGTCTGCAATGTGCAGGTTGGCTTTGTGACAATATGGGACACAGAAGGCCCAGCACATCAAGCTCACGGGTTCAGCTGCTACAGGAAATCAAAACTGGAAATTCCTGAGAAAAAACAACAACTGAAAGGAATAGCCTGCATCCTGGATATAACACCCATGAAGGAAGTAAAAGGAACATTTCTGATGTGGGCAGAGTTGAATGTATAATCCAAAACTGATTTCAAACTCAGAGATGACTGTGGACTATATCGAACAGCAGACTATTTCTGTTTTAAATGGGATAAAGCTGGCTTTGGGATGTTTTTTGACATTTTGAAAAGTCATTGGATTGGATATAATCTTTATTCTGTTTTGAATTTTGTTGGAATTTTACTAAACAGACAACTGACGGGACCACAGCAATGAATGTTTGATTCAAGGCCTGAAGCTGCGCCGCACTGGAGGAGGAGTCAGAAGGCTTTTGGGATCACCTCCCCCAAATACTAAGGGGAAATCAAGTTTTCATTGATTGATTTTAAATGTGATTTCCTTGTGCATAATTCTGGATTTGAAGGGAGATTTATTCCTCCAAACTGTGTGGGAGGACAATGATGCTCATAAACTCACTTTGCCATGGAGCTCGTGTGAGGACACTCAGAGGCCTGGAATCTACTGGCTCAGTTCTCTGTGAACATGTGGCTGAATTAAAAGAACGAACACTTTGTATTAAGAACAAGATGCATCCACAGTTCTGTTATAAGAATGGTAAACAAATTAAACACTATTGTGCAGTGCAAAGTGTGAGACAGTACGTATCCTTGGCCATGTCCTACTACCATACTGCCATTTTCAGGAGAAGAAACACACAAAAAAGCAAAATTTAAGATGATTTAATGACTTAATTTATTTATTTATTGTTGTTTTGTGTTCTCAAATGTTCCTAAGTCTGTTTCACCACCGTCCTCACACTACACTCACGAACAAATCAGGTGATTCAGAATGTATCAGTGTTCTTCTAGTGGATTTTTCCAATTTTAACAGACTATATTTATTCAAGACTTGATATAGATTAATATATGTATTTTGAAATAGGGACATAGCTCTTGACCCAGAGTGATGTTCACTTTGAGCTAGACTTAGACAATTTTAGCTTAGGTGCAGTACAAGCAATAGTAACCAAGGGGACTCAACTGGTGTTTAAGTGCAGAAAAGAAAGTAAAAATCACATTACAAGCTTGCTTGCATCAAAGGTATTCAGTGTACATAATGTACAGATTATGTGTGCAGTGAAGCAGAAAACACAGTTTTCTTCTCATTATTCATCACTGATAAACTACAGTGAGTTAATCAGTTACAGAAGGCTCTTTTTCAGCTCAAAAATGAATAGAGTTGCACGGGAAGAAAATGTCAGAAAAGCCAGTGGTTTGACATCTGATCCAGATTCATGAATACCTTATCAGATGTGTATTAAAATTATGCAATAGGTGATCAGCACAGGATGCAAATAAAGGTAAAATGCAATATTACTAAGCAAATATAAATCTTACATTTATCCAAGAGAAACATTTATACTTTTTTGAGACTGGACCACACAGTTAGCTAAATATCAGTTCCAACTGTAAATTGACCAGAATGGAAACTGGCAATCACTTTTGTCAATGCCATCTATCATTGATGGAAGAAACCATCTGAAAATAACGTTATATGTCACACACCAGCTGCATTACCTACTATGTGGCCTAAATTAGTTTGTGCTATAAATGAACCAAGTGAAAGTCTCACAAAATCCAAGCCAGTCACTTCTATGTAAGTCAGCTAAATATGGCTGCCAGTCTTCAAAGTTCATATCTGGAACAGAGAGCAATATTTATTTATGAATACTAAACTTTCAAATATAGACCACTAAAGTGGTTGACCTTTATATTGTTTTTAGTTTGTTTCTGTTGGTGTGTGTGCATCATTTACAGTCAGTACATGTGTTAAATACTTTAAAAAATCTAGAAAATAGACCCATTATTTTTGCACATTAGGACAAAAAAACAAAAGCTGCAAAGTTTTAAAGACTAAAATTAAACTTTCGGGTTTTTCTTTTTTAAATACATGCTTTACCATTGTCTTTATCTGCTTAATTACGAGGAGATAAACACTCGTAAGTGTTATCACTGTGCACAAAGACTTAATTCATGTGCTATCAAAGCAGCACTGAGAGAATCGCTTTCTTGTTTCCTTTCATCCCTTTTGTTTGATTCCTACTCTCAAAAACAAACCCTTGGATGAGTGCCAAGCCATAAATTAGGATCTTCATTAGACACATCAAATCTAAATTACTTTTCAATTAACAGGCCAGTCAACCTGAACTAATCAACCAATTAGGCCATGTGTGTTCACAGAAAAGCTAACAAAAGCGCACGAGTCCCCTGGGAACGCAGTAAAACACTGCAGAAGAGTGACAGTGCAAATGAGAAGCTCGTGGTTTAGAAGAGAACAGGAGGATCAGAGAGTGGCAGAGAATACACACGACACTGAGATCACATCACTGCTCACCCCTGTCAGTTTCTTGGGGAAATTAAAGTTGTAAGAAATAATTAAATCCGAACAAAGTGTGGGTTTGAAACAAAAGATGTTTGATCGATTTGCTTTGTTTAATGGGTAAACTCTTTCAGGCTAGTGTTTGTGACCAATATTTACACTAATTAGCTTTGATTGAAAAGTGTATTATTCCTCTAATGATACTGTGTTAAAACGTCAGATAGATTTGTTGTTCAAACTAAATATACAAACATGAACTTCGACAGTTGACTAGCGAAATTAGATTGAAGCAATGACAGAATTACTTTTTCAAGATTATAAAATTTCTATTCAGTTTATTATTTTTCAGACAGCATATGATGGTTTGCAGCGACTCTTTGTGCAGAAACACAATTTCACATTTACCAACTCTGAATGAAGACTGTTTGGAAACGCAGTCACACAATGTTTTGAAAAGTTATATTCAGAAAATAGAATGAATTTGCTGAATTTTCTCTGTCACTCAGCATTGGTGAGTGTCATGGAAGAATGAAAGGCTTTGTGATGCCCCATCTAGTCAGGGTGGTGGGGCTGCTGGGACCCCTGTGTTGAACATACCTTTGGGTCGCAGGAGAACTGATAGGCAGTACGGGCTGTTCAAACGTCTCCTTCACACACGACAGAATATAGCCTATGGAAACAAACACACACGACACACACACAGTTACGTCCAGAGTAAAGCCTGCATCTTAAAATAATATTGATATGTTTAAATCTG
>MDSQ01000558.1_pt1 | contig 10050 bp, 5 predicted proteins | sample 1008251 | NCBI WGS metagenome assembly MDSQ01 (sample SAMN05526597, study PRJNA338239) | gut metagenome | isolation source: Hindgut content | host: Naso unicornis | place: Saudi Arabia: Red Sea | collected 2016-05
GATGTCTTGAATTGAAGGTTTTTTGTTTGTTTGTTTTTTTTCTTGCCTCCAGTGTTTCTTCACGGTAAATGTATAATAAAAGTACATGCTCCTTTTGGCTGGCAGGCTACGGAACTACACTCTTAAAGCATCAAAACTAACCAAAAATGTCCAACAAAAACTCTCAAAAGGTCGAAGTCCAAGTCTTCTTTGTTGTGTCGTATGTACAAAACAAAACACTTTTAATTCAGCTAGAAAGCCACCAAATCCAACAAATCTGATCCAGTGTTTTGTGCCGCAGGTCACATTCATTCTAAACGTCAGTGTACTCCGGCTGGTAGAAATGTTGCTCCACCAAAAACTGCAGGAACTCCTCTCTCTCTGCATCAGCCATTTTCATTCGCATACAAGTTTGGGATAACTTTCTAGTACACATAAGGAACACAAGGATAAGTGACCAAGCAAAAGGGAGTGCGCGTTTTTAGAATCACCTGTTTACTGCGGTGGAACGCTGAAAGAAAAAAACCCCTTAAATTTAAGACATCTAAGGGGAAGTAGTTGATGCACAAAACAGAATTTCATGGTGAATTATCGCTTTAAAGAAAATGCTGCTTATGGATTTAACTCCCTGACATACAAACAGCGGCACAACTCATTTTGTATCCCCATTTACATTCCATTTCTGTTTCTGTACTCTATTCTAACACTGTTTGCACATGAGCTAATATGGACCTCGACTCCCAGCAATTGTTATTGCCTCATTAGGATGGTGTGCACTACACAAGAGTGACTGTGTAAGTATCTGACCACCGCTGACATTTCATGCCCCGTTATTTTGCCAGGACGTGTTCCAACTCCGGCCTTAGCACATTGGCACACGGTTAAACCACGATTGCCATCTTAACTGGAGTGCCTAATTGAACAGACACTTAAGCTCGGAGCATCTGCCAAAACTACTTAGACCTCTAGTGGAGTTTTTCAGATTTGTTTGCTTTCCAGCTAAAGTGGCTCTCACTTTTGTTTGAAACACAATGGGAATTCTAGACAAATATGAATTGTCTACCTGTGTGATGTTCATTCAGAGCCCAATATGTTCAGCTGTATCATGAGGATTCCACCTAATGTTTTGCAGCTTTGTTAATGAGCTTAACTATCTTATCATATTAGTCCAGGTGAGAGGTGAGAAAAGGTCAATCTTGGACATCCTGACTTGATCCTTGTCTTCCCTCCAGGGGCACAGAGCAGAGAAGCCTGTGCCTGACCTCACCGCGGCTTCCTCTCCTAAATCGACTGCAGACACATCTGTCAGCGGCTGTTGATTGACCCTCTCTCAGACGTACAAAGAGCCCCACTGGAGGACAAGGGTGTTGGGTTTCTGTTATCTCAAGACCAGGGGGAAATCTGTTGCCCTCTTCATCTTTTCTTCAAGGGGATGGTTGGACTCATTTCCCAAAGATGCATTCTGGTCTGTCTGGCTAGTACCACTGTGTTTACACAACAGACAGGTTGTTTCCTACTCTGCTGTTGGTGTTTTCAAGAGCTAAACAAGCCAAATATATTAAGCACTTTGATTTTGCTAAGTGGTGGCTGTAGTGGCGTTTGGCTAAAGTTGCAACAAAACAATTGCTAAGTATGCACTTGGTGTTGTTTTGCATCAGTCTGTCCTGAGCCCAGTTTTTGTTTGTCACATTTGACCAGATAATTGATTTAATGCTTTGCTCTGGTGATCACTAGATGGGGCATGCAGTTGTCAGGCTTTGGTGCCCTACTTTGTGGACTGTATGCCAAACCATGCAGATACAGTCTGATTAGTGCTTAGTAGGCTAGGCTTTATGGATATTATTATATCTCTCTCAATTTTCCGTTTCTCTGTCACTTAAACGTAATGCGTGTTCACTGAAAAGCTTGTGTGAAATACAATAGGCCCCAAAACTGCTCAGGGGCTCACAGGGGAAAAATGGAGACTGATTTCCCCTCATGTCTCCTTCCTTGCTCTGACTGGAATTCATTATTGATAGACTCTCCGTGTTCTTAACCGATGCCAAATAAAGGGGAACATGTAAAAGGCTGCTGCCAAAACCCCCCGCTTTGTTTTTCATTTACCTTCTGCTTTATTTGCATATTCATCCTCTACAGGCAATCAGCAGTGATCTTTGCTGTGGGCCTTTCATCTCTGCTCTGCAGTCCTGACAGGCAGCTTTTCAGTATCACATCAGTTTAACTAGGATTTGTGGATGAGAGGTGCTGTTGGTTATGCTTGAGTATTCACATTTTTTATTTGCAGAGGGTATAATTTGTGTGACACGTATAGAAAGAGGGTTTATGTAAAAAAAAAATGAATGAGTGAATAGGTAAATATGTAGACAGATGTGGGATTTCATTAAATATAGATGTAAATGGCATCATGGTATTGGCCAAAGTGGTTGAAGAGAAAGCTTTGAGCGAGCCTGTTGGATCTTTATGCATATAAGTGCAGATGTCAGTTACATGAAGCAGGACCTTATCACAGGCATGATTTGTTTTCGGCCATGCAGTAAAGTACTAGCCTAGTCTTTTCTGATGCAGATCCCAGATGTTGAGACAGAGGTTAACCCATTCATCTCTTGGGACTAGGATGCAGCCGAGAGAAATAAAAGAGCCAAAAACAACAGGGACTAAAGGGGCCGACATCCTGCTGCTTCGGCAAGTCCAGGGGCCTCAGCCAGTATTCGTCAGGGCCTTGTGTTTGTGGAAGAATGACAAGCCATGCAAATAGCTCCGTCGGCTGTTTTTCCCCTCGTCTTTTGTATTCTTTGGTTGTTTGTGGTTGCTGTTGTGTTGCCTGTAGAGACAGAGGAACTCAGGGTTGAGCAAGTTCCATTAAAAAGGTAGAGTTGGGGTTTGAGCTGACTTGTCAACCTTAGGACCTCCCATAGGTTAATGACCCCAAACACAATGCTCTGTGATCAGATCAGATTAGCACCCCCTCACTCCACTGCACTAATCAGCACAATAAAGGAGCTAAAAGATAGAATTAGCATACAGTGTTTTCACAGTCCAGCATACATCTCTAATGTAGCAAATTAAAGCCCTTCTTTCTTGCTTTGTCTCTGGTTTACTATTCCTGCTCTAAATCTGCAATTAGCCAACTTAGCATCTTTTATCCAGCCTTAGTTAAATGGTAGCATTTATCTTTACAATGGCCCTATATGCTTGAGGAAGCGACAACAGAACCTTGAAGACAAACAGGCAGTTTTCTTACTCCGAAACTCTCAGCACACTCCTTCATTATATATTATATGGGTGAATTCAGTGCTTCAGTCCTTGGAGATGAGGAGTTTAAGTGTCTTATGAAAGGGTCAGTCAGGGTTTAGAGCTGTAAGGAGAGGAAGTCAGAGGTAATGTTATCTAGTGAAACAAACTCAGTCTCTGCTGCTTTAGATAAGATAAGACAGATTGTAGAGGAGCTCATGCTTCTTAATGGCCCCTTTGATTGGAACACATGCAGGAAGTACTCCTCTTAAGCAACAGTATTTTAGGTAAAGAAAAGAGGGAGTATTAAAGACAGGACAGAGATGCGATCATTGTGATCAAAGTGTTCACTTATCTGTGGCAAGCACTGACTCCTGACTTTGTTGTCTTCGTAATCCAGCTGCCTCTGTTTACTCTCATGAGTCATATCTAAAAATTGCCCTTTCTTGATTAAGTCTCAACTCTTTGTTGTTGTTTTTTCTACCACTAACACAATGATTAACTGCTGGGAACGGACAGAAGACTTATTAGATTTTTGGATGTTATGATTGCAGTGTTGTCTTTCGTGCAACTTCCTAATCTCAGTGCTCTCAACTTTTGACATATCAACCCGCTATAAAAAAACATCCTCATTATCCAGTCTCAAGTTTGTATGAGGGTGTGTGGAGTGATATGATTCAGTTTATACGTTAGAGTCACATTGACATTTTGTTGTGATGATGGTGGTGGTGGGAAGCTTCTTCAGATTAATATATTGTGAATACAGAGGAACTGGTGCCCCAGATAACTGGCATAACTCCACCTGAAGGTGTTTTCAGGTAACACCTCCAACCACCCCAACAACAGGGAGTTGTCTACGCCTCAGCGTCTGACACCAGTTCCTGGCACTTATCTCGATTGACTTGAATATCAAATGACTTATTCCTCTGCAGCCTGAAGCCACATTCAAAGGAAGCCTATAGAAAGTGATGATGGGGGAATAAAAGGCCTGGATGAGTCGAGGGGACATTTATGACTTTACTGAAAGGAGCGCTCGTGGAGTGCCCACCCCCCTATTAGTGCCAGAGTTTAAGGTGCTTGTGGTGAAGTTGTGAATGACACGTTTAAGCTAAAACTGGGAGTAACTTGAGTAGGCCCCCTTTATCCCACTTTGTCGCTGGGGTGTTTCTGAGGTTAACCATCTGTAGGAAGAGGTGCATGTGTGTGGCGGTGTGTATTACATTGGTGGTGTTGGTGATGAAGGGTGGGAGGATTTCAATGTGGTGGACTGGGAGCGTTTATGTTGTTAATGTTGGACATTGAAAGGATCTTCATCTATATGTGCATACAATTTGTGGAACTTCTTTCTCAATGTCAAAGCAATGAACCACATGTAGTCTTTTCTTCTTAATGCCATGCAAATGTGGCAGTTCAAAGTATAATGAATTGCAAATTCTAATTAAGTTTTATGTAATATTTAAGTTGTTGTTAAAAGAGATTTACATAAGCACCTTAATGTCAAAAGTGTCAAAAAACACTTTTCAGCTTCCTCTAAAACAACGTACAATTCTTTAAAACCTCTTCAAAGGAGAAATGAAGAAACCTTGAGAAAGCGTCTCATGGGGTCTTACCTTGCTTCAGGGCTGAGAGGTGCCTGTTCAATAGCATGCTAGGAGATCATAATGATTGCCAAAAAAATAAATTGAACATGATGAAAATTGTGCTTGTACAGGCATGGTTATAGTAATTTTCTGCATCTGTAAATTAGCATTAATCACAAAGTTTTTATTGCTTGTGAGCAAGTCAGCGTTAAAAGACAGACAAAAGCAGAATTTTTTTTTAGTGCATTTAAGGTATGGGCTCTGGGCTCAGAAGCCATGCTTTTCCTGTCACAAGTATTTGCCTAAAAATATGTATCTTTCTATACACCAATTTCACAGATGTGCAATATAGACGAAGCTGTGACATTTCACAGGCCAGTGAGAACGCCTTCACGCTGATCAATCAAAGGCAACCAGTAAAAGGTAAAGGAAGTCAACCAGAAAATCGCTGATAGAAGAGATGGGCAGATGTGTTTGGTAAATAGAACTTGTGCCATTTTAACCAACATCAATCACAAGTAATAACAGAGATGTGAATTTATACACCGCGGTTGAGGAAAGCACTGGGGGCAAGAGCTGCCAGACTTAGTGTTGGTGTGAAAATGGCTGCGATTTGAAATGGAAATGCTTCATTTCTCTGGCTTGTGTTATTCGTGAGGAGTCCTTCTGTTTAATGACTTGTAGCTTCTTGCATTGACTTTATGCATAACATTTCAATAGGCTCCCAAAAAAGCATTCTTCTCTTTGTAAAGGTCGCTGTTAATGCGGAAAAGGCCAACATTTGAAAACATTCGTCACTGAGACAGTATCATTTGCAAAAGCCATTCCTTCTATACTCATTTAAGCAGTATACAGAAGACATTTACACATTTATTTTTATGTGTACTGCTTATAATGCATATTTTCATTGGTTAGGGTTCTGCACAAAATCATTTGTATTTTTTTAATATAGTGTAGCTGATAATATAAACAGCTGCTGCAATTGTTATATTCTTTGACTGTGTTACAGCGTCTAACCTGTAACACATATGCTGATTTATTTTTATTTAGTGGCAGTGCTCCAGCTATATTGTCTTATTCTTCTTGTAAATTGCTTTGCATTTAATTCCTTCTATTTTTTGCGTTTTATCTGTAACTTTTTCTTTGCTGCTCTGGTGACCCAGTTTCTCCTGTGTGATCATTAAAATTTCATTATCATTATAATTACAACATGATTTTGCTTATTCATGCCTTTCACCTGAGTATCTGCCATGGAAAGCTTTGAATTTGAGCAGATATGCACCTCACACGTATTGCTTTAAAATTGTTTCAGTATTACATTACTAAGTTTCGAGCAGCAATCCCTTTGCATGGCATGTAAAAGTTGAGCCAAAAGTCTGCCAAATATATTAAAGTTCTGCGTGCGCTGCAGCAGCAGCCGCCCCCATCTCTCTCAGGATAACCAAACCCCAGAGGAGGCTCCATTTAACCCCTAAGGATTAGTGCTCATGCCTACTTTAGCATTTGTGAAAGGGAAAACGTCTCAGCACATAGAGTCAATAGGGACTCAGACCCACTCTGCTGGCTTCCCACACAAAAATGGACAAAGAAGAAAAAAATGAAGCTTTAGCTCTGACTTAAAAGGGGCTAGATGTTTGCCAGGCGTGCTTTACCATTTGCCCTTCTGCTGCCTTAACAGGATAATACCAAAAAATACAAGGTTGTGTTCTCAAAAATATATTCAAGGCGAGTACTTGAATCTTGCCTTGAACATTTTGTCTGCATCCGTCAGTCCATTTAAAACGGACTAAAGATTTCTAATTGTGCGGGGGGGCAGACTACAGAAATTGACATATTTTGGTTGTTCTTGTTCAGTGGTGTGTTTGGACAGTTTTTATACCCTGCCTTCTTTAATCCTGTATGCTGAGCTGACTCTCCTGTGCTTGGAAAAGATCCCGGTAGTGTTTCTTTATGAGCTTGTTTTTTGTTGTTGTTTTTTTTCTCATAATTTGCATTCTGCTCACACGTTTGAATGCTGTATTAAAAAACATAGTTGTGGCTGTGTGAAGCATTTTTCTGTAATGCCAGTGGAAGTTGGCGGAGGGGAACGGTGTGGAGAGACAGTTTGATGCTGTGTCGGAGGGCGTGGCCTCTCTCACGCAGGGCCCCGGCAGAGTCGAGGCTCCGTCTGTTGACTTTAGTTCTCCGTTGACATTCCCCCGTGTTTGTCTAGGCTTTCATCATGGCTCCGTTCAAACAAACCCCAGCAACTGATAAAACACATGCTCTCACTAACTCACAGTGACGCACACAAGCACACAGACACACATAGTGACACATGGACAGCCTTCAGTCCGACTTCACAGCAACAGGTGGAGTCGGAGCTATAGAAGCTGTATTGTGTGTTTCCAAGACAGTTCTTGTAAAAATGACATTGACCCTTTAAGTTTGAGTACCTAAGCAGCTGCTTATAAAGTGGAATGATATCTATCCGTGGAAGCTCCTTGTGCTGCCAGACTATAGTAGCTAGATGTTTCTTCTTGTTAAGCTGATATTATAGAGTACTGGAGTAAAGTGTCAGAGGACTGGATATATCTTTCATTCACATGGAGAGAAAAACAGCTGTGTTTTTACATATGGCCCCTGTTACTCTGACTGTACATTTTTCTGTTTGAGCTCAAGAGCTGAAATGCAGCGACAGGAGTTTATCTGCCAGTCAAGCAGGAAGAGTGTGTTCTCCTGGCGTGGATTGCCGTCTGTTCACTGGTGTGGATGGCTTCTCGGCCCGCCAAATTTCACGCCTGCATCAGCGCCTCGGAAGTGCAGCAGGAGGAGCAGAGGAACGCAGGGTGTCGGGTCAGTAGCAGTAAGGGTAGTGCACCCAAGACTGACGTCACACCCTCCGAAAGGGAGTTACCATCCCCATGTTGTTGAGACGTGGTGAAGCAGGGCTTTGGAAAACCAGGTGCAGCCCACACCTGCATGTTTTTCTTCCACCTTGCTTAATTAGAGTTCAGTATCCTCCTAATGAATATTCTCGCTCTTGTCTCCTCTTTGTTTGTGTGTGTGCATGTGTGTGTGGGTGGGAGCCGATGGGCTCAGTTGGGAATTATCTAGCATTCCCTTGAGAAAGCTTTGTTGTTCTCCTCTATGTTTATACCACAAGATGATACACACTTCCAAGTTAGCTGCACAGACTCAACAACTAATTTCTGATCTCGTGATCTGTTGTTAAAATTGATTCTGTGTGAATGTGTCTGCATGTTTACTCCTAATCTTAAGGTTTTTGTTGAAATCCCAAGGCAATCTCAAACTATATTAAGTTAAAATTAATGTCTTGCATACATGAGTTACAGTTGCACTGTCAAAGTATTTCATTGTTGTTTTCTGTGCCAGCAGGAGATTATTATGTCTGCATAAATGCAAGTGCAGAGAGAAGCAGTTCTTTCCTGTCACCAGATCTGTCAGCGGGTTGGCTGGGATCAGTCACATCTAAAGCTCAATGTGTCAGAAGTAATAGAGGAGCATTCATTTTTCCCCTTTCTGTAGTGTAACAGCGGTCGGTATGATGTGCAGTGATCTGCTGGGTTATAATTGGGGCTAAGGCTGCACCCCTGTCTGCTTCCTGTGAACGCAGTGACATTGACTCCACAGAGACTCCGTGTGTGATTTTTCTCATAGTCTGACAGACTTTGAGGCTTCACTCCTGCTGTCAGTTTACCTGAGCCACTCTGTTTTTGTCAGTGTGAGACCTGTGTATGACTGTGGGGATACAAGCGTCAAGCATCCGTTCATGCCACCAAAGGTCTGCTACGTGCTTTCCTCATGATGACATTCAGCTACAACAAAAGAAAAGTTCTTGTAATAGCTCGCCAGCTCAAATTTAGTAGAAGAAACCTAGAGTTAAAAAGTCAGAGAAGCTCTTTTATTACTTTCATGCCACCATTTTGCCTCTCCACCCTCTACCTCTGATTGCTGCAGCTACCACCCACATCACACGGCCGGTTGACCTTGCCCCCTCCATGTTTAACAAACTCTCTGCCTTTGTTCCTTTAGCCATGTTCCCATGGAGACCAGGCTGAGTCACCCCAAACTGCAGGGACATGCGGCCTCAGAGGGCGTAGCTGCTCTAGCAAAATTCTGTGGTTTTCACAATTTTCTTGGGACAAGGTATGGTGTTAATGTACTGAGGATGAAACACATCAAAACCTTGTAGTACAGTTGAACAGTACCAAGCACCATTAGAGATATCCTTCTGCTTTCGATTGCTGTCTGAAGACCAATATTATGATCCAATCTGTTGTGAGACAAAGAATAGCGAAAGGCAGTTTTGTTTATGGTTCACCCAGTGAACAATTGCCAAGCTTTTTGTTTTGAGAAGTAGCTACTTGTTTGTGAGCCAAGATTTCTTTGGTCATTCAAATGGTGCCTCATGGAATATGAAACAGGTCACACTATGAATGTAGAGGCCCACTGGCTCACCTATTTACGCACCACCAGTGGGCTCTTTGAGTTATAGTGAAACACACAGTAGCCTGGGATTTTCCCAAGATGGAGCTCTTGCTGCCAAAAAAGGTGTTAGCTGATACTGAGGACCTGTCAGGGGAGCACACTGGCGCCGTAAAGGCACTGACATACCCCAAAACAGAGATAAACATGGACAGTGGACCCATACACTGCTCTGTTTACACTACATATTCAGTTTCAGTTCACTTGACCGGAAGGATTTGTGCTATCATAAATCTTGGACTGCGGACCCATGCAGACATGGGCAGGTGATTCAATTTAAGTCACACTTGTCCATGCAGACTATGAGATTATAATTTGAGCTTGATGCCCCTTTGAGATTCGTACTTCATCAAAAAAATGTGCCAACATTTTAACAATACATATCTGCATTCGTGTTAGAAAGACCTTGACTCCATTTTTTTTTTGCAAGGACCTCTCGACTGAATCAGGCTTTGTGCCGATAACCACACGTTTGTGCGGCGGTGCGGGACTGTCGGTCCATTTGCAAATGCAAATTAAATTCTTTGTAGCCCTCACGGCGGCGTTGTTCAGCCCTGCTCAGTCAGATTCTTGGATCAGCCAGTTTGCGATTTCCAAAAGTTTGACTCTGCTTCATCAGCTCTATCAGGGGCTAAAAACCCCAAAGGCCAAACGAAATTTATCAATCGCCTATGAACTGCAGGGCAATATGGACCATTGCGATGGCAACTTGCCAGAAGCCATGAATGCTTATCACCGATGTTTGGAGTTGCGTAAAGAAGGCTACCAGCGC
>MDSQ01000559.1_pt1 | contig 10047 bp, 9 predicted proteins | sample 1008251 | NCBI WGS metagenome assembly MDSQ01 (sample SAMN05526597, study PRJNA338239) | gut metagenome | isolation source: Hindgut content | host: Naso unicornis | place: Saudi Arabia: Red Sea | collected 2016-05
GCATATAACAAGTATAGGACAAAGCAAGTTTCGAGCAAAGCAATTATTTGATTGGTTCCACAAAAAGTTAGTATGGAACTACGATGAAATGTCTAATTTGCCTATAGAATTACGTACGCAATTAAAGAAATTAAACCCTATAGTCCCAATTGAAATTCAGCAAAAACTAGTTTCTAAAATAGATGGTACAACAAAATATTTATTTAGGTTAGCAGATGGAAATATTATCGAGAGTGTATTAATGAAATATAAGCATGGAAACTCAGTTTGTATTTCAACTCAAGTAGGATGTAACATGGGGTGTAAATTTTGTGCATCTACAGTTTTGGGGTTAGAAAGAAATCTGACAACCAGTGAAATGTTAGATCAAGTTTATAGTATTATTAAAGACACAAATCAAAGAGTATCTAATATAGTTTTAATGGGAAGTGGTGAGCCTTTATTAAATTTAGAAAATGTTATAGATTTTATATATCTAATAAATAACGAACATGCTCAGAATATAGGTCAAAGACATATAACGCTTTCAACGTGCGGATTAGTTCCGCAAATAATAGAATTATCTAAATTAAATTTGCAAATAACTCTTGCCATATCGCTACATGCAACAAATAATGAAAAAAGAGAAAAAATTATGCCTATAGCTAGGAAATATAACTTACAAAACCTATTAAAGTCTGCTAAAATATATAGTAATACTACTAATAGAAGAATTAGTTTTGAATATGCACTAATAAATGGACAAAATGATAGTGAACAGGATGCTAGAGATTTAGCACAACTACTAAGTAATATTATGTGTCATATAAATTTAATTCCGGTTAATAAAATTGAAGAATGTGAATTCGATAGTAGTAAAAATGCAAAAGAATTTTGTAAAATATTACAATCTTATGGAATAGAGACTACTATAAGAAGAAAGTTAGGTGAGGATATAGATGCTGCGTGCGGGCAACTAAGAAGAAGATACTTAGAAAATAAGGGGTGAGAAAGATGATAGCAGTAGGTAAAGTAGATATAGGATTAAAAAGAAGAAATAACCAAGATAATATATTTCTTCAAGATACTAAAATAGGAAAGCTTCCTAATCTATACATTGTAGCTGACGGTATGGGAGGATATAATAGCGGTGATATAGCAAGCACATGTGCCATAAAAACATTTTGTGAGTATATAAAAGAACATGATGAAGTGGTACTTGATACACCAGAATTAATTACAAATTTATTAACACGCGCAATAAGCCATGCGAATTTTGTAGTCAATCAGATGGCTATGCGTGAAGAAAAGTTACAAGGAATGGGTACTACGCTAACTGTGGCGACTATTATTGATGGTAGCATATACATCTCTCATGTTGGAGATACGAGAGTATATGCTATGAATAAAAATCAAATAATACAGCTTACAACAGATCATTCTTTGGTGCGTGAAATGTATGATAATGGGGTTATTACTTATGATGAGATGAATTTTCACCCTATGAGCCATATGATTACTCGTGCTGTAGGGAGTTTTGATAAAGTAAAAGTTGATAATTTTATGTGTGAAATGACACATGTAGAATATATACTTATGTGTTCTGATGGACTTACAACAACAGTACAAGATGAGGAAATTTTAGAAATTGTCTATAGGGAAGAAAGAGATTTACATGTTATAGTAGATGAGCTGATAGAGACCACAAATACTAGAGGTGGGAATGATAATATTGCAATTATTTTAGGTAAGGAGGTGTAGTAAATGTTGCTAGAACCAGGAAGACTGCTAGGAGATAGATATACAATAATTAGTAAAATTGGTGCAGGCGCAACCTCTATAGTTTATAAAGCAGAAGACAATAGGCTTAAACGCTTTGTGGCTATTAAAATACTAAAAGGTGAATTAAGCATTGATAAAGAATTTGTAAAAAAGTTCCATGGAGAGGCTTTGTCAGTTGCTAGTTTATCTCATACAAATATAGTAGGAGTGTATGACGTTGGAAACGATAAGGAACTAAATTATATAGTCATGGAATATATAAAAGGTTCAACCTTAAAAGACCTTATTGGAAAAGAAGCTCCATTTACGGAGCAAAGGACAATAGATTATGCTATACAAATTTTGACTGGACTAAAAGAAGCACATCAGAAAAATATTATTCATAGAGACATAAAGCCGCAAAATATAATGGTTACAGAAGATGGAATTTTAAAGGTGACTGATTTTGGCATAGCAAAAGCTGTAAATACATCTACTATTGTATTAAATGGGGATGCATATGGCTCTGTGCATTACTTTTCGCCAGAGCAAGCAAAAGGTAGACATTCTAGTGAAACCAGTGACTTATACTCGTGTGGAATTATTTTATTTGAGATGATAACAAAACAGTTACCTTTTGAATCGGATAATCATGTAACTATAGCCATTAAACATATTAATGACCCGTTACCAAAACCGTCTATTTATAATTCGTATATTAGCAGTGCACTAGAAGAAGTTATAATAAAGGCTACTAATAAATCAACTAGTATGAGATTTGAAAGTGCAGACAGCATGATTTTTGCACTACAACACGCAAAAACTAACCCAAATACTGTTTTGCAAAACGACGATTTTTTGTCACAAACCATATTGGCAACGCCAGATGAAGTTAATAGTGATAATCTTATGACACAAGGTTTATATAATGAGAGTCAAAGTTTAGAAGGAAATAAAGAGGTATTATCTACAGTTTCAAAGTGGGTAGCAATTGTAAGTGGAATATCAGTAACGTTAGTATTGCTGGCTGTAATAGTACTCATGTTTTTCTTTTTTAAAAAACCTGCCGATGGCGTAGTTAAATCGCAAGAAGTACCTAATTTGATAGGAAAAACTATTGAGCAAGCAGGAGAAATTGCGGGTGAGAGCTTATTCTTAGTAGAGCAAGTTGGAGAACGAGAGACGACGACTGCTAAAGAAGGTACTATTATAGAGCAGATGCCAGATAGTAATTCCACACTGGTGCCTAATTCGACAATTCAAGTAGTACTGGCAATAACTCCAGAAGATACTAGTGTAAAGGTGCCGGACGTAATATCATTAGATAATGCAAAAGCACAAACCTTAATAGAAGAAAGCGGTCTTTTATTTACTATAGAAAGAGAAACTAGCAATTATGTGGAAATAGGAAAAGTGATTGACCAACATCCTAAAGGGAATACTACATTAAATAAAGGTGATGTGGTGGAGCTGGTGGTAAGCTTAGGAGCCGGACAAAAATATATTATTATGCCTAATTTATATGGTCTATCTATAAATAATGCAACAAGTACATTAGCATCATACGGATTATCTTTAGGAGATATAGATCATGAATATAGTAATACTGATGATGTAGGTATTGTAATATATCAAAGCATTCCAGCAAATAGAAATATTGACCCTAGCACAAAGATTGATATTTCGGTTAGTTTAGGCCCAGAACCGGTTAGTATAGTAGATGATTTAGAAGAAACATTAGAAGAAATCCTACAAGAACCGGAAGAAGAATTTAACCTAGACGATATAGAACAAGATATAATGATTGCTATACCTAAGATGTACAATATAAAATTGCCTGAACAATTAGCAGAAGATGAAACAAAAACAACTGTACATGTACTAGTGACTTTTCAATCTGATGAAGGAGAAAGAACGATGTTTGATTCTGTTGTAGATAAGGACCAATTTCCATATGCTATAAGTTTAACGGGACAGGGAGAGGGTACTTTAGTAGTTTATTTTGATTCTCAAGCTTGGTGGAAAGATCCATTTAAGTTTTAGGTAAGGAGGTTTTTGGTGATAGAGGGCAAAATCATAAAAGGAATTGCGGGATTTTACTATGTACAGACTGACGAACGTGTATATGAATGTAAGGCAAGGGGCAAATTTAGAAACGATAAACAATCTCCTTTGATTGGAGATTTGGTAAAAGTAAGTATAACAGACTATGTGGGAAGTACAGATTATTTACAAGGGAGCATAGAAGAGATATTACCTAGAAAAAATCAGTTAATCAGACCACCCGTAGCTAATGTAGACCAAGGATTAATTGTATTTTCTCTATCATACCCTGCTATGAATATAGATTTACTAGACAGATTTTTAGTAATGATGGAAAAAGCAAATATACATGCTATTATTATACTAAATAAATTAGACGATATAAAAAGTGATGAGTATAAAAAAATAGTAAAAGGATATAAATTAACCGGATATGAAATTTATACTATATCTGCAAAAAATAACCAAAATGTAGAATTAATTGCAGAGCTTTTAAAGGACAAAACTTCATTTTTTGCAGGGCCATCGGGAGTTGGCAAATCAACAATTTTAAATTCGATATGCCCAAATTTTGCCTTGCAAACTGGCGAAGTAAGTAGTAAAATAAAAAGAGGTAAACATACAACTAGGCATGTAGAATTATTAAAATTAGATAATAGCGGATATGTGTTAGATACACCAGGCTTCACTTCTCTACAGTTTGCGAATGTGACAGAGCAAGAGCTTAAAGACTGTTTTATAGAATTTAGAAAATATGCTTCTGAATGCAAATTTAAAGAGTGTAACCATATTCATGAGCCAAATTGTAAAGTTAAAGAAGCGTTTGAGAATAATCTAATTTATAAATCTCGTTATAACAGTTATGTAAGTTACTATGAAGAGTTAAAGAATAATAAAAAGTGGTGAATTAGTAGTATTTAGAAATTTTGTTAATTGTCGATACTACATTCATAAACGATATTGAGAGTATACAAAAGTTACTGTAATCAAATTGCATATATTTAGTTGCAGGGTTTACGGACTTAGAAAGTACAAAAATCAGATAGCACAGAGATAGTGCAAGGTAATATAAACAAAAGTAAAGTATCTAGAAAAGAGATTTAAAAAGAGAACCAACAAGACATTCGAGGAAATACGAATGTTATAAACTCAAACAAAATTAAAATAAAGAAGGGAGAGCTACTAGACAAAATATCCCAAAGCAAATATTAAAGGTACAAAGACTTCATCAAAGGCTGTTAAATATCCGTTGTAATAGATGTGGAATAGCGATTGACAGAGATTATAATGCAAGTAGCAACCTTAGATAAGCAAAATTTATAATGGCATAGATATTATAAATTGGTACCGATGACTAGTCGGGAAGTTACGCCTTTGGAGTGTTATATCAAATGACGGTAGCAAGCAATATAGCGAAATCAGACACGATGAATAAGGAATTTTCTTGATGTGTGGATATATATGTCCATATTTTAAGTAGCAGAGAAGATTATGATACATTTAGCACCATCAATTTTAGCAGCAGATTTTGCTAACTTAAGAAGAGATATTGAAATAGTAGAGAATGCAGGAGTAAAGTATTTACACGTAGATGTAATGGATGGCCATTTTGTACCTAATATAAGTATAGGCGCCCCTGTAGTAAAGTCGATTAGACCATATACAAAGTCAATAATGGATGTACATTTGATGATTGAAAACCCAGACCAATATATTGAAGAGTTTGCACAAATTGGAGCAGATATTTTAACAGTACATGTAGAAACTTGTAAACACTTAGACCGAACTATTCAGCTAATTAAAGAATGTAAGGTAAAAGCAGGAGTTGCAATTAATCCGGCAACGCCAGTATCTACATTAGAAGAGATTATTAAAGATGTAGATTTGGTTCTTATAATGAGTGTAAACCCAGGATTTGGTGGACAAAAATTTATTGATAAATCTTTAACTAAGATAGCACAAGTTAAGAAAATGGCAAAAAAAGGTACATTAATTGAAGTGGATGGCGGCATAAAGCTTGCAAACGTGGCAAAAGTTGTAAAAGTAGGTGCAAATGTGATAGTCGCTGGTTCCGCTATATATGAATCTAAAGATGTAATGTCACAAGTTAAGAAGTTTTATGACGTATTTGAAGGTGTACGATGAAAGTAGCTATTTTAGCAAATGGAGAGTATGCAGAGTACAAGTTTTGTAAGTCACTTGTAGAATATGATTATATTATTTGTGCAGACAATGGACTCTATCATGCAGATAAATTAAATATTACGCCAAATTTGTTAATAGGAGATTTTGATAGTGTAGATAAGACATTACTAGAGAAATATAATTTTGTTGAAACAAAGAGATTACAACCTATAAAAGATGAAACGGATACAGAATGTGCTGTTGATTATGCAGTAAGCATAGGTGCAACAGAAATTACGATTTTTGCAGGTATCGGGACTAGATTTGACCATTCATTTGCAAATGTACAACTACTACTTAAGATACTAAATTTAGGAGTAAAAGGCAATATAATAAATACTCATAATAATATATATTTAATAGACAATAGCATAGAGATTAAAGGACGTGAAAATACTTTAGTTAGTTTATTACCGCTTAGTAAAAAAGTAACAGGAGTAAGTACAGAAGGGCTTTTTTATGGCTTAGATAATGGAGAGTTTGAAATGGGAAAACCGTATGGCGTAAGTAACGTAGTCATACAAAAGTATGCTAAGATTTCTATTAAGCAAGGATTATTACTCATTATTTTAGCAAATGATTGAAAAATAGTCACACTTTAGAAAAAACTTCATATTATAGATATATAAGGTATTTTATCTATTATTTTAAAGAAGGTGAGACTATATGAAAATTAAAGTTATCACTCCTCCTAAGGCTGTGAGAAAAATTTTGGCTAAAGTATTTGGAATAAATACTAAAGATTCCTAGAACATAAAAAAGCTATTAAAACTATGCCAGTTTTAATAGCTTTTTACTTATAAAAAATAGTTGCGAATTTTAGCGTTATAAGTTACAATATAAGCGAAATGTCATACAACTATTTTAAAATACGAGGTACTAGTAATGATAGTTACAGCCAAAGATTTAGTTCACAAATATTTTAACACAGATGAAAAAGGAGAAGTTATTGAAACTATAACTGCCTTAGATAAACTAACTTTAGATATTAAAGAAGGTGAATTTTTGGTAATATTAGGACATAACGGTTCTGGTAAATCTACACTTGCAAAGCATTTTAATGGCATCTTAAAACCCGATTCGGGAACTTTAATAGTAGATGATCTAGACCTATCTAAAGAAGACAATATATGGAAAGTTCGCCAAAATGTTGGAATGGTTTTTCAAAATCCTGATAACCAAATTGTAGCAACTATTGTAGAAGAAGATGTGGCATTTGGGGTAGAAAATTTAGGGGTACCACAAAAAGAAATTAGGCAAAGAGTTGATGATGCATTAGAAACAGTTGGTATGAGTGATTTTAAGATGCATTCTCCAAACGGCTTATCTGGTGGGCAAAAACAAAGAATTGCAATAGCTGGGATTATTGCCATGAAACCAAAATGCATAATCTTTGATGAGTCAACTGCAATGCTTGATCCTGCTGGCAGAAAGCAAGTTATGGACACGATGATTACGCTAAACAAAACGTATGGTATAACAATAATTCATATTACACACTATATGCAAGAGGCTGTGTGTGCTGATAGGATTATTATTATGGATAAAGGAAAAATATATTTAGAAGGGACTCCTAAAGAAGTGTTTAAAAATGTAAAGTTGTTAAAATCTATAGGTCTTGATGTACCTGATACAACATATTTAATATATTTATTAAATCAAGATGGCTTTGATTTTGACAGCTCAATTCTTGATGTAAGAGAGGTTGTAGATGCCATTTGCAATTCAAACTAAAGACTTAACACATGTATATAATCAAAATACTTCATTTGAAAAGAAGGTATTAGATAATATCAATATAAAAGTAGAAAAAGGAGAATTTGTGGGGATAATAGGACATACAGGTTCTGGCAAAAGTACGTTAATTCAAACTTTTAATGGTTTAATAAAACCAACTGAAGGTTTGGTACTAATAAATGGAGAAACTAAATTTAGGGATAAAGTAGGCCTAGTGTTTCAATATCCAGAGCATCAGTTATTTGAACTTACTGTATATAAAGATGTGGAATATGGTCCAACAAATTTAGGATTAGATGAACAAGAGATTAAAAAGAGAGTAGAAAATTCATTGCGATTGGTGGGTATTCCCGAAAAGATATGGCAAAACACTCCATTCTCTTTATCTGGGGGGCAAAAGCGTCGTGTTGCAATCGCTGGGGTATTGGCGATGAACCCAGAAATATTAGTACTAGATGAACCAACAGCAGGGCTTGACCCAAAAGGCAGGGACGAATTATTTAATCAACTGCAATATATGCATAAAAATTTAGGCATAACTATTGTTTTGATATCGCATAGTATGGAAGATGTTGCAAAGTATGTGGATAAAGTAATCGTATTAGAAAAGGGTAAGGTTAAATATTGTAATACTCCAAAAGAAGTATTTAAAAATGTAGAGGAATTAGAAGGTATAGGTCTTGCACCACCTCAAATAAAGTATATAATTAAAGAGTTAATTAATAATGGTATAGAGATTGATGAGAATATTCTAACTGTGGAAGAAGCTGCAGTAGCAATCTCACATTATTTAAAAAATAGGTAGGCTAGATTAAGAAGGGAGATCATCATGAAACAATTAAAGGAACCATTAAACATTCTATTTTTTGAAGACATACACAACCTGGCTAAATTTAGAGATGCATATGAGAAAAATGAACTAGATAAGTATGAGCATACTGTAATAAAGATAACAACTGAGCAAGAACTTGCTGAGATTTCAGATAGACTAGGAAAAAAATATGCAAATTATAGTACATTTTTATCGGTTAAAAAAAATGGAGAAGAATATACATCTAGGAGTATATTAGAAATCATAGGTATGATTACTGACTATTCATCTTATGACCATATGACTATAGGTTACGAATTAAGACGCAGTAATTACGACATATATATAGTTAAGTAATTTAAGGAGATAAAATGACACGACAAGAAAAGATTAGAAATTTTAGTATAATTGCCCATATAGACCATGGTAAGAGTACTCTAGCAGATAGAATAATTCAAATGACGGGTACTCTTACAGAAAGAGAAATGCAAGCACAAGTTCTAGATAATATGGACCTTGAGCGAGAACGAGGCATAACTATAAAATCCCAAGCAGTAAGATTGATTTATAAAGCAAAAGACGGTATAGAATATGTATTTAATTTAATAGATACTCCAGGACATGTTGACTTTAATTATGAAGTCTCACGAAGCCTTGCAGCATGTGAAGGGGCTATACTAATAGTAGATGCAGCACAAGGCATTGAGGCGCAGACCCTTGCAAATGTATATTTAGCACTAGAGCATGACCTAGAGATTATGCCCGTTATTAATAAAATAGATTTGCCTAGCGCAGACCCTGAAAGTGTTAAGACACAAATTGAAGATGTAATAGGCTTAGATGCAAGCACAGCACCTCTAATATCGGCGAAAAACGGCGTAAATATAGAAGATGTTTTAGAGCAGATTGTAAAAGTAATCCCATCACCTGCAGGAGATGCAGATGCACCATTAAAAGCTTTGATATTTGATTCACTATTTGACCCATATAAAGGAGTAATTGTATTTTGCCGAATTAAAGAAGGACAAGTTACTAAAGGCATGAAAATTAAGATGATGGCAACAACAGCAGAATTTGAAGTAGTTGAGGTAGGATATTTTGGTGCGGGTGTATTTAGGCCAACAGAGAGAATTAAGGCAGGCGAAGTAGGATATATTACTGCAAGTATCAAAAATGTAAAAGATACGAGTGTTGGAGATACTATTACAGATGCTACTAATGAGGCAGATGCACCACTGCCTGGATATAAAAAAGTAAATCCTATGGTATATTGTGGATTGTACCCAGCTGATGGAGCAAAATATGGGGACCTTAGAGATAGCCTTGAAAAGTTACAACTAAATGATGCAGCACTAAATTTTGAGCCTGAAACTTCTATAGCGTTAGGCTTTGGATTTAGATGTGGTTTCCTAGGGTTACTTCATATGGAAATTATAGGATAAGGACGGAAAAACCCACTGCTTTAGCTGTGGGATGAAAGTCCTACTTCATCCAGTAAGCGTGTTGAGAAATTAGCACGTAGACAACGGCTA
>MDSQ01000560.1_pt1 | contig 10035 bp, 5 predicted proteins | sample 1008251 | NCBI WGS metagenome assembly MDSQ01 (sample SAMN05526597, study PRJNA338239) | gut metagenome | isolation source: Hindgut content | host: Naso unicornis | place: Saudi Arabia: Red Sea | collected 2016-05
CCCTGTACAGAAGAATCTGCATTCATTATGTTTCTCTGCTCATTTATTCATGTCTTTCCTTAATTCCCATTCAAAGGCAGTGAACGGCTGGTATTCACATGCATCCTGAGTGATCTGATCACAAGCTGACAGTTATATGTACATATGTGAAGGCACCCAATTTATCTTCAGTGTCCCTTGAGATCCAGTGGTTGACATTCAGAGGTTATTTGTGACAAAACATACAGGCTGTTTTTGGGGGTTCTTTGCTGTGTAAAAACATCACTTTGTCATTGCTGTGGACAAATACGTCTGGCTATGTAAGACTACTGTACGTCTAAAACCTGCCAACATTTTGCCGCTGTTCGGACACATTATTTCAACTGATTTCACCACTAAAGCTACATTTTTGGGACAGAAAGATGTGGTTGTTTGTTTGCATGTTGAGCATGGAAGTGAGATCCGACCCCACGTGGCCATTGGACACCATATGGGGATGCATTGTAACGCCGGGTGTGAACACACTCAGAACTTTCCATTTGTGACTGGATAACCCAAAACAGATGTCATTACAGCCTTTAAGTTACAAATAATAAATGCATGTTTGGGGAGGGGGAAAAGCTGTGCGTCATCATCATACCACACAAACCACATAAACGCACTTTTTTTACCTGCCTGAAGGCAACGACAGGCCTGTGGAGAACAGCCTCATAAGAAGTGAGAAAGTAGTGCAGTTGCTACAAGGTTGAAATAGGACAAAACTCAGCGATACACAGACAAACTGAGCATCGAGTTATTTTTATCGACAGGCAAAGAGTCATTTTGATCCACATGCTGGCACACCACCAAGACCCGAGACCCTGCGTATTTAGCTACATCGATTCAACACTTAAAAGACTAGTTCACTGGCTGTATCAGATTACGGGAGCCGCTGCCCCTTTAAGCCCCTGAACAACACCAAATCCTGTTTAAAATAACGGTACAAAACATTATAGGCTGAAGTATTTGGTTAACGTTAAGGATTTGAAACTGAAGAATCATGGAGGCATTAGCTTGAATCCCTGACTCCTAACTAATTTAGGAGATCCCTAATAATCCAAATTTTGTAAAAGAATCTGGGTCACATTCAAAAAACACTTTATATGATATGTTAGCACAGATCTGGTTGTGCTCCACTTATTTAAAGGAGTCTGCAATGATGCCTCTGAGGCACAACATAAAGCTCACAAACGCTGTCAAATAAACATCAAAGGAGGGTTGGTGAGGCAGGTCAATGCAGAAAACAATAATTTCATCCTCTGTGGGACCATTTTTACTGACATCAAAATGAATGATATTACACTACAGGGACAGATTGTGTGTTTCTCTCGTTTTCTTCTCCAAACATATTCATCCATGAAATTCAACAAAGCAGACACTGCCCAGAGGCTGTGTCTTCCACCGAACCTGTTTATATATGCATCAAGAGAAAGGATTATACACTCACAGAGAGAGACTGACAGAGAGTAAGAGGGCAAGAGATAACGGGGGGGCAGGAGATCGGTGGATGGAGAGTAAACAGAAAGCCAGTTAGAATGTAGTGACCCCAAAGCTTGAGATGGAGTCATGAGTCACTGACTGTGTTTACTGTACACAGAGAAAGACAGCGAGACAACATCATTTACTGTCACACCTCTGATGCACAGGCTCAATCAGGAACCGGTGATTTGCAGGAAGGGGCAAGAAAAGAGGGTGTTTTTCTTTCCAGAGAGGATAAATCCTCCTGGGTGCAGAGCAAACAGCTTCTCACAGTCACATAAACTGCAAAACCCAACAATGAGCCACTGAGGGGACGGAATGGACTGCGTACAGTCAAGCCACACTGCAAGTTTACACCTTGACAGGACATGTTTCTGGGATTTTAAGCTTCCCCAAATAAGATTCCTGACATATCTAATTAATTTTCCACTGCTTGACTGGGCGCGAGTGAATTGCCGATGAAAGCATAGTATCTTGTCTTTGCCTTTTCAAATTAAAAGGCAGTTTGTTTTGGAAAAATTGAAATGTGTGTGCACCAAAGTGAGACTGAGGGCAATTAAGAGATGTTAACAGTTATTCAGATATGAAAGTGTCGACAGCGATGCAGTTTTTGACGGCTTGGCGACTTGTCCAGGAGTTATTTATAAACTAAATGGGGATGTTCTACATGTCAACTTCTTTCTTTTAAAACAAACTGAGAAATAAACAGGTTGGAGCTGAAGTGTCATCAGTGGAGTCTCTGAGTTATCCTTGTTTGTCTGATTCTTCGGGTATTTACTGATGAGCAGATGAAGGTGTTGTTTTGAGAGACTGTTACACAACACCGCCTTGGCTCTCTGTGGCCACCAAACGTCACATCTCATTCTCCGGAGGGACATCCAGACTTCAGGTTGCAGCAGTATCTAGTGGCTGTGACGCTCCATTGCATCTGCTACTCCCATATCTGCATAGCAAACATCATCCTGGTTCATCATGATGACGACAGCAGCTCCAGCCGGCTCTCCATGACAGAGGATGTTTTGTTTATGGTTTTATCAAAGTTTTCTATCGATTTGAAACAAAAAACACATGGAAGTAACAGGTCTACAGCAAGCACAGGGTTAGCTGTCTGTGTCTGTCTGGTACTCGGGCCCATGGGGGCCTTTAACAGGGTTGGCTGGTCTGCCAGAGTGGGAGGATGGGATCCAGAGTTATTGATTAAAGCTTCTCATAATCTGTGAGCAGGTCCAGAGGTGCTGCAGGGCTGAGCACAGCCAGGATGTCTGTGTGTACTGGTGTGATGTTCTGACTAGTAATTGGTCGATTATTTGCAGCATAGGCTGGTGCCTGAGTTCAGTGGGCCGATAAACCAAAGTTGTCTTAAGACAAATTTGCAGACATTTACATAAAAATTTGTTGTTGTTGTTGTTGTTGTTTTGATTACCTGTGGACACTTCCTTATTTAAAATAAGTAGAATGAAGAGCACAGGACTACTAAAGAAAATGGACAAAAAACATTTTTCCATTTGAATATTTTTGTGTTCAAGTGAATATGACATTTGCATTGAATAAATCTGAATTTAAATTTTTATTATTCAATGTCATAAAAAGTTTGATTGAGCAAAGGTCACTTATATTTTTCTGTTACACATGGACAGAAATGCTTGTATATCCAAATGGTTAAATTCTGGGTTTTGTAAAGGGTTCTGTTCTGTGCACAATAGCTAATAATCCAAAAAATATTTCTTTGATTTTGGAGTGTGGTTGTGTCTTGCTGGCTGACTGAGTCTTAATTTTTGGGTAAAAATATATAAAATGGTTGCATTGCCTCCTACAGGAGTAATTGCTTTCTGAGTTCATGACTCTTTGCTGCCATCTGAGTGCTAACATGTTGTGAGCTCTTTTCAAAGTAAATCAGCGTGCTGACCTTGTTAAAGGATCCCTGCACCTTCGCAATTGATCAGATGGCTTCTAAATCCTTATTTTTCCTCTGCTGCCTTTGTCGCAGCCTCCTTGCAATTGATGTTGTTGCTGTATCCCACGTTTTGGTTTCCATGGGTGATAGTTACCTCTTTAACCTTTTAGCAGCCCTTTTGGCAATAAATACTCAAAAGGTTTCCACCAACATCCATGATCATTTTCACTCTTTTTCCTCCGGAAAAAGTACACAAGACACTGAAAGCAACTGGGAGGAAAAAAACGGAATTCTGCAGAGACTTAAAGTCCACTAGTCCATTAATCATGGGACTTGTATCATATTTTTCCACAATTCTCATTAAAGAGGACTCACATACAGCCAGTAAACGTTTATCTCGCGCAGGCGGGTCCAACTTGGAGGTAGATAAAACAGCAGAGTCTTCAATTGGCACAGAGAAGCTCTTCACAAACGAATCTTGCAATCTGACTGGACTAAACAGCCAGCAGGCTTGTCTGAGCTGGAGATGCTGTTTGACTGCAGCACCAACACATTTGCTTTCTTCTGGAAATGAGGAATCTGTCCTCTAAATCCCATCGATCCTGTTTATGTAATATAGCATACTGTAGAAAATGATTGTTAAAACAAATCTATATCTTTTCTGGTAAAATTCTTCCACTCTGTTGATGGCAGTTACACAATCATGTTTCTTTCCGTCTCTTTTTGCATGTCTGCTGTTGCTTTAGCGCCCCACTCTGCACAGTGTGAAACTCACGCATTACATTTATGAGTTCACACCAAGTACTCACATCGCTCCCAGCAGCTAAATCTACAACAATGCTCTGCAGTGACTGATAGTTAACTGGCTGACAATTCTGTGGAACCCCAACTTCTGTCTTTAACTTAATTCAATGCAGGTAAACAAAACTGTGTTTGTGGTGAAGACTCTTTTTTTTTTAAATCAGTTTTCTTGTTTTTTTGTTTTTTGTGATATGACAGCATTAAGTTTGACTAATATTCAGCCTGGATAGTGGGCACAACTTTTAATTGGAGTACTTCTTGTTAATGGCAGCAGCCTCACAGTTTGTTTTGCGATGCACAATGCATGCATAATCCACATTTGTAAGTGGCTGCCTCTTCATTAAAAATGTTTAAGAAGTGAATGTGAGGAAATGCATCATTATCACAACTCGCAATCACCAGACCCTACGGCGGGTGCAAACTCATAATCTGAGTCAATTTGCATTTGCAATTAGTGTAAGCTTCAAGGAAAAGACGTGATTGACAGGACTGAAATGTTTTGCCTTGTTGGTCTGATTGAACCCAATTCAGACAGAACCCATGGTCGACTTTATGGGTAGTGTTTTGTCCTTTATCTCTGCAGCCATTTTAAGAAACTAAAGCTGAAAAAGAAGGACAACGCTGCCTGACAGCTTGACCTCCATACTCCTATTGCATCAATATGTCCAAGAGACAGAATTTTTTGAACAATTGTGTGGCCAGCAGCACTGTATTACCTTGACATATCCACTTTTCTGGTGCAGCAACAACAATCAGGAACATTCTTCAACTGTGTGGCACCACCGTCTACTTCTCAGGATAGCTTTGAAGATTTTGCCGCCACGCTAAGAAAGAAAAATCACGCTGCCAGTTTGATAGAATTTCAGAGGAGACACACACAGACAGGAGGCATTCTGTTTTTCCCAGCTGCTGTCTTCCTTTCTTTTATATTATTTCCACCTCCTACTCAAGGTTATTCATCCGGCCGAGTCAAAATCAATGGCAAGAAAAGGGTGGGGATTTAAAGGCTTGTGCTGGATCTCTCACCTCAAATATGGGATATGAGGGGACAGCCATGTTTCATTATAAATTCAAGGCCAATGTGTTTCCAGGGAAAGCAGGATGTCAAGTTAATGAGTTAATTTAGGAGATAAGGAACAGCAAATGCAATCTCTGGTTTTCACCAGCAGCAAAATGGCTCCTCAAGCCTCAAGCCCATCCTGTCAAACAGAGGGGAAAAAAGCCACTCATCATCACGATAGTCTTAACTCTCTAGACTCTACAGAGCGGTAAATAAGGGTAATCGTCCTTTTAAAATATGGTAAAGTTTACTCTGAGGCTTCACTGTAAAGATAACATTGAACTCTTTGGTGTGAATAACAGAGAGGGGTTGCTTCGAATGCTTCAGCTAAAGCACTTAAGAGCAGGAGTCAAACAGCTTAAGAGAGCACAATCATTTCTTTCACTATCACAGACCCCAGACTACCCAGTATGCCAGCATTATATCAAATTTAAGCAGATGCCTAGTTATTATCCCCAAGTGGGCCGGGTTGGCCCCATGGTGCTGTGGTAATGAGTGTTTTTTCGTCTGACTGGGTGGACATGTTTGCAAGAAAGGCCTCTGTCTGCCCCCTAAGACGCTTGGCTCTGAGAATGAACTGCGCGCAGCACGGGCCTATATGCCTCCACATTTGCATCATCCTTCATGGGAGCCCCAAACATGTCAGACTGCTCCATTTTTTAAGGATGAAGGGGTTGATAGATGGCAGAGCAAACAAGAGGAGTGGAAATTGAGGCCACTTGCTGTTATATCTCTCCATCTTTTGAGCTGTGGGCTTTTGCTGGTTGTGCCATTATTCCAGCAATTGACTCTGGCTGTGCTGAATGGCAGTTCTCTCAAGTGAAAACATTCCTGTAGTTGAGGGTCTAATACGAGGCAATGATTTTTTTGAGCGGCTGCTAAAAAGGAGATCACCTAGAGATGCAGCAGGGACGGCAGTGTGACGTAACAAGAGCAGTTTATGTAGGTAACTAGAGGGATCACAAAACACAATATACAGCACTCACACATGTCATCTACAGTACAGTGCTAATGGGTGAGGAAGAGCATGGGGGAGGCAGCTGGCATGACAACCTACAGCAGGCAGGAGACTTGGTTGCCATGGCGACAAACAAGGATGTTTGCATCAGAGGCAAATCTCAGCGGTCGGCAGAGGAGGGCACACATGCCGTTCGACTAACAGTAATGGAGAATCGTCGGGGCCAGAGATGAGAAAAGGTGGGGTGAAAGGGAGGAATGCCTTCCCCTTATCAGTCAGCATTCCCTCGCAATCTCTTTTCCACGGCAGGGCTGAGCCACACTGTAAGAGGGGGGTTCCTGTCTAACAGGGAAACAAGGACTCACTGGTTCAACAGCTAATGTCATGTCTTGCCTTGCTGTATTAGAGAGAAGAATTAAATCAGCGTCACAGTGGGGTCACTTGAAAATATTAAGGCTGTAACGGTGATTATGTGCCTGTGCATTTACTCTGTTTAATCCTTCCACAGTGAATTTAATGAGCATGCAATGACCTTGATTGGTAGCGAAACAATACAGCCATGTGACTGCTCTCTTCAGCTTAATGTGCACCCAGTTGACAGGAAAATGGAAAATGACAGAGGAAAAATAAGTGGTACATGTATCTGTGACAACTAGTCACGCTTTCCAGCACATGTATGAATTATTGGGATACATTTTAAATCCACCAAGGTCATTTGTGTCGTGGACAGGGAGGTGCAGGGTGACACTGATTTTAATTGCTTTTTTTATCCCATGGTGCCACTGTATCTTGCACATACTGCTGGGTGTCATGTTGCTTTATGACTCATGCATTCTCCAAGGGCGCCCAGAAGCAGCGAGCGAGCCGAGGCAGAGCCAAAAGGCAACTTACTTGAACATAGTTTTCTCTGTTTCTCCTCATTGTGCTGACATTTTTCCGGGGACACTGACAGAGGCTCTGGAGGATTGTGAAAAGCTGTAAAAACACAATTAGCCTTTCCTGCCATAGATAAGACTCAGCATGATGCTTGAGCCGCGAATATGCCGTTTTGCACAAATTGATGTGTTCATCTCCGTGGCACTTGGTCCAGATACTTAAATTTCGTCCCAAAACAGCAGCTGTTTCACTCATGAATGGGAGATGAAGAATAGGCCCTAGTAATTTGGATTCTAGGCTCATCTTCATGCTGACACTTACACTGTCAATACAGAGTGGCTAAAGCAACAGGGGACTAGAGTGGAGCACCTCTAATCTAATCATTTCAGACAAGAAACGCTGAACAATGTGAGCCAAAAAGACAATTACACAAAGAGCAGCAGTTGGTTAGGTTATTACTGACATTACCCTGGAGGGAGGGTGGCACTCCTCCTCTATTTTCTTTTCCCAAAAGTTACTACACTGATATCGGCATGTCGAGCAGGTGCGTTGTGTGGTGCCCTCATGTATCTTTGGGGCAGGGAAGTGCATGAGGGTTTCAGGTAAGCGCAGAAAGAAGGGGACTGCCTTTTTTAAAAGCATTACTGTATTCATGAAACACTGAAAAATGTCCTCCGGGGCTTTTTTTCTGCTGCATGCCCTTCAGTAATAATTACTCTACTCTTTCTTTCGGGAAAGGGGCTGTTTTGCCCACAATGTAAAGGCAAGGCTGGGGGCTCAGGAGGACAGGCACACGGGGCAAGGCTTGTGTCCCTCTGCAGTCCCACACACCCACATGGTATTAATCTCTTAATAACTTCCCCACAAAGCGCCTTCAGGCAGCGGCAGGAGAAATGCTACGGGTAGATGATGCGTTTTACCAGCGCTAAATATGAATCAGGATATTAAAAAATTGTAGGAGGGCAAAAGCAATTTCCCCCTAAAGGGGATTTTAAAATTACAGCTCTCAGACTGGAAGTAAGTTTACCATAAAATCATTTTCTTGTCCTTACCTATCACAATAAAACACCTCCCCTCTGCCACCACAGCTATACATGTACACCTAAAATAACCTCTGAATGGCAGTTGATGTCATGACAAAGCCATGAGATAAACTCTCCTTAAACATACTTTGGTCAGGCTACTGTACATTGACAATAGGCAGTTATGGATGTACATAAAGTGATGGATTCACAAAATAAATAACACCCTGTTACATTATTTTGTGTACTGACTTTCATCGGGAAGACAAACCTGCATGTAGTCATTGTAACATTAATTCACTCTGACTACTCTGAGGCCATTCACTTGCTGTATTTAATTAAGCAAAGTGATGTTGAATCTGCAAATAGAGGCAGACATATCCAACACAGGCTTGTTTTTTTTTACTGGCTTCATTAGACATCGTTCAGGCTGTGGCGCTGATCCTTTCCGACTCACTGTGACTTAACTGCAATAGTAATGACCAGGCTGCAGCTGATAGATGTGAATTTAAATGCAGTCGGAAGAAGCTAGACGAATAGGCTTTTGTCACAGACAGAACAATGCCTTGCTTCTTCTGCACAAATGAAAACAAGCTTACAAGCCTTTACTCAAATGTGAGGAGAGGTCTCACTCATGCTGTGTTAAATTCAGCAGCTTTACGCCGCGTGATGTCACACTGTCATATTAGCTGCATGCTGGAGTTAGCGGAGAGAATTCAAGATGTCATTTGGAAAATGCTGTGGTTTCACTTTGATGACATCTTTGGGGGCAAATGCTCATTGTTGTGATATTTGTTTACTGCACACTCTAATGATCAGACAACATGTTGCTCTGTTTAGCTTTGCCAACAAAGTGTGTGTTATATCTGATTTTGTATGAGTGTGTTTGCAGTTTGATCATGTAAACTGAGTCTTATCTTGCTGGGCGACAGAGATCAAGGAGACCTCAGTTCTACACATCCTGCCAAAAAACAACCTTAAAATTAGGGCTCAGACAGAGCCAATCAGTTTTAAATAATGCTGATACTGTTGAGCTAAGCAATACAAGGATCCTCTCCAATTAGTGCCTCATAACTGCACACATGACAGAATTTAGGGTGTTCAGAAGCAAAGTGATGAATTCAAGGTGTTGATGTAAGTGTAAAACTGAAGCGATAATGACGCAGAATAATTATTTTTCTCCTGAATCTTTACAGATATTTTAAGCCTTTTTAGACTCAGACTTTTCTCATTTGTTTCCATTATACCGACTCCAAAATTCTGTTGCTTTCTGTATTTTATTTCGCTTAAACTGAGCGACTGACAACAATCAAGAACATCAGACTAGTCACAAAATTCTCACTTGTTTCAACTCTAAAAGGAATCCATGTGAAAAAACTCATAAACTCAGCATTCACATTTTAAAACACATCCTTCAGAGGGAAAGATGGCACTTGTACAAAATTTGCAGAAAAGCTTGAGGAGAGATTTAGACGGCATATAAAAAAAAATGAGCCTATGTCCAACGTACGAGCACTGAAGGCATCATTTGCAAAACAACATTGCAGAAAATGATCTCAGTGATGCCACGCTGGCTCGTTAACGGGCAGTGTTCAATATTTCATTGCCATGAAGAAAACAAACACAGTTAATAGAAAACTGTGTATATTCATGTTTATTTGGAAAAATCGAAACCCTGCAAGTTTGTTTAGCCAGATTTCATACTTAATGATATGAGGAGTACTTTGAGAGATGACGCATATTAAGTTTTAGTGTCATTCTTATCATGAAAGCTGTTTTCTCTTCTTGCAGTTTCACATTTGTTGTTTCAAATTTAATAAAATTCATCTCTGGCTGTATATTCTTTAACTCATTTTTATTTCATTATCAGTTGTTGCAATGCTGATTGTCTATCTTGGCACAAATTGGTCGCTAAGGTTAAGATTTT
>MDSQ01000561.1_pt1 | contig 10034 bp, 9 predicted proteins | sample 1008251 | NCBI WGS metagenome assembly MDSQ01 (sample SAMN05526597, study PRJNA338239) | gut metagenome | isolation source: Hindgut content | host: Naso unicornis | place: Saudi Arabia: Red Sea | collected 2016-05
AATGAGAATGTTGCACTTAACTTATAGTCATTGCTGGGCTAGTCTTTCTCTTTAATATTTGACTATTTAGCATCCTGTTTCAATTAATGTGTACAATAATATTGGCGTGATGTTACATAAAATTTAAAGGGAAAAAACAACAAACAGCTTTGACTTATTTATCTGGTGACCTTCTGCTCTACATGAACTGAGGTTTGTTCCAACCTGTATAACAACATAAACATGTTACTTGTGTTCTTGATGTGATGTTTGTTATGAACATGTTTTAGTGTAGTAAGATCAAAATGTAAAATTAAGAGATGTGGCTGTTGCAGTTTGTGTTCACTTTCATCTGGAGCTGCTGGAAATGCTGCGGGAGGAAAAAAAAATCTCCTTATTTATGTTCCTCTTCTTTAGACTTTCCCTTCATCTTCCTCAATTTATTGACCTCTTTAAAGAAAACCAAGAGAAATATTTTAGACAGACTTTTGTTTAAATCATGGTTCTATTGTTTTGCTGCTTTGCACTTACCACCTCTGTTATAGAGAATCAGGGAAACGTGACTGAAAATCAGCATCAATAGTCAGCCAGGAGTCTTCAGAAGCAGATCTCTGTGAACTGCTTTCGACGGCTAGGTTCCAATAAATTAAATTATAGAGTGCAGTCTGGACCTGCCCTGTATTTACAGTGTCTTCAGATAACTTTGGTGTGATTTGGCGCGATATAGATAACATTGACTTGACTTGACCGTGCATTTACCATCAGTAGTAGTTTCCTTTCAGCCAGATTCAAGACTGTTTGGTTATGTGTCCCAAATCTCGGAGGTGTAAGCGGCAAGTGAAAAGTTATCATGACTGAGAGTAAGTGTGGACAGAATTATAAGAATAAGAGCCAGAAAGAAAAATACCAACATTTCCCTTAAAGGGATAAAAACCCACAGATGTCACAGATGAAGTGTAACGTGAAAGAGAAAAACTGTATGAGTTAAATGTTTGATTGCATAGTTTAAAAAAGTTAATGGGTTGTCTCAATAAATGATAGCACAAAACTAAAGTTTGTACATGTGATATTTTATAATAGACGGTTTGGAAATATATATAAATGGAAAATGGAAGTAAACTGTCAACTCTGCTTGACCGTTAACATATTGAAGAATATAGAGCAGAACTTTTGGCCAGTCATATTACAAGTGGAGTTCCATAGGGTTTCATGTTTGGTCCAATCCTATTTCATTTGTTTAAACGTATGTTGCCCACTGACATGTTTATGTATGTTCACTTCAAACAGTAGTTCAGGTCTGCAATTCAAAACACTTTTCTAAACCAGCCTGAAGGTAATCATGGCAACACAGCATCTGCATGGCAACACAGCATCTCCATCAACCAAGTAAAGAAATGAAACCCATCCTTTGGTTAAACCAACTCCAGACACCATGTAATGGACGAAGGGTGACTTCATTACAGCTGACCCAAGAAATGCAGTTGAATTTACAGGCTACAAACATAGTGATAGTGGTTCTGGTGCAACAGCAAGTCTGTCTACTTAAATTTATTAACAAAATAAAAACCTGCCTTTTGTAGAATGAAAAATATTTGCTGTTTTAAGTTCCAAACTCATATTCCTGAATTTCCATAACACACTGAGATCCATCTTCTTATCACAAAATGCATCCAAAGTAAGCTAAAAGTACTTTATAAAAATGAATTAGGCTACTATTAGCGTTCTTTTTCATCACAATTTAGTTGGTAATGTGTTTGCAAGTTTACACGGACCCCAGGTGTAACTTTGTGTGACATGTCTTCTTATTTTATTTATTTATTTTATTTCGCATGAAAATCTTATTGCAGCTGTTAGATGTGCGGTGAAGTGGACGTTTTAAATACCAGACATCAGAAATGAGTAAGTCAAAATTGGCCTTAAAATCTAATCCAAGACACTTTACACAGTGTAAAGAGTGTAAATTACTCTCATACGTGAGATGAATGTTAGAGACGAATCTAAGACAGAATAATCAGAAATGCGATATAAAAGCAGTAAACGATTTCACGTCATACTGTGAGCAGAGCAGAGCCGGACACCTGTTAACGGAAATGTGAATTGAAAAGTTCCACTCCAGACCCGCAGGGGGCGGTGACGGCTCGTCCGGGTCTGTCAGACAACTGTCATGGCGGCTCCCTGTCGGAGGTTGATTTTATGGTGAAAACTCAACAGACTGACTCTTTATTTCAGGATGAGCTGAACGAAGAAACTCCTCTTTGTCAGGTGAGAAATCGAACCGAACAGAAATGCAGTTTACCTGAAACTGCGTCACTGTTTCCGGTCAGTTTTATGTTTTAAGAGAGTAAATGTAAGGTCTGCTTTCTGACTCTGACGCTCCTGTGAGACTCCAGCGACTCGCGAAACCTCACTGACACATGTTGTGTTTTAGTGCCCACAGATAAAAATACCTGAAGCAACAAAATTACGCCGGTTTTTCGCAAAGTGTCTGTACTTTCAGCAAATTCGGCGTCCTTAAAACGCACCAAATAACTTTTATTTCAGCTGTATAATGTTTTTTATCAGGTTTCTCCTCTCCTGTGACCTGATTTTTATGAAAGATTTGCTGTTACATAATGCATGATGTCAGAATCTTGTCCAGTAAATCATCTTCATAATTAACAAGCACCTTTTAAAAAATTATATTTCCATTTATTCACCTGGTGTTCCAGTGTTAGTCAACAAAGTTAGAAGTAGCCTACTAGTGCTGACCTTTGTGTTTGTACTAATCGGGGATCATGACACCTATCAGAATAATAAATAAATGTTTGGTATGTAAGTTAGGTTCCCCTTATGAACTCTCATAACTTCTTCTGTCCTTCAGAGCAGTAACCCGGGCAGCTGCTCTCTTGTATACTAAAAACAAGACTAATAATAAGAAGAAGAAACTGAAATGAACTACTGACCTAAAATAAGGAAACAAACCTAAAAGGAAATGGAGGATTTGGAAGATAATCAGCAGGAATGAGAGGCTGAAACAGGAAAAATTACCTGTTTTTTGCTTTAAATTACTTATGGAAATCAACTCGCATATTGCACAGTGCGTGTGTGTACGTGTGATGTCAATAACCTTCATGTCAGAAACATTTAAAGTTTGTCGCTGTGTTCTGAAGCTCAGACAGAGAGACTCTTCCGAGGCTCAGTGCCGTCTTAAGCTTCTCTGAGAGTCGTCATGTCTCTTTATTGTTGACATCAAATTAACATGTAGTTTACTTGTTTTGGCTGCCACTCAAAAATAAATTCACAGATCAACAAAACCTCATCTCACCCTACATGTCTGCCTCTCTCTTTGCAGGTATGAATGTGATGTCATCCGTGATGCGGGGGGCCCGACGGCTTGTCCACACTGACTTGGCTCTGCTCAGCAACTTCCTGCCTGCTCCCCTCCTCCGTCCTGCTCAAATGCCCACCCCTCTGCTCATCTGTCATAGGAAGTTTGCCTCCAAACAGGTGAGTCTACTGATGTCATCAACTGTTCTCACCTGCTCTGAATAACATGTTGTGAGCGGGATCTTTAGAGAGATAGAATCCAAATTCTGTCTCAGTTCCTGTTAAGCTGAATTTTTTAAGTGACGTGAACAGATAACTGCTGCCCAGCTCTGTTCATTTGTGTTATTAAGAACACAAAAAAACAAAAACTATGTATGTCTGCAGGTCAAAGGTCACAAGAAAGATCAGAAAAACCAGAAGCTCAAGACTAAAGTGGACAAACAGGAAGTGGAGATCAGACAGGGGATGACGGTGGCGTCTCTTGCTGAGGCCATGAACAAAGACTTTGGTAAGAAACACCAATCAAGTGTTTACTTCTTGTGTGAATAAAGCTTTCTGTGTTTCAGCTCACGTGTTGAAAGCTCTGTGTGAATAAAGTTTTCTCATGTTTGATATTTTGTGTCTGAAACTCTGTGTAAGCAAAGTTTTCTGTGTTTCAGATCACGTGTCTGAAGTCTTGTATGAATAAAGTTTTCTGCGTTTTAGATCCAGTGTCTGAGGCTCTGTGTGAAAAAAGGTTTCTGTGTTTCAGATCATGTGTTGGAGGCTCTGCTGAACACATCAGTGGATCTGGACTCTCTGGAGCCGGACTCGGTCCTGGACGAGCGTTGGATTAAGGAGGTGGTGACTCGATCGGGGATGAAATTCAGATGGGCCAAACTGAGCGAAAGCAGAGAGAAACCCAACAGAGATGTCTACAGGAGGTATGAGACAGGAAAAAAAGCACGTCTGCAACCTGACCAATCAGAACACAGCAATTGTTTGGTGCATGTTGTAAAGCTGCATGATGATTGGATGTTGATGACATCATATGAAAAGCATAAAAACTGTTTACAAAGGAAATATTTGTTGTAGCGTCTAAATGTCTCTGAGATGTTGCCTGTGACCTCTGACCCTGTCAGACCTCCAGCAGACCCGTCCAGTCTGGTGTCGCGCCCCCCGGTGGTCACCATCATGGGTCACGTGGATCATGGTAAGACTACCCTGCTGGACTCACTGAGGAAGAGCCAGATTGTGTCCACAGAGGCCGGAGGCATCACACAACACATCGGAGCTTTTCTGGGTAACAACACACACCTGAGGACCCTCACCTGCTGTTTCATCCAACTTTATCGACAACATATTGCCTACAGTCTGACAAAAACACCATTATACAAAAAATGAAAACACTGAAAACAGTTGGAGCCATTTTGTGTTTTTCAGCCGTCGGACAAGTTATTTTTGTCAATTAACTAATTGATTATTTGGTCACAGTGTCAGCTTTCGTGGTTCAGTCATTTTGAAGCCAGTCTGCTGTTTTTACTTCCAGTCCAGCTGCCTACAGGTGAGAAGATCACCTTCCTGGACACTCCGGGTCACGCTGCCTTCTCCTCCATGAGAGCCCGCGGAGCCAACGCCACCGACATTGTTATCCTGGTGGTGGCGGCTGACGATGGCGTCATGAACCAGACGGTGGAGTCCATCCAGCACTCCAGGAAAGCCAAAGGTATGCCTCCACCTGGCAGTCATAGCTGAGTACTGACAGGGCAGGGTTGTGCTGTGTTTCTACAATTTGTGTTTTTTCTGTTTGTGCTGCTGTTGTTCGTCAGTGCCGATGATCGTGGCGGTGAATAAGTGTGATAAGCCTCAGGCCGACCCTCAGAGAGTCAAGCAGGAACTGCTGGCTCACGATGTCGTCTGTGAGCAGTTTGGAGGCGACGTTCAGGCGATCCACATCTCTGCTCTCAAGGTGAACCGAGTCATTAAAGACGCCAGCCAAAGTGTTTCAGAGAAGATGAGGTTGCTGTGATTTAAAGTAATGAAGTTGTTGCTGTTGTCAGGGCGACAACCTGCTGGCTCTGGCTGAGGCCACGGTGGCATTGGCAGAGGTGTTGGAGCTGAAGGCAGAGCCCAGTGGCCCCGTGGAGGGACTCATCATTGAGAGTCGCACTGACCGAGGCAAAGGGTGAGTCATCAGTGACAGTGAGAGGCATTCTGTTCTGTTGCTGCTGTCCTAATGTTCTGACCGTCACATGTCCTCTCAGGCCTGTGACAACAGCCATCGTCCAGCGTGGGATGTTAAAGCGAGGATGTGTCCTGGTGGCTGGGAAGAGTTGGGCTAAAGTCCGTTTCCTGTTCGACGAGAACGGGCGGGCGGTGACAGAGGCCGGGCCGAGCGCAGCGGTGGAGGTGGTCGGCTGGAAAGATTTGCCGTCTGCTGGAGAAATGATCCTAGAAGTCGAGTCTGAGGTGACAACAAAACCACTGTGTGTGTGTACAAGAAGCGGGACTACTGTTCTTACAATATCACCATCCGATAGCCATGGTAGCATTCACAATACAGAGAATCTCCAGGACACACTGTGAGACGTTGTCATGGATACGTCACAAAATGTTGGTAAAAAAGAACAAAGCACAAAACGCAGAACTGATTAAATTTTTTACTGCATTGTGGCACCAACAGATAACAAAGAGTGCAGCACACACACACACACACACACACACACTGACTGCTGCCTGCTTATGTGTGTAAAATACAAAAACACGTAACTAGTAAAAGACCGAACGCAAGGCATGAAGGAGTGAACGTGTTCAGAGCACCCGCATGTTCTAACAAATATTTGGCTTCAGAGTATCGATACACTCTGTGCCTGTCACTGATCAGTCTGTTTGTTTTCTCGCTGAGCAGCAGCGAGCCAGGGAGGTGGTGGAGTGGAGGACTTATGAAGAGGAGCAGCAGAAGCTGCAGGAGGAGCAGAGCGCCATTGAGCTGAAACAGAAACTACACCTGGAAGAGTACAGGAAGGAGAGGGCGGGGCTAAGTCACCTGAGCTGGAGGCAGAGGAAGGCTGCTCTGTACCGAGCCAATAAGAGCAAGTTCGCTGTGAGACCAAGTGAGAGGACGCAAAGAGACGAGCTGAGGGTGCCGCTCATCATCAAAGGTACACACAAACACACACGAACGCACACACACACACACAGAACCACTGTAAAGTTAATTAACAAATTTAGGTCTCAGTGAAGTTGAAGCTTACAGACATCAGAATTGTCACACCCTTGTTGACCCTCTTTGACCTTCAGGTGATGTGGACGGGTCGGTGGAGGCCATCTTGAACATCCTGGACAGTTACGACGCTGAGCATCAGTGTCAGCTCGATGTCCTTCACTTTGGCATCGGAGACATTTCTGAGAATGACGTCAACATGGCTGAAACGTTCTCGGGTAACGAGTTCCACTTCCATCTCTGTATTTTTGATAGAACAACTTCTCAGTGTAGCTTTGAAACTGTGTGACATGGAGGAGAGAGGATTTCAGTGACCTCAGCCTCTGTCTTCTTCTTTTCTCCTCTGTCAGGTTCGATTTACGGCTTCAATGTGGGAGCCAGCAGGTCGATCCAGCAGCTGGCGGCGAAGCGAGGCGTCCCGCTGCGTCTTCACAACATCATTTACAAACTGATCGATGAGCTGAAGGACGAGCTGAGCAGCAAACTGCCTCCGCTCGTGTCGGAGAACATCCTCGGTTAGCTGCAGACAGATAAAGAATCTTTTTATCTTAGTGGCTAAATTTCATTTTAAAACTAAACTGAACTCCAGTGACCTCCTTCCCTCGATGTTCGAGCCTGTACCTGACAGAAAGTGTCACCTGCTCTGTCTCTGTGCTCGTCCAGGTGAGGCCACAGTTCTTGCCATGTTTGACGTCACTGTGGGGAAGAAGAAGGTTCCTGTCGCTGGCTGTCGGGTTCAGAAGGGTCAGCTGGACCGCCGTCTCAAGTTCAGACTGATCCGAGGCCGAGACTCTGTCTGGGAAGGTAAGTGAGACGCAATCACAGATGACAGGCACCCTTCCTGTCTGCAACGTTCCCTCACTGTTCCTGTGATGTTCCCTGCAGGTTCTCTGGCGGCGCTCAAGCACCACAAAGACGACGTTCAGGTGGTGAAGGCGGGGATGGAGTGCGGCCTGTCGGCTGACGGTGACATTGACTTCAGACCCAGTGATGTCATCGTCTGCTTCGAGGAGCTGGATGCTCCACAAGTCATTTCCTGGGATCCTGGCTTTTAATTATGACTTAAATTCCCATCATGCTCTGCTGCTCAGAGGCTCCAGGTGTTCAATTACCACTTAGGAAACAGGAAGTGCTGATGTACAGACTTTCTGTCTGCAGTGGATGTAACATTTAAATCAGATGATGTAACAATTTATTTATGTGGATAATAAATCGTTTTTTCCGACACATGACATCACTTCCTCTCAAGTTTAACTAACCAAAGCAAACTGATCAGAGAGCAGCTTTAAGTCTCACATTTAAACTAGGGGACGTTTGTGATTAAATGAGTAGATAATCACTTTGCAATTACTAAAAAAACCTTTTTTTTTAATTGATGTACCAAATACACTTGTTCAATCCGCAGTGAAACGTTGCTTCATGAGGATGAGCATCATCACTGATGTCAATGCGGGGAGGCCTCATTCATAAAGGCCGCTTCGCACAAAAACATTGCGGAGGCGGGGAAGAAATACGCATTTTTCACCGCCAACGTCGGGATTTATTAAAGAAAAAATTCTGTGCGGAAAAGCGTGCGCATTCCTGCGCATACTTTGGACCATCTGTAAACCTCCCGCAAACTCTGTCAGACAGGGGAATCAGTGACACTTGATGAAGTAAAGCTCAGCCTCAAATGAAAACACAGATTAATTAGGCTATAAAACGCATAGCACCACGTATAATTCACAGTGTGGGCTATATAAGCTTGCCTATGATTGCGGATGAATTAAATATGTAGATTTAACACAATATAGGCTATTGTTGGCATGCAGTTATGATGTGGGTCGGATTATTTATTAACCACATTTTTTATTAAATTGTGCTTCAGAGACAGAATGGAGGGGGCGCAGCGGAGCGGGTTGTTTGGTAACTGATGAAAAGATAATTGTCTGTTGTAGAAATCCAGGATCGATCGGCATTAAAGAATAAATATTGTGCATTGACCAGCAAGAGTGATTTAAGCTGTTACATAAGTGTACGGCTGCAGTGAACACAACTGCGTCGCACACACTGTGCATTCAGCCGACACATACACTGCCTTCTCACCAGTTTGCCCTGTGTGTCTTCACCACTTTCATATATGAATTGTGTAAATGATCAAAGCCTGCAAATAAAGCCAGTGGCAGCTCTCACATATCATCATCATCATCATGAGTCCTCATCTTAATTCAGGCCAAGTTCACCTTCACAAAACTTAAATAAATAAAACATCTTCACTTCTCATAAAATAAAACATGTAACACGTATCAAACTTCCCTTTTCAAATGTAGGCCTACATTAGCTACAGGACGAGGGGTGTCACTGATTGTTGCGATCATTTCAGCAGGTTAACCAGTCAGATCGCTGTAAATAAATAAATACTGTGCTGCAAAACATGGGTAATCCTGATGGATGCACATCTTTCCCTCCTCGCACTGTGAGAAGACAACGTGAAGACAAAGAATTTATAACGTGTTTTTAACGTCTACTTCATCCTCAAACACTGTTGACTGTGTCATCTGGCTGGCAGGCTGGCTGCAGTGCCCTTGATTCATTGGACAAAACCGGTGATCAGCTGCTCATGTCTCTGTGTTAATATCCATGAGGTGCTTTGCATTGACCGTTTATGGTTGAAAGCGGGTGTGGAGAGGGTGGGATACGGGGCTGATCCACCTGCGTTCTTTTCCAAGTTGGTTTGGGATTACTAATAGGAAGTTGCGCACAAACAGGCGTACGCCAGGTTTTATAAATCTGGATATTTTCAGGCATACGTACATTTCCTTATTTGTACGTACGCAAACATTTAGTGTGGATTCTACGCACAGTTTTATAAATGAGGCCCCAGGTTTGCTATCCATAGCTTGTGCTTCTGCAATGCTCATGTTTTGACTCAGCACCTCACTCAAAATTCCCTAAAATTCAGCAAGGTCTTCTTCCATAGTTTTCTTGCCATCGTTTTTTAAGTCACTCAGGTCCTGTCTCATATCCTGTTTAAAGTCCTTCAGCTCTTTGGAGAGCAGTGTCCGACCCTTTAACAGTGCACTTCAATGAACATCATCAGCTTCTACTGCAGGTTCCTCATTACTGTCACTCCCTTTCTGATCCGCATTCCAGTTTCTCTGAATTCTATTCATTTTCTTATCTATTCAATTTCTTATGCCCCTTCTGACTCCTTTGCAGTTTTTCTCCTTTCATATCAAAGTTGTGTTGACTTTGATGTTGTCTTATGTTGCAAGGAGATACTTTTAGAATTGGACTTGAGGAGCTCACTACCACACCTCCATCAATTCTCCTCCTGCGTGTCTTTATATTTCCTTGTTACGCAAATCCTTTACGTCAACTGTCATAGGCAAATGGCTTCTCTCCTGTGTGGACTCTCATGTGCTTCTTCATATCTCCTTGTTGTGTACATCTTTTACCACAAATATCACAACCAAATGGCTTCTCTCCTGTGTGGACTCTCATGTGCTTCTTCATATCTCCTTGTTGTGTGCATCTTTTACCACAAACATCACAGCCAAATGGCTTC
>MDSQ01000562.1_pt1 | contig 10022 bp, 10 predicted proteins | sample 1008251 | NCBI WGS metagenome assembly MDSQ01 (sample SAMN05526597, study PRJNA338239) | gut metagenome | isolation source: Hindgut content | host: Naso unicornis | place: Saudi Arabia: Red Sea | collected 2016-05
TTTAATGCTATCACTCCAAAATTGGGTGACGTGTGTCAGACTTTTTTCTTGCCGCACGTCCCAAGCGAATTCACAGTCGTGCGTCACTGTCACCTGGCGCGCAGCAAAGCAGAACAACACACCTTTCTCCGGCAATCCCCGCTGCGCGTGGGGGGCAGGTGTCTCTCCCTGTCACAAACAAGCCGCGCGTGCGCGTCATCACGGCAACGGTGAGGCCGCACGTGTTCGCGCGCGCGCGCCGACATTTCTGAAGATTTAGTGACATTAACGTAAACTGCGCGGGGTGCGGCTCGCGGGAGAACGCTAAACAAATGAGGTCAGAGGGCAAATACGCACATTTCTTGCGCCTCATATCCATGCAGTCATCTCGCAGGTGCAGGCCTGAGCGCGCGCGCGCGCGCGCTACGGAAAGAGCGGAATAACCCGAAATTAAAGCATGACCACTGCGGAATTCAGGGAAGGTTTAATGCGCAGATTTGAGCCAAAACAAGCTGGTTTACGGGGATGGGTGGTCCGCGTGTTTGTCTCTGGCTTCACTTAGCTTTAAAATACAAGGTCTTTGTCGGAGCTGCGAGGAAGACGTGGCTTTGATTAGAGGGATATGAAACACACTCCTCACCCCACAAAAAATTAGAGGGATGTTCTCTGTCATCCTCTGGCATCAGATGAGGTCGGGGAGATGGGGACCAGGTGGCTGTACTCTTAAGCTGGCCTCTGCCAGCCAGCACAAACAGCTGGATCCCCTCTGACTAACCCCTGCATCACAACAGCCAACAGCTTTTAATTTTACCGGTTGTTTCCCGGTCTTTGAAGTACATTTTCCCTTTACTGTAACTTCCTGTGAGTCAGCAGCCCACTAAACAACATACCCACATCTCAGCTTCATAAAAGTGACTTTTTGGACTGTAGCAGCCGGTTGGGAAGACAGAATGAACACATACATAGACATCACAGTGTTTTAATGATTAATGTATGCTCTTAAGACTAGACTAAAAAAATAAGTTATAAAAAAAAAGAAATCATCTGTTCTCTTGCTGATCTCATCTAGCGCACTTATCTGCTGTGACCAAATTTGTTATGTAGTCACCTTAAAACAGCATTTTGTCACAAGTAGTATGGTGATGCAAAAAAGTAGTGACCAAGAAGGCACGAAAGAAGAAAAAAAAGGACAAAAGAAGACAATGAATAATTTGCAGAGCAAAACTAAAACTTTCCCTCCCAAAACTAGTCATGGTTCATTTTTGCACTAGTTTACTGTCGCATTAATGGGGGTCACTTGTCAGTGTGTGTTTGTTGGCTTTCCTGACTGGTTTCTGTGCATTGTGTGTGTGCATTGTTTGACCTCAGGTATCCTGGAGTTCATCAGTCTGGCAGTGGGTCTGGTCAGCATCAGAGGGGTGGACGCTGGACTCTACCTCGGCATGAATGAGAAAGGAGAGCTCTATGGGTCGGTGAGTCAAAAAGAAAAAAGAAAAAAAAAACTCCTTTCATTCACAACCCCGCCCTCGCCATGCAGCCCAGGGTCTCATTCACAACAAGTCTGGCACTTGATACACATCACTTGCTTTGCAGAATACACTCCTCTCCAGCCCTTCTAAGGAAATCAAGCTGTTTTTTTTATAATGTGCATCAGTGCTGGTTCTCAAAAGTGAGTTTTCATGAGGAATCTGAGAGTCCGTTTGTTATCAAGGTTCCCATACATGGCAGATGGGAAAACCACAGTGAGACAAAACAAGTAGTGTGTCTTTTAGAGTCTCACTCTCTGTCACATACTTCCGTCTCCTGCTGCTTTTCTTCAGTGCGGCCACAAAGGCAGTAGATCCAACAAATGACGACTTTCTGACTAAAACATTTTGTTGCTTTTCATCCTTTTTTTTTCCTTGTGAAGGGGTTCAAGGAAAAAGCATATTTTGCAGCTTTAGAGAGCACACCAACCTCTTCATTTAGTTTTGAGATATGCAGAAATATTTACATATTTTCCCAAAGTGGAGACAGGAACATTTGGAGTGACTTTGGACGTGTGGTGTGGGTGAATTTGGTGGAGATGACCTTTCTGTGCACAGCTGGAACCCAAGTTTGGACTGTGGTGTTTAATATAGTGAGATATCTTGTACTTTTCCACAGTAAATGCAGTATGTAGAAAATATCGTTTTCATCCCAGCTTACTTTGTTTCATGTGTGGTTGCTATCTGAAGGGAGGAAAGGGAAGAGATAAAGAAAATGAAAGGGAAGTATGTGAGGGCTACCTGTATCAGGTGTCCCAGGGCATTACCTGAGGGCCTCTCGGGGCTCAAACTCCCCCCAGCTCTGATCATTTCGAACAGAGGCTACTTTTAAGCATGGCCATTATGTTGAAAGTGCAGGTATTGTTACTGCATGCTATCAGGGTCTGGCATCCTGGAGCTTTGACCCTGCGGGAGGGGGGCAGCTGATGCTGGGAGGCAGTGATTTGTGGGGGTGGCCGTAATTGCACACCTGACTGAGTCACCTGACTGACAGAGGGAGCGATGCAGACGTGACTGTCTGAGGCTGAGAGAGGCCAGGAGGCGGAGGAGGGGAGGGTAACAGGTAGAAGGGTGCTTCCGTCCCACAACCACCAGACCTCGACAAGCTTTTGATCCGATGAGGTTTTTGTGTGCGTGTATCTGTGTGTGCGTGCGTGCGTGTGTGTATTAGGATGGAGCTGGCCCAGTCATGTGCCCTCGGGGCTGTGTTTACAGACAACAGCTTCACCACACAGTCGCAGCCAAGCAGAGCCTGACAGCCAATCAACAAAATTGCTGCTGGAATAAAAACCAAGTCTCTTGCACAAACATTCTCTAGAACTACAACCTGTGTTATTAAAGGGAGAGTTTGACTGATCGTTGTGTAAAGAAGCCGCGGTGTCTAAGCCAAAAAAACTTCCACGGGTTAGAGTGTGCAGGAGGGAGAATAGGGGGTAGCAACTGTTCGGGACACCCTCAAAATGGTGCATATTTGGCTCCTGGTCCTCAGTGATACCCCGGATTCAGCCGAGGTTCGCCCTCTTTTGCAGAGCCGCTGCATGACTGAGTGGTCTTGGCAGGAGAGCAGCTCTAACTCTGATGTCTCTTATTGTTCTCACACACTCACTCAGCCAGCACACTCTCACCTGCTGAACCCGCAGCCATCGCTCATGCAGCGCTGTCAGTGAATGCAGAGGCTTTGAGAGCTTGTGTGCGTGTGTGTGTGTGTGTGAGGGTAAGTAAGTATGTAAGAGAGAAAGGGAAGACTGCAAGCCTGCTCCCTGTTCTTCTTGCATCACAGGGAGGGAAGTGATTCTCCATACACAATGAAAGGTTAACAGGTCTGAGGAATGTGTGGGGCATAAAGTGAAAAGCTGCTCATAATGAGTTCCCCTCTTTTGTCATAATGAGCACCTGCCTAAATGATTCTATTGGTTCATTTCAGCTTCCAAGTGCAGTCCAAGATAGTTAATGAAGACATAAACAATTACAAGAAGAGTGGAATCTGCATGCAAAGTGTCACCATCCATTTCAGTCTCAGCTGTATTTGTTGTTCTCACAAATTTTGGTCTTTTCCCACTCAGTGCCGTGTGAGCATGGCTTGAGCACATGACTAATATGTTGATTTCTCTCCTGCAGAAGAAGCTGACAGCAGAATGTGTGTTCAGGGAGCAGTTTGAGGAGAACTGGTACAACACCTACGCCTCCACTCTGTACAAGCACACAGACACGGGACGCTTCTACTACGTGGCCTTAAACAAGGACGGCTCGCCCAGAGAGGGCGGCAGGACTAAAAAACACCAGAAACTCACCCACTTCTTACCGAGGCCGGTGGAGATTGAAAAGATCCCTCAGGCGTACAGGGATTTATTCCAATACAGGTGACCAGTGCTTACACCTGGAGAACTGGTTACAATCAGAAGAACAGAAAGTACAGATGAGGAGAGAGTAGGTGACGTGGGTATTTTGGACCTGGTACAGAACTGTTTACCCTCAACTCCCTCTGAGGTCACAGTGTTTACACCTCAGCCCACTGCCGACTCGTTACAGCACTGACATAAACATTGTGCGTGTTCCTGGACATCGCTCCTCTGCCTCTGCAGTGGACTTGTGACCGCAGAGAGGGAGGTAAAGTGATCTTGTAAAACCACTGCCGACATGGACGGAGGAGGCCACATGATTGCCCAGCTGTGGGGCGATCAGGACGACCCGTTGGGTGCCATGTTTTATCTTTTCAATAACCACTTTTTAGAGGTAAACGCGCAGATTCTGAGGCGATGGCAACGTCAAGTGCAGTTAGGGCTCTCGGCGGTTCTGCGTAGCAATTAGCTGGTTAATGGCTGACTATGAGGACACCAAGAAGAGACTATTAGGAGCCTCACATGATGGAGAGCACTGCAGATGTTCCATTGTGCATTTGCAAGCACTACACACAGTCATGGCAAATGTAAGAAGGAGCACATTCCACACGTGCAGATAGACAGGAGAAGGGTCAGAGATACACAAACTGTGCTAAATGCATGTTAAGTGACACGTTGGCATAGTCAGGTACTAAAGAGCCTGTAAGGAGAATGAATGAATATGAGGCAGAACTGGAGTTTTTTAAGTTGTCTTCATTATCAAAGATGAAAGAGGGGGAATAAAATCTCTAAGATGAATGTGTGATAGATGAAAGAGCACTTACTGCACATCACCAGTCCCAGCTGCAGGCTCACTTGTTCTCCCATGTAACCATCAGAGTCAGAGTTATGATCTCATTCGTCACATTTCAATGAAATATCAAGCAGCGTCTTGTAGGAATTGTATGCAAAACAAGTGATTAAGCTCGGGATAAAAGCACTTCTCTGACTGCGGCTGTAAAGCATCAACGATTGGGTTTTTTTAAACGACGGCGACTTGTAATGTTCAGAGTGTCAGGAACATTATTAAAAATGCAAGCAGCTGAGGTGTACATATGGGTGATCCTATTTATGAGATGTACAATATATTTATTTTCTACATATAAAGTATAAATATAAATCTATATATTTATTTATTGCAAAGACTTTATTTTGTAATGAACTTGAAGTTATCTGGACTGTAGATTCTACTGAAATTACACCAAAAAACAAACAAAAATCTGCAATGAACATGACAATAAAATTGTCCTGCTATCGAGAACTCATTGTGAGAGACTATTTTTGCTTGGATAAAAATGTGATGTACCAATTAAAACAGATATAGAATCTATGATCTATGTGAAAGTTGCATTTCTTTCCTTTTATTTGCTGTCATATTAGCAGCATTTAGTCAGTCTACCACTTTGGTCCAGACTGAATCCAAACAACTGTTGGGTTGATCATTGTAATGACATTCATGGTCCCCAGAGCATAAATTCAAATGATTTTGGTGGTCCCAACTTTCTCTCTAGCCCCACTATGAGGTTGACATCTGTACTTTTCACATGACAGTGAACAAACCTGTTGTACAAGGGGTGATTGATAAGTTCATGGCCTAACGTATAAAGACATACAGGTCTCCTTACACACACGAGCAGTTTAACTCTGTAATGAAATTGCACAAATTGTACCTTTTGTGATACTTCTGTTTCAGATAATTGAGAATTGTGAGTATGGTCTGAGAAAATGGGTATTATCAGCCTGCACAGTCATCTGCTACCTCCGTCTAATGGGCTCCCTGAAGGAGGTCCGTGAGGGCATGAAGGCAGCTCTAGAGAAGTGTGCTGCTTCCTTTCTGGAGAAGTAGGATGCTGAATTCAAACGTGGCAGACGGAGATGACTGCAAGACGGTCGAAGCTGTGCATTTTCTCAGACAGCGCTGACTTGCAATTTTCAGTGACCCGAAAGAGAAATACCACAGACGTTATTAACTTCAAACTTTCTGCAAGATGATTAAAAGAGTTGAACTACACTTAACAGGAGCTGTGTAACTCATCTCCTTCTACCTTCGGTGACATTAAAAAGTAGCTTTCTTTTGTCTGCACAAAAACGATTTAGGTTTTGATGATGTAAGATAACGGTACTGAGGGACCATTATTATTACAGCACAGTCATTATCATCAAAAAACACCAAATGTAATAACTTTAAACGCAATGACCACATGGCATTTTGTACCGCTGTCCAGTAGAAAGAGAGTAAAAGAGGGAAAAAGATTCAGCAGATTTTTTCCCAGAGGAGAGCACCAGTGCAATCCTATGCCAATTTGCTCTCTTAAACCCTCTACCAAGTATTGTGCACAGACCCTCTCTGTCTCCACACGGTCTTAGTGAGCCTACATCCACCGTACAAAATCAGATTCCTTATGCAACTGGATCCCAACTCCTAATTGGCTTTACACATCAGTGTGGATTTAGAGCGGTGATTGGTTGTTCATTGCTGGGGCCTCACAGACTCCACTGCAGTGTAGTCTGCAGCAAGCCTTTTCAATGGACAGAAACAGCTGCCTGCTGCACAGAGAACCAGCAGGGATGTGCCGCAAACCTGGAGTGGTGGTAATCTGGGGCTGAGAGGGGATGGGATCAACATTTCAACATCTGCAATAGTTGTAATGTTTCTCCACTGGCAGATATCTGTAAGCTGTGAGAGCAAGCTCCCCTGGGGGGAGGGAATGGAAAAGTCAAAGACATGCAGGGGAAAACCCTGGCAGACTGAGAAATGAAAACAATACCGGGAGAGGGAAAAATAGATGAAAGATTGAAGGGAGAAGAGAGTGGGACAAAAGGCACTTAGTGCTGTGGGTGTGAAATACAGGAACACTGCATTAGGATGTATCAGCTATCTGCCTTCCAACTTTTGGGAAGTCCGCTTTGCCTTTTTTGCCGAGATTTAGATAAGATGATCCATAGTACTTTATCTGTACGGTAAATATGAAGGTGAAACCAGGAGACAGGTATTCTAGCTTAGCATAAAGACTGGAAGCAGGGGCAAACAGCCTGGCTCTGCTCCAACACGAAATACACCTTAAAAACTGACGGGTTAACACACAACCCAAGTGTAAAAAGTTCAGCTTGTGGTTTTACCTGTGGTGACAGAGTTCTTGGTCAGGCACAGCGACTTTGTGCAGCCTCCTTTGGTTGTCCAGCAAACCAGAAAGATTTTACTTTTGCACAGAGCTGCACTAGTTGTTTACCCATTTTTAGTTTGTATATGCCCTTTGATGAGCTTCCAACTCATCTAAGGCACACCCAGACACTTGCCCGGTGGCTTCTGGGATGGGCTTCTGCCCCCGTAGTAATAAGCGGACGTTGATTTATGGATAGCTTCTATGTTAAGCTAGTCTAACTGGCTGTAGCTTAATATATACCAGATATTAGAATGGCGCTCATCTCAACTTTTCTAACTCTTGGTAAAAAAGCAAATGAGTGTTGTCCACAATCTTTAAAACTATTCAATTTTACAAAACACAAATTCTGGTTAATTGATTGAAATCAGGCTGAACAGGGAACCTGAATCACAGTGTAGGTCTATTGTTTATAGCCAGACAGATGTTGGCTAAGAGAATCTGTGTACATAGCACACAGTAAGTAGTGAATAAGTAGGCCTTCCTGCAGATGATAAACAGCAAATACATGTCCAAATGTGCTAGGCAAGACACGTCTTGGTCACAATTAATTTGAACTAATGTAAGGTGTCCAATTCCGAAGAAAAAATTTTTCTTTCCATGTTCATGAACCACAAAACCACTCCTTAAAGATAGCACCAAGGTGCTTTTCTTAGCATTAATTTTCTTTGTCAACATTCTTATAAAGGTACATAACACCCCAAAAATATTATTTTGTTAAGATTTTTTTTTTTACTCTCAAACAATGGTTAGCCTTAAAGAATTTATCATCAGACAAGCTTCAAATATGTTTTCAGGCAGCTGTTGTATAATAATCAATAACCGGCTCAACAGATTGACCAAGTCTTTTAACAAAATCACCCTTTATAGCTCAAGTCAGTGCAAAGGAATGCACTGTAAATCATTTCAGTCCTGCAAAACAAATGACTCAAACACAAGAGTTTATCGTTTTGGTCACTTTATTAAATGTTATATTAAATACTTATCAAGATAATAGCAGATCAGATTCATGGCAAATCATGTCGGTGTATTTGCTAACAGAAGAACATTCTTAGGAGGGCCAAAAAGTTTGTCTACATTTATGAACTACACCTTGTGCAAACACAGGAGCCAACTAGAGACAACAGGCATCTCTTAATGAGAAATGTACATATTCCTCATGGTTAACAGATACACAAGTTTAAGCATTTAGAAGCAAAAATGTGCCAAAGTAGAATACAGGTAGTCTGGGGGCCTGCCTGGGGAGAATACAGTGTCCAGAAGGCATTTCTCGCAAAGCAGGAGACACAGATCAGCCAGATATGGTAAGATTTCCAGTCTTTACTCGATCAAATCCTGCATGAAACACATTTCAAGCTTTGACAGACAAGTAAAGGGAAAAGTTTTGGGCCCTGTGACACCCAGCTGAACTGGTTGTGCTTTGAGAGACCCAGTCACTCACCCAAGCCTGGGATCAACACAAGTGAAACATAAATCATGAACAGGACGCACAGTGCTATGCTAGACAACACGACAATGGGAATAATGATACAAAAAGGTCATAGGAACCGGCAGGCAGTTTTGAACGACACAAGCATTCCAATATTATGATCAGCGACAACTAATGTAAAACACTGAAAAGCATAATAGAAAAGATTCTCAACAAATCTCAAACCTCAGAACTTTACAGAGATTTTTTTAGGAAATCAATATAAGGCCATTTTTTTTGTTTTTGTTGACATGTCAATTTCTTCTCTCCCAAAAAGAGCAGGACTTTGCAGCACCATCACCTGTCTGCTTTGCTAGATATCGGTGAAGGAATCCACTGGGACTAATGATCATGTAGAGCTTTACATCAGAGAGTCCTGTCACCAATGACACTGGTCCCACTTAGGTTTAGTTAGGTATTTCAAACAGTATAAAAAACTGAGTTTAAATAATAAGGAAACCCTCTTTTAAGGGGTGAACAATACAATGCTTAAAAGCATTGGGGGTAAAACTTTGTCTTTAAATACATGAAAAATGAAGATATAGAACTTGAATAACATTAAGGCGGTATATACATTTTTTTTTCCTGTTGAAATTGCTAATGGACACCTTTCACAAAGTAATTTATACATTATATTCCACCTTCCATAAGTGAACTACAGAGTAAAAAACAGAGTTTATTCCTCTTGACGCCCCAGTGAACAGCAGCCTAGTCTTAAAACTACTCCACTCTCTGATTGGTGCACCAGTTTGCTTTGAGCTCTGAATGGTGTCGGTGCGTTTCTAACAGACGACTGGATCTCCGGCAGCCGGCTGGTGGAGTAGGGGTTGAGGAAGAGTCCCTCTGACCTACAGGCCCTTTGAGGGCCCAGGATTCTTGCCGAGGCCATGGAGCTGCTGATAAAGCCCGAGCAGGTCCATTTGACTGAACCCACTGCCTCCCATCATGCCGTTCTGCAGGGCCAGCTGGTTCAGGTAGCTGGCCTGGTTAGCCATGGCCAGCTGCTGCTCTTGTACCTTCCTGTTGTTGATCAGCTTCTGCACAAACATCATCAGCTGGACAGACACAAAGAGAGACAGTCAGTTCAAGTTCTGACTCCAGGGCTGGCATTGTGTTTCTCTCCTTTTCTTGCAGTGCAACTTACTAACCTCTCCCTGTCTGCTATCATCTACAGCTTGCGAACAGCTGCTTATTCCTGCTGGGTCATGATGTCAACATTACTATCGATCACTCAGTTAAATTTTCTCATGTGTGCATACCTCCTTTTCCTGACAGCAGATACTATGTTTCAGCTATAAGCTACTGTGGCTCGTACGCAGCACACGTCTTACCGTCTGCTGCTTGGTGAGAACGTCCCTGTACACGGCCTCCCTGCGCTTCAGCTCCAGCTCCACTGAGGCCTGTCGTCCCAGAGCAATTGACTGGACCTGACTCTCTGTGAGGGACGGGTTCTCCTTCCACTGTGGGGAAAGAGGACAGCATGCACATGTTAAAGCAGTATTTTATTGCT
>MDSQ01000563.1_pt1 | contig 10017 bp, 5 predicted proteins | sample 1008251 | NCBI WGS metagenome assembly MDSQ01 (sample SAMN05526597, study PRJNA338239) | gut metagenome | isolation source: Hindgut content | host: Naso unicornis | place: Saudi Arabia: Red Sea | collected 2016-05
CATATCCAGGATAAAAAGGACTTAGTGGAGGTGAACTACTTCTTGACTGTTCTAAGGTCATATAATGTTTTTCTTTCTTTCTTTCTTTCTGTCTTTTAAAAATCACATTAATGCAATACAAAAATGCTTCGCAGCAGAGGTTGCAAATCTATGCCACCGAGCACACAAACCCCAGCAATTATCACTGAATGGCATAATGTCTTTAAAAACATTTGACTTTCAGAATGTACATCATTATGCCTTGCACTGAAATATTACTCAACTACTTAAATAACTTATTTGGACTCAGTGATGTCTTGCAAAATTATGACAGTATAGTTATAGTTTTACTGAAGCTTTCTAGAAGACTGGAAAAACCCTTATACCCTGCCTTACTACAAACTCCCGACATACAGCCGATTGGCCATCCCAGTCGTCATCATATCCCATCTACACCAACCCCACCCCACCCCTCCAAGACTGTCAGGTCCAAAGATCTCAGAGATAGGAAAGAAAGCAAACATGTTGTGGTTGAAAAGAACTAACAAACATTTAAAACATGTCATTAAATTACAAAACATGATACAATTTTATAAATGTGTGCGTGCCACTAACACATTACTAGTAATAAACCAATAACACACTCACAGGGGTCATTTTTGTCTGTATTATAATTATCTTTACTTTTGAACATTTGATTATCTTTATTAAAACTGCACTTTTACTTTAGGGACATTTTCTAGGACTGCTGGACTTTTACTTTCACTATTTTTCCTGTGTTTCCTTCCGTTTCCTGTGTCTACAGCTGTCTTATACTTGTGCACACTGTACTACCCTTACAAAGTACACTTTGTTGCATGCAGTGTGCATACAGTTGGGACTTACAAAGTGCCTAAAACATTGACAACTTAAACTTTGAACCTCTTGCTAATACATCAGTCACATATCAGAAAATCTTATGTATTAGTTATGAACCTAAATAGCAGTGACAACAAAGACTACAAACTTCATTATCACTGATATTATTTGATTAATTATTTAATCTATTGCCATTTGTTTCTGTTTCCTCCACAGGATACACAATTTACAAAGTGTAGGGTCTCAAAAACCAAAGAAACAACTTTTTAGCATTTCTAATGCTGCAATGAATAACAGTAAATAAATCAAGGACTTATTTTCAGTCATTTTGAAAGTTTGTGGCCGTGTGCCTGACTTTCTTTACAATAATGTGTGTCTTTGTTGGTATGTGCAATAAAAAATGAGGCATGATCACAGTTCACATTTTTGTCGTTGTTTTTGTCTATCAGCTATGCCTTTTTTAAATGCCCACGTTTCAAATAAATTGTACTGTTCTTACATACTTGCGTTAACAGGTTTTTTGAAATGTCAACATCTTTGATCTCATTAAGCATAATGACATAAGCACACACGAAGAATAACAGGTTGGTATTTTGAGCTTTTTCCGCCACCAGATGGTGACAAAGATGTTTGTAACCACTAAACCAGTTTTCTCCACTTAAACAGGATGGATCAGTACACAGGAGGCTTTTTGTTATGTGGTGATGTCATATATTGTCATGGAAACAGGGGAAGTAGTTCACACAAGTCTTACACCTGGCATGACGAGCAGTCACGCAGGACAGACAGCTATATAAATGTCATATTTGACTTTATGGTACATTCTGTTTGTCTTTCTTTGTATATCTTTTGAGAAAATAGGTTATCAATGAAAGTTTTTTTAACTAACCCAAATCTTTGCACTTTTTGCCAGGGACCAGCAGCGCTTTAATTTTTTATTCAACAAAGTTATATCACATATAAAGGTGAAAACAGTAAAAATGACAGCCATGGCGTGCCGTCAGGATGTCATTGACGTCAAAAGAATGTTTGGTCCTCTGGGCAAGTTAGCTTTTTTTTAACCTCACTTCTTTGATCTCCCTTGTATTATCATGTAGATATGAGCACACACATATAAAATGGAAGATTGGATTGTGTTCGCCACTAGATGGTGACAGAGACATTCAAAACCACTAAGCGTTTTACAGTTTTCTCCTCTAAGTATTTTGCTCTGATATACTGTTAGCTGCAAAATAAGCTGTATTTAAATGTTTCTGTTCTCACTCAAAGTAGCTCAGGACTGTTATGTACAGTAGACAGAGAGTGAGAGGATGGGTCAGTAAATAGTAGACTTTATTATGTGGCGATGCCATGTATCGTCGTGGAATCAGCATGAAGCATCAGGGGAACTAGTTCACACAAGTCCAGCAACTGGTATGACAAGCAGTCACGTAGGAGATGCCACACATATCATATTTCACTTCATGTTTTGTTACATTCTGTTTGTCTCGTTTTGTCATATGCAGTTCTCTTGAATGTGTCTTTCTGAAACTTCAGTCGAATTTGCATCCAAGTTCACAATCTCCCTCGCATATCAAAATTCTCATCAGCATGTTGGGTGGAGAAATGGGAGGGGTTGTGTGTCTGTGTGTGTGTCTGTGTGTGTGTGGGTGTAGGTGTGTGTGTGTTAGTAGGGAGGTAGTAGGCCTGTCCATGACAGAGGAGCTCTTGAAAGTGACAGAACTGGAGGGATGAGTGTGACAGGAAGGCAGAGAGGAAGATAGAACAGGAAATTCGAATGAAAGATTAACATTTTCTGACTTTATCTCATATGAAAGTACCCAGACATCTCGGTGAGTATTGTAAACACTTTGAAACTGATTTTAAGTCGACAGCACTATGATTGTTTCTGATTCTATTTGCAAGAAGTCCACAGCTTCTGTAATCTGTATCAAAATTATCTTTATGCCACTACACCCAGTAATACTTGGTTTCTATTGGTGATTTTTTTTAGTTATTGTTGTAGACCTACTTTTTCACATTTCCTTAATACTCACAGAGTATGGTTGTTGTCTTTTTTTCAGACACTTTCAATTCATAGTTCATGTGCTTGTCATGCATGCTAGTAGGGTTATTGATTTGCTTTCATTATACAACCATACAACACAAACAGCTGTGTTTTTTATGTAGAATTGTTTAAATTCTAAATACACACACACAGTTGAGTTGTACTGATTCATATTGAGAATTGTTTGTAATAATTTGTCAACCTTGTTTAAATTATTGCAGATAGACTAAGTGTTAGCTATGTGTTCCCAATCAAATGCTGACAGTCTCCAGACATGTAAAGAGAACTTCTCCACCCAAACAGCAGAGCTGCTAAGAAAGACCAATTACAGTGTAAGCCAGTTGTAATTCTTATATCAACTCCTGCATGAAAGTGCACTGCTGCAAATGGAGACATTGCCAGCTCACCAAGTATCAACGCCAGAAAACTCTAACATCATAAGACATCATTTGTCTGTGGAAATTCAGTCTTCAAAAGGAAGTATTTTGTTTGCTGCTAATCTGCTGAGTGACTCATCTTTTGTGTCTCTTCTGTATGTTTGGCATTTCCAGTAAGGATCTGTTTTTCTTGTTACGGTTATTTTACAAATTTAAAAAGTCTTGTTGGTGACTGATTTGCCACCACATACGCAATTTATACCTGAGAAGTAAGGTATTACGTCAGTGTTGTGTCATGGATATATTTGCTAATGTGTCTGTATTCATGTGCAGACATGGTGCTGGGTTTGCCTCATCTAGCCAGTCAGGATAAGGTGATGTGACTAAGTATGTTTATCCCAGGTGTATTTAAAATACAATAGTAAGGTTTCATTGGACTTCTCCATTTTTTAACATAAAATTATTGGTCATAATTAGATGTTCTACACTCTTGTACCTACAGCTCTTTACCGCACTAAACAGAATTAAGCCACTAAACAATAGTGTTTTAAATAATACCGTCTCAGCAAAATATGATCTGTAGTTGGAGAAATCACTGAGATTTGTAATGGAGAAGAAAACTAGGAGAGGGCAATGACAATCTAAATAGTGAAAGTTCCCTTTCAGATCAGGTGTTAGACTGGCACGTCATAGTGGCTTTTTTCTGTAGAGGTCAGCTTGGTTTAGTTGCTTAGTTTGTGCTGATAAATATATATTTGCTTACAAAACAAAAATGGTACATCTCCACATTAGCTCTGCTAAAATTAGCACGTTAGTGTTCAAAACAAGGCATTGTAAGCAGATTCATTTGCAACTTTTAGGTTAAACTAGCTCTGCTGCTCTAAGTTCTTTCCTGCCATAAAGCAGAGTAAGCAATGGTGCCAGAATTCAGCAAAAAGTTGTTTTTTGCTTCTTCTTCTTCTTCTTCTTGGGTAAATTCTGATTATTAGCCTATATATAGCCATTGTCAGTGTAATTCGGTTAACTTTTACAGAATGTTTTTTTTTTATTTTTGAGATATGGCTCTCAGGTCAAGTGCTTCCAATTTTTTTCTAAGTGTCTTGCAGCAATAAAACAGCATGACATACAGTAGCCAACCATGCAATCTGGTGATGTCAGACGTTCTGGAGACTTTAGTTCTCTGTTTCCTGCCAGGGACTACAGATGAAAATTAGCTTGTAGGTAACTCTGGTACAGCTGAGAGCTGTGCACTGTCCCTGTCCTATAAACAAACAAATAAATAAAATAAATAAATAAATAGCCAGTATTGACAGCTCCATCAAGGCAAGAGCGTTTAACCTCTACTGGCTCATGGAAAAATAGTTGCAGTTACATGACAAATTTTACTTGGACTTATCTTGGCCTGGGGTGATGTTGATTGCCATCTGGGCTTTGAATTCCAGTTAACTTGCAGGTATGAATCATGATAGTTTCACCCCAGAGGAATAATACATAGTTATCGCAATAAAAAGATTTGATAAACACATAGATTAACAGTAATTCTGAGAACAGCATGCTTATCAAAGACAGCCCTTGCCTGCATTGCTTAAGTAAGCATTTGTGGTTGCGGGTATACGGTTGGTTCACAGAAACACGCAATGGCATGTTGTTCATGTTAAGGGATGTTTTTCTTGGGGTAGCATGGTGGGGAGGTTCCTCAAGTGGTTTTCTAAAGAATAAGGAAGAACAAGTAAAAGCTGACAATCATAAAGTACAATGTCTTTAGTGCATTGTGTAAGACAAGGATGCAATAAAGAGTAACAAGCCAGACGATAAAGGTGCTCATTTTAATTAGTCATTGTACATTAACAAGGAATTGTTGATTCATCAGCTGTCTACGGGCAGGGACAAGTCTACAGGTCAGTTTATCATCATCAGCACTATCGTAATACATGTAGACAACAACATGCATAGACAAAGATCATCTACTGCAAAGGGAGACACATACAAAGAATTTACCACTAAAATAAACAAGCATGTGTGCACCTATTAATATTGACTGTAAGCTTCTTGTCACTGTCCTTTTTCTTTATAGCACCGATGTCAAACAAAACCTTCACTCTGGATCCCTCGAAGGAACAGCTGTTCTGTCCCCTGCTACAGACAATGAAAAACCACAGCCTCAACGACAACACAAAGGCCAATTTGGTGGTGGTCTGCATCCATGGCCTGGTCTCCTGCCTTGGGATTTTGGAGAATGCCCTGATTCTGTGGGTGGTGGGTTTCCGCCTGCAGCGCCGCACTGTGGCCTCTGTTTGGGTGCTTAACCTGGCCATGTCTGACTTCCTGGCTACTTTGACGCTACCCCTTTTCACCTTTTACCTGGGATCCTCACATAGCTGGGAGCTAGGCAGCCTACTGTGTAAAGCACAGGCCTCCATCTTCTTTTTAAACATGTTTGTGTCAGCCTTCCTGCTGGCAGCCATCTCCCTGGACCGCTACCTTCTGGTGGCCAAGCCAGTGTGGAGCCAGAATCATCGGTCAGTAGCAGGAGCATGGAAGGTGTGTATAGTGGGTTGGCTGTGGGCAGCAATTAATGCGTTACCTTACACCCTGTTTCGCTCAGTGACAGAGACAAAGGATGGGAGGAAACTGTGCTATCATAATTTTGCCCTATATTCATCCTCTCAAGCCACCCTGGAGACCGATTGTGAAGTAAGGCAGGCAGCAACAGCCATCTCCAAGTTGCTGCTAGCATTCCTGTTCCCTCTAGTGGTGATCACAGGGAGCTACTTCCAAATTGGTCTTAGCCTTAAGAACAGGAGAAGGAGGAGGAAGCAGAGTGTCAACAGGTTCAATGACACACTTATTGTGCCAAACAAAGATGGAGCATCAGAGACCACAAATACCCCGACGTCCACAAAAGCCTTTCTCAAGCCTGTGGACTCTGGTCCATCTTTATCCCTGCAGCCTGCTACCTCGTCACCTACTACCTCTAATCAGACCAATAACAGTCAGCTGTCCCAGAGCTTCACCAAGATGGTGACATTTGTGATTGCAGCATTTGCACTGTGCTGGGCTCCGTACCATATTTTCTGCATAATTGAAGTGACAGCCCATTATTGGAGAAGAAATCTCAACCTGGTGGAGGTGGGGCTGCCCATTGTGTCAACCATTGTTTTCTTGAATGCGTTGTTGAACCCCATTCTGTATGCCTTCAGCTGCCCGAACTTCTGTGTGAGAATACGACAGAGTCTGGGAGCAGTGTTCGACGGTCTGGTAGAGGAAGGAGGTGGATTACTGATGGCACCAGGGAAAAGTTTGAGAGGGCATATTGTGCGGAAGAGCAGCCGAGATATGAACTTTGAAATGCCACAGTTTCCAAAGGGTTCATTTTCAGCCACCTTCCCAAGACAAGAATCAAAAACTGAGGTGGGACATGAGTCCTAGATGCTAATGGACTTCTGGCTGTATGTTTTATTTAGTAGACCGCTTGATTTCTCTTTAATCATGTCAAGTATGCTGTCATGTACATGTTAGCCTAATCCAGGGGACACCCTCTAACCTATCGAATGAAAACTGGAGTCACATAAAGCATGTAAAACAGGAAGTAGTAGAATAGTCTGATAATAGCATTTCAACTCACGCTCGTGACATGGCTTCTATATGTTGGTTGTTCCTTTAACCATTTTTTCAACAATTATAGGATGATTTCCTATGAAATCTGTTACAAACATTTGTGGTACCTCTTTTCTGATAGTGGCAATATGAGGTTGATAATTTTTGTTTTTTACTGAAATATCCTAAAAACTATTGAATGGCCAGTCCTTATTTGGCATGTTCCAAATTATTATCTCAACAATTTTTGGAGGGTAAGCTAATAAAATTGGTACAGATTATAACGTCCCCCACACTTAAATTCCATACTAACCTTTCAGCATATTGTAAATCAGGTGGTCTGAAAGAACACTAAACTTCTGCACCTCTCCATGGCTCTGTATGCTTAGTATTCAGGCTTGGCTCTGTATTCAGACCTTGACAGGTTATTTTTGGCCAATCATGGTAATTTCAGAGAGCGTGTGTTTCTACTGGCTGCTCTACGCTGCACTTCTTAGCGACAAGTGACGTTGCTATATAAGCTGATTGGTTGTTGAAACAAGTGACGTGTCTTACACTCTGAATCTTGCCTCTGGCGACAGTAGTGTCTACAGGCGACAACGTCAGATTGAGTCGAGCTTTGACAGACGAGTTTACTTCGCTGAAACTTTCCCTGCCACTGTTTCATCTTATTTTGAGTCTTTGGTGCAAACTGTACTTAAAAGAGAGAGCATCAACTAACAAACTAAAACATGAGCTGCAGCAAAAACGAGGAGGGGAGGGAGCAGTGAACTTGTTTCTTTAGGAGTCTCATTTAGATTGATGTCCAGATTTTGCCTAACTCAACTTTAAGAAATGTAATACCTTGGTGAAGCCTTAGCTTTCAAATTATTAGGATCTAATTTCAATTTGTTGAACATTTTTAGACAACTGCCTGCAAATAAATTAATTCATACCTTAAGTTTTGTTTTTGTACACAGAACTGCCTCCCTAACATCAGCATGTTATTCTTGTCAGTGTTGTTGTATCCAGGAACCAACCCCAATATTTGCATTTTGTCTACATTTAAATATGAAGACGGGATAAATCACATGCAAAACTTCAAAGAAACATTATGTGGGTTTCTTTAATTATTATATTCAGAAATCTGGAGGGGTAATTTCTTGTCAAAAATGAACTTAATGTAAAATGAATTATAGTTTTGGCCCACTAAGGCGCTTATTTTCAAGTTACAAAAATAGACTAGTGTTGCTCAGACCAAATGAAAAAGTCTTGTACTTTCCCCGCAAACTATAGTGCAGTTAGAGTATCAATTTAATAAAGGTTCAGTACAAATACAGCCATGGCCTTTCCTAATTCACAGGTAACAAGCTCTGGTAACCCACATATTATGTAGTGTATTTTTCCCAGCACAGCCTTGACTATGCATCATTCACTGCCTTGATTGACGGTGGAAATGCGCCCTCTGCTGTCTTAAGTTGATAGCTACAGCAGCACTACTAAAGCAAAAAATGGTGTATACAGTGGTCTTATTCATGCATATAAATGTCTGGTTTTACCACCTGTTATAAATATTGTCAGAAATATTTTTGCACAGCTTTGAATTGTTTCACACACTGCCATGAATGTACATACCTTTTGTTCCTCTAACATGTTTGTATTAAAGTGAACAGTATTTTATAGAAACAGTATTTATCGGTCTGGTTTCATTAGTTTGGGGGGTTTTTTGGGCCACTACAGAGAAGTTTTTCTGTAAAAGGGTTTACAGAAAAATCTTTTAGTAAAGTCTATTAACAGTTCATTATTTGAATCTTATGCCCTGACAGTCCTTACCTTTTCCTTCCCACAGTAAACTGTGAGTATAAACAATAATAGAAATCAAAGAAATGTACTCTAAGGGGGGTTGTGCTTATTCAGAAATACCCCAAGGAGTCACAAAATTGTCGAGAGTTGTCATAAGATGAAGGACTAGAAGGAAAACAGATAGATAGCTGCTGCATCACATAAGGTTTATTCTTTTCAAATTTTGATCTAATGTAAAATTAAATAAATGACACAAATGAAAGGAGAAGAGAACTGTAAGCAAATGGCAAAAGCATTTTAAGTACTCACAGCTTTGGTTACTGTAAATTAGTGGTTCATGCTATGCACATTTTGGCCACTTGAGGACACTATAGCTCTGATTATATGAACAGATGTGAAACGATAGAGTAGGATTATGTTTTCCAGCTCCTGTAATCCAGTAGCACTTAAAATCTAACTGCAGAACATCTAAACACTTTTCTGAGTGATTGGATTTGATCATATCTAATATGGACAATAATTCACTGTGTCAACACTCCCGTCAAAACTGTCTGGTCTCGTCACTCTAAATCAGACAACCTCCCCTTACACACACTCACACACACACACACACATACAGGTTCAGGTGTAATGTAGGCCACAGCAGTGTGGGATTACCATGAAGGTAGTTGTAATTTGGAGAGAATATCTGAGAGGAAAGATTCAGAATATAAAGACAGAGCAGGATTAAACTTAACGGGTCAGACTGATAGGCAAAGCTCCACTTTCCTTCACAGCCATTCAGTTCGAGCAGATTATCTTTGTCTCTCCCTCTCTCTCTCCCTTTGCATCTATGTCACATTTCTACCGTCACTTTATTCATGTTTCCCTCTATGTCTTTTGGGCTGTGCAGAAATGTCTTTTTTCGTTACATTGATCAAGCATACAGAGATACTTTCAGCGAACTCAGTGACAAAGTAACTGGAATGAAAAAGGAGGAATTAAAAAATGACATATTAATAGAAATAATCTGAGACAAGTGTCACTAGAACTAACATGCACACTGCGTGTGGATTTCACTAAATTGTTTTACAATGTGCTAAACAAAACAAGGGTATTGCAGGATAAGAATTCAGCACTATATATCTGTACATTTCACTCATTTGGTGGCAGTAATAGCCTTTAATTTTTTTTTCTATGTCAAGGGCAGAATCTGAATAAGTATTAACTATGGTTAGAGTCTGGGTGAAACTCAACTTTCACCTGCCTTTCTCCTTAGGTACGTTTTTTAAAGTGAAACTAGACAACTTTTTTGGCTTAATGTTGTTATAATGATGTATAATCTGATTAAACAGTGTAACAGTGGTTGAAAAATGACACCATTCACTGCTAAATTGG
>MDSQ01000564.1_pt1 | contig 10010 bp, 10 predicted proteins | sample 1008251 | NCBI WGS metagenome assembly MDSQ01 (sample SAMN05526597, study PRJNA338239) | gut metagenome | isolation source: Hindgut content | host: Naso unicornis | place: Saudi Arabia: Red Sea | collected 2016-05
CATTTAACCTGATACCAAGCCGACTAGGATTCAAATTCTGCAAAGAAGCCCCATTGAAGCGTAGCCAGACCCTTATCGAGAAGGGAAGTTCTTCGCAAAGTGAATTATGGGTGTGGTTTACCAGGCTAGAGTTAAACCGGATCTACAAGACTTTCCTGCAAGTGAAAGGGCAAGATGTGGTTTTTAAAAACACTGAGACAAAACTGTCAAACTGATACGTTGATATAACAACCACAAATAGACTGAAAGAGGCCTGTATTTTCACCCCAGCATTGTCACAGAAAAAGTTACTCTTGTGTAACATTTCAAACATTTGGCCCACATGAGCAGCAGCACGTAACATTCCCTCTTTCCCCTTCTCTCTCACCATCTGGTAGAAGGCAGCAGCCCTGTTGACATAGAGGCACTCCAGCAGCTCGGGGGGGATGACGAGAGCCTCAGCCTGTGCATAGCGGGCAACACTGATCCCCTCCCCATACTGCTGGGTCGCCTGGCGCCAGTCCCCATCTCGAAAGCAACAGTTGCCCTCATCCAGCAAGTTACACACTAACTGGGTCAAAAATGCCTGAAACAGACGCATAAAGAGAGGTCAAAGATTCACTGAATGATAGAGGGATGATAGAGGGAGAGAAAAAACAGGAAAGTAATATGAGATGGTCTCATAGACACAGAAAGAGAAGAAAAAGAGGGAAGCAAGAAAAACAGGAGAAAAAGATTGCAGGCAAGATAAATTCAGTGTTGGAGCTCAAATTTGCATCTTGGACCAAGAGATAATGGAACAAAATGTGTGTATGATATATGGTAAAATCTGTGAGCAAATATGACAGGAGTAGGCCACATTATTAGTGAAAAAGTTTATAAAAAATATGATTTAAGGATCAATACAAACCTCATAACTCTCTGGCTCTGGGAAAGGCAATGATGACCTGTGGCCGGGAAACATGAAGGCTGTCATTATCGGTGTGCAATGTAGTCATGAAACCTCTATTTATTTGCAAAGGAAGCAATAAAAGTCATTTTTTTCCCACTTACTGGATGAAGCTCATAGCTTTCTGAATTTCCTCTCTTCGTTTCTGTCTGTCAGGATCCATAGTCTGACAGTAAAGACAAGGTTGACATGCAAAAGCTTAACGTTACAACTCCACTTCTTGCATAACAGCATTAACCTTCAAAGCTAACAGTTACGGTCAAAATATCCACACGAAGCATTAACGTTCAGGTGGATATGGGTATGTTCTGCAATTACCAAAATAACCCTTGCTTACTAGTTGCTGCTATCCTCTACAACAAGGCCTCGTGCCACCAACACGATAATATTTAAGCATCAGACTTGCGTGAAAAAACAGCGGGGACTGCTGACATATTGGGGCTCTAAAACATTACTAGCTAGTTAACGTAAATTGGGTTATATTGACTGTCTTTTAAACTGAGAATGACACAGTTCGCTGAGGAATATTTGATGTATACATTACACATTTTTCTCAGGGGTAACCGGAACGTTAAATAAACATTTAAGCGTTAGCCACAACAATGTTGGGGTGATATCGCTAGCCAACGTTTACATTCGTGCATTACGTTAGCGTTAGTGTTAACTCGCAAATTTACAGATTGACAACTCCACTTAACAATACACCGCAAACGATGCATAAAAAATACACTATTTGCATAAGATGAAGAGCAAATTGCGCTGGTTTGGGAAACGCAAACGACTGCTGCCTGAGTTTACCATCCGCCGGGGCAGTTAGGATTAGCCAGCTAACGTTAACGCTACCTCAGCCTTAAGCTAATCAGTAACTTTAGCTTAGCTTAGCTAATGAAACGAAAACAAAGTTAGCTTTTAATAAATGTTTGACTCCCTTTGAAGTTACGCACTTGGTATCATTTATCGTTTCATTCACAATTCACGAAGAACGTGACATATGTGGCTACACTGCATATACACCCAGTGTTATTAGCTACCTGGTAAGTTAGCTAACTTCTTCCTAATGGAGCCTAAGCTAATAGCCAAAGCCCTCACTGAGCACGGCAACTCACCTAGAGTTAAGATGGTGCGCTTTTCAGATCAGGGATCGCTTCACAGTGCGTTGGCGATAAAGGTAGGAAGAACTAGCCAGGCAAGTATCAGTCGATATCCAGGGGCATACTTGTAAGTGTAGTGTCCCTGTCATTGGTATGTGGACGGAGCACGAGTTTCTCCGCTACGACTGCTGCTGGATGACTGGCTAACTCTAGCTAGCTAGCTAACTGCTAGCTGTTTCAGCAAGCGCAGTATCGCAACAAGTTTCTATGGCAAGTGCTGCCACAAGAGGGCAGCAAAATTGTGTCACCTGATGTGCTGTACTGTCCCCCAGAGCAGGAAAAGTTATAAATTCTTTACATAATGCCACAGTGTAGAAATACTCCATTACAGTTATACGCACTGCATTGAAGATTATTAATAAATAACATTATTGTCATGACGAAAATGTGTTGTATTAGTGTCGTCAGTACAAACCAACTGCCCTTTTCAGTGTTTTATACTGTCTTCTTCTTCTTCTTACAACAGATACCATAACTTGTAGTGATCTATGCTTAGAATATTATAGTGATATTTTTAGTGAAACCCCTTACATTCAAGTGTCTTTTTTGTTTGTTTGTTTGTTGGTAAATGTTTTATTTATTTTACGAATAATATTTATTATTTACTTACTTCTGTAATATTAATGTACTTTTAATATGGATGAATGAATTGATGGACTTCTCAGTACATGGATCATTATTTTTCTTCTATGTGTGAGCTCTCATGTCGACTGTTGTCTATTATTTTGTGTTTGACATGATATGTAAAATTGTTTGTAAATAAAGTTGTTTTTTGTTTTGTTTTTTAAATAGCCTATTCTGCAAGGTGATTTATGCTCTGTATTTACAGTGTAATCTCCATAGTGACTAGTAGTTGTCAGGTCAGTTCAATGTAGTAAAGAGCACAGTATTTGATATATGAAATAAAGTACAAATTCCTTAAAGTTAAGTGCAGTAGTGGAATGAATTAAATTGACTTCCAGTGGCAGTGGAGCACAGACATTTCAGTGAGCTTTTCCATTGCAATTTAATATCCTTGCTGGTCCAAGCCAATAAGGTAATTACAACATAAATAGTGCTTAAAACAATCTGATAACATAGTTAATTTTTTTTTTCAACATCACTAATGTAATATACAGTAATTTATACGCCAGAGGGTTTACGTCATCGTCTCTGCCCACCTGCATGAAAGGCTCCTCGCTGTCTCCCTCCTCACAGTTTGACGTCTGGTCCACGAGCGCTGCCGTAAAGGGGCCAGAAGTGGGTTCGAGACCTGACTGGGGTCCACATGGAGGGGTCGGCTCTGTCCTCTGTGTGTTGTCCTCTACCTCAAAGGTCTTCTTTGACTTCATAAACCACAGCCATACTCTAAAGCAGAGAAAAGTACATGGAGACAGACGCGAGTAATCGAGTTGAGTGGAAGCGTAACGTTGTCATGAAGTGTTGGGTTACCAAACAAGCTAGCAAATGTTTCTTTGACAAGCGACCCAAACCCTGCTGAAATATTAACTTTATTTACCAATAGCTGCGTGATAACCATGCTGAGAGAGGACACTCACCTGTATAAAAAGCTCTCCTGCTGGTGTCTGGACTTGTCTTCCTCTGCAGTGGGAGAACACCTGGCGTCCATCGCCTCTGCGTTTCTTTTCATTGAGTAAAGACAATTTGGTAGCACGTTGTATTATAAAGTGCCTCTAACAATTTTAGATTTTTTTTTCCTGAAACATTTCCATCCCTAATAGCATTTAAGGTTTGCATCAGAACTGACTTGAAGAAAGCCAAAAAACACATTTAATCCGTAATAAATCAAAACATAAGTCAGTTATTCGAACAGTAATAAATCCAAGCGGGGATAACGGAGTTCGTCTTGTAACAGCAGACGGCAGCAAAATCAAACCTGATTGAACCTGCAGAGTCAATGAAAAAGACGCTCGAGCGAAAAAATATAATGTTGCGAGAGGGGAACTTCTTTCAAATACTTTATACTTATTTGGGTTTGAAGTTTTAATTTTAATGTAAGTTCTGCGCGGCATATGGTACATTGCTGGAATTAACCAATAAAAAAGGGAACTGAAACTGAATCTTAATTAGAGATTTGATATTTTACTGCGAAGTTCAAGTGAGAGATGTTATCAAGCCTTGTTGCAATATCTCATTAGAACAAACCTGATTGAAAGTAAATAATTATTATTTTCTTTATTTGTTTGTTTGGTTTTTTATTTTAATTTATTCTCTCTTTACCATCTGAATTAGTAAATGCACAGATTCCCGGCCTACACTCCTTACCAGTTGGTGGCAGTAATGCATTATAAGGTTGTTTGCCAACCGCCATAAAAGCCCAAGAAGAAGAAGAAGCCGTTGGAGCGGCATGACGTCACATGGTTTAGCAACCGGCGCGCTGCACGGAAGAGCGGCGTGTGTTTTAGCTACCGCTACCGTCTGGAAAATACTCTTTGTGGTAGGCTTCATCGCTTCGTTGAGAGCTGTATACAGGGATACAGATATTACGCTACTTTTTAAAGCCCCCAGAGCCACATTACTTTTAATTTAGCCAGTAATGTCAACGTTTGTCATGCTACGTACCTGTACTTGCTAGCACCGGTAAAGCTAAATGGCTACCATGACTGTTGTTGATGGTTCTGATGTTGAAAAATAATGTGAAATGTATGAACTGCCCTTGAAGAACAATTGTAGAAGTCAGATAAACTTAATCGTAATACATTATTCTGTTCATTTATAAGTTGAGGAAGTCACAAATATGTCTTCATTTCTCTATTGTCTGACTTCTGGATGCTTCCATAGAGTCACTATGGCCTCAGATGATATTGCTCAACTTGCGGATGCTCTTTCCAATACTCACGTCGGGGAAGATGAGCTGAGCTACAAGGGCCTGGGACTGAAGCTGGACACTGTAGCATCAGGTGAGGTATTAAACTAAGCAGCTGAGGTTTAGCCTTGTCGTAGAATCTACTGTGTGTTGTTGACATCAAAGGAGTGGTCCCTGTAAACTGCTTTGACCTGACCTACCATCTCTCTGTGTTTTCAGTGGAGGAGCTGGTCCGTGAGATAGAGCAGTACCAGGGTCTGAGAGCTCTGCGCCTGGAGGGCAACACTGTAGGGGTGGATGCAGCAAGGGCCATCGCTAAGGCTCTGGAGAGTAAAGACCTGCTCCAGGTAGTCTTCTGTTCAGTGTTTACATTTACAGTTACCATACCACAAAGCTGGTTTAACTCTACCATCTAGCATAAGACCAGTAAAAGTGTTGCTGGTACTGGGTATAATGCAGAATCTTTTGTTTCCAGTGACATAAATTTTGTCAAATTTTCTTGGTGGACTGTTTTATTGACGCTGCACTCTTTCTCATTCCACAAACTTCTCAAATGCATCAGTGTCAGGTGTTAACAAAATAACAGAACAAGAGCTGGGCTTTGATGAAATATCTGACAAAATATAAATACACCATATTGTGTCAGTAAAGCTATGGGTGTTTATTTAGTTTCACACGCAAAACAACCTTGAGCTGTCATTGAATCTACAGTATCTACAGTATATTAATGCAATCTCAACTCAAAAGTGCAGTCAACAGTGAAATCCTGATAACAACTGTAAACTCTGCAGTGTTTGGAAGGCAACCACAAGCGGTTGATTAGCTAGATGAGTACTTATTTAATCATCCATGTTGCAGCTTGCTTTCATTATCTCTTTAATTAATAATACAATTAAACATGATTATACTGTTATGGATTTTAGATGGGTTAAGCCACGCTTAAGAATGTGTGGGATTTTAAAAAAAAGGGTTACAGTAGAGAATATTAATCATCTGGCATACATTAAGACACTACCACAGAATTCAGGATAGGTCCAGGGGCTGCCTGTGAGTGTGTGCATTTATTATTTTTTTTGTCCTCAGTAGAGTGCTGAGAAGTGCCTCCAATCCCTCCAGGAAAAGCTGAGTGACACTGCTTTGTGCTCCTGTCATTGTCAGACACTGAACATCCTTCAGCTTAAACAGCTAAGTCAAGGTTGTATTTCTTCCTCTTCTCTTTTCTTACCCCCTTCCACACTTCTCTCAGCTGGCAATGTGGCATTAGGCGACAGGGCCAGAGGGAGAGAGGGGCTCAGGGAAAGTATGTTGCCGTGGTGTAGATGACCCTGAGATGCACAATACTGACGCAACAAAGACCCTTCTTCACACTGCCCCTTTTTACTAACCAAACAAAATCCCAGCATTACCGGCATGATGAGCTTCCAAGTCAAGTGTGACATTTTACATGGGCTTTGAGCAGTGTTGCCTAAACAATAACAGTGGCATCGCATGGCGATGATTATATGGCTCTTGATCTTGTTCTCTGCTTCTGAACTTGTTGTCTCTCCAAGCTGCAGATATTTTCAGTTGCTGTTCTTTTTCTTGAAGTCAGCTGCTACCTGCTGCTAGCTGCTTTTGAATCTCTCGCTGATGGGTCACACAATTAACACGTCGTCGAAACGTCAAACCTCTGTCCCATTGCATCGGCCCGGCTTTGTACACAGGTGACGATTTGTCGCTGTTACTTTTTCTGCTTCCTGCTCAGAGCCGGAACAACAACGAACCTTCCATTAAACCTTCACACCTTTTGTACAGAATGGCGAGGCTGACCTGCGGCGCAATACTGCAGGCTTGAACGGTTTGTATAAAAGGGGCTCATTAGATGCACTTCCATTACCGGAAAGTAGTCTGACGGATACCTTTATGTTCTGATAGCTCATAACTCTTAAGCATGTCACCAACACCAGGAAGGACACGCTCAGAGTGACACACATATGTGCACACATACACACACACAAACACACACTATACAAAAACTCCTCTCTCAGTCCAGAGAAACACATCCTGAATCCAAATGAGGTCACAGCCTGCAATATCTTCCCCATCAAACCATTATTACCCTTTGCCCCTCGGGAGACGGGAACTAAACAGCCCTTTCCTATTAAAGGCATTGTAAAACTCCAGTTATCAGGTCAGTGCATTACCATCCACCACCTATAGGGGCAGTGTGGGGATGCATTATAGAAGGGAAATGACCTGAGGGAGGATTTGTAGTGTGCTCTGTAATGCTGAATTATCTCCTTTTTTTTTTTGACTTGACCCACTTGCACACTCACATTGCTCCTCTGCATTTTTAATTTCTAACATTTTCCTCATGCACAAAGAAGACACCCACTCCACTTCATATCTTCCAGATCAGGTCATGCTAACCTGATGCAAATCTGTGTTTAGGAGCAGAAGCAGAAACAGATGCAAATGATTTGTAAATATGCAATCATAACTCACGTGGCCGACAGCTGGAAGGAGGAACTACAATGAGAGGGGCCCCATAGGAGGTTAATAAATCACGCTGTGCAGCTATGAATTTTTTAAATGACTGACTTATGTGCCCTTAAGTGAGAGAAATAACAGCGTTTTCCATCAGCGGCACCGTCCTTCATGCCACCCACCGCACTGCCAACATGCTTCATCATGTAATTCAATCAATATCGACTATAAATAGACGCAGATGCAGCGGACGGAGAGGAGATTTGCGCTGTGGATGCTTCGAATCGCAGGTGTTGGCATCACTGTGTAAAAAAGATTTTCCCCAGTGATTCCCTCTCTGTCAGTGGAAGGGTCCGGTGCTGACGTACATAGATGTGTGCTCCCTCTATTCTCTCCCCCTCTTCCCAGCTCCACTCCTGCTGCTGTTATGTAATGAGTGTGTGTTACGAAACCTTACATTGGAAAACACGAGCCCACTGATCAGCTAGCTCATAGCACACAAAACACACACACACACACACAGAAGACCTCCGGGGATTGTTTTACCCCCTTGTTTGTGTGTGAACGATGATGTGAGTGTTGTTCCCGTAGTGGACAAACGTGTCTGTTCATGCATACTGTGTGTGTGTGTGTCTGTGTGTGTGAGTATGCATACTACACATTAATTAAATAAATGGGTTTAACTCTGAGCATGCTTGTGAAAGTGTGCAGAGCTCCCCAATGAATTATTTAGTATGTTTGTGGGTGAGCGCGTATTATGAAATATATAAGTAAAAGCACAGGGAAAAAAAAATACTTTGGGTTCATAATGCATGTTGCAGTACAAGCGTGAATACTGAGAGGGATGCTGGCGTTGAAAAAACTGTGGCAAGAGAGTGGGGGATGGATGTAAAGACGGATGTATAGGATTGAAAGGAAAGAAAAAGCAAAACGAGCTTTTACAGGGACAGCAAGGATGGAAAAGGGAAAAAATACTGTATATAAAGATAAATACGCAGATAAACAGCCAGAGAGGAGATTGGCTACAGGCGCATCCTGTCACCTCAGGCACAGAGACTGACGAGAGGAAAGCTGAGTTAATCTCCATCAGCTCTAACTTTCAGTATTAAGGCGAAATACTCTCACACAGACACTCTGTCATCTTAGGCTGACATAATAAAAATTGTAATTGTAAAAAATCATGCATCAGTGGATGCTAAAGGAAAATTACAGTTAATTACAGCCTGATGCTTGTAGTTTTACCATAATTTTTTATCAATTACGATAATGTATGTAATCTGTGTGAGTGCACAATTACAGCAAGTACAACAGGCCAAAAGATCAATCAGGAATACAGTCTGTGAGCTCTGATGATGACTGACAGTTTTGGTGTTAATTTTACTGTATATCTGGCTGATTTATATTATCTGATTTATAATCCTTTAAGGTTTTCTTTATAGGAAATCAAACTGTTTATATTATTTATGGCTGCTGCAGATATAATGTAATAACAGAGAGCAGCACTCCGCCTCCTCCTCATGTTGTTATTCTGATGCAGGCAGGAGACTTTAAATTCTTTCAAATTAGTTAGTTCATGAATTCATGCTGTTACCTTTTAGGCTGCGGGTCATTTACTTAAATCTTAATTATCAGTTATGTTTCATCTTGTATTTCAGTGGACTAAGGGCACCACTGAGTGGTTTGACACACAGAGTAAGGGACTGAGAATAGTGCCCACTCTTTTCTTTTTATCCAATCTGTTTGGATTTGAGAGTCATTTTCTATCAAAATTTGATTTTGAATTCAATCCTGACCCCAGGAATCAAAATTATACAAAACTGAATCCTAAAATGCTTTGATTCACATTCCTACTTACCAACATCGACCACAGCTGAGGCCAAGTAAGCCTGAACTAAAACATGGAAAAAGGAACTGAGAGGATTAGAATGTAAAAACCTGAACGCCCATCTACTTTTGCACTCGTATGCTGTTTGTTTCCTGCCTTGTCAGACTGCTTTTAAGCTAACTTGGTTAGAGTAACATCCTAAGCTGATAGAGAAAATGTCCAGAGTAAGACTAAAATTATAACATGCTGAGGTTACACCTTAAAAAGCAAAGACAGGGAGGCATGCAGTCCTATGTTAGAGATTTAAACAAAAGCAAAAGGAGTTCTTTCTCAATGGAGATGCTAAATTAAAAGCTTAAGGTTCTTTTTACTAAGAACAAGGAGCAACGTAAACTTCCTGACGATTGTTTGCACAGTGTCAGCCTAACATAAAACTAACACAATGCTTGTCGATTTTCCCTTTTTCAAGGTTAACAGCCAAGAAAAGGCCTAGATTTCTCACTCACTTCCAGCGAGAGCCCAATATCTTGCCAGCAAAAGGTCAGCTGGATTCTTTCATGTGTTTATGTAATGCTGTCCCATGTAGCTTGAGCTAAAATGCATGACAAACGTGTTCATCAGTGTGGAAGAGGATGGCTATTCCATGTTGGGAAATAATGAATTACCAGCAGATCATGAATGCGTGAGAAACAATGGGAGGTTGAGCTTTCACACACAAAATAAAGCAAAGCTTGCGCACGTGTGAACTGAGTTACTGTTGTGTGATAGTAAACTGGCAGGAGAAGCGGGGTTATGCAGTTATGTAACGCGTCTCTCTCACACACACATGCACAC
>MDSQ01000565.1_pt1 | contig 10008 bp, 4 predicted proteins | sample 1008251 | NCBI WGS metagenome assembly MDSQ01 (sample SAMN05526597, study PRJNA338239) | gut metagenome | isolation source: Hindgut content | host: Naso unicornis | place: Saudi Arabia: Red Sea | collected 2016-05
ATGTAATTTCATATTTTTTTCTCAGTAACTGTAACTGATTACAATCACATTTATTTTGTAATTAAATTATGTACTTTCTTTACATGTAACTAAATACTCCCCAGTATTGTAGACATCGTTTTGACATGTGGTTCAAATGATAGATCTGAACCTGGTCGTACTCCCAGTTTTCTGGCAGTAATGTTGGAGGACAGGGGACCAAAGGAAACCTTCAATCAGGCTGATGTGTGAGATGGGATAATTGAAAAGAGAATGATTTCAGATGTAGAGTTGTTGAGTTGTAGGAAATCATGTGCCATCCAACATGTAACATCTTTAAGACAATGAAACGCAGCAGCTGGGCCTCTTTGGTCACCAGGTCTCAGTGGAGGGTATATCTGTGACACTGAGAAAGAATAATTACCATTGCTCTGTTTTTTAAGTGTTATATTTCTTCTTAACCATAAGATGGCAGTATACAACAAGCAATAAAAAGAACACTAGTAAAGTTCTAAGCAATACAGAAGGAGAGAGATTACACAGAGGGTGATACTAGAATAACTGCTATTTAATTAATTTTAATATAATCATAGTTTAGTACAATTCAGTCCTAACACCGGTCATAAACTACCCACAGTACTAGACAAACAATTTTAGCAGGTTTTTTTTTATCTGTCTGTACTGAAGTATTATTTCTGAACACTAGAGGGAGATATTGACCACAGTAACTTACCTTTGCTGCAGCTCCTGAGTTGTAAGAAACTTATTATGGCTCAAAAACTTATCTATATAATTTTAAACTTTCTAACCCGTAGTCTTAAAGTTAGATTAGATGTAATAAGCTAAATGAATAAAGAAAGCAAGAAGAAAACATTATTGTTATTGTGACCATGTCATGACGTCATTATTAACAGCAGCCACAGTGTTAGCAGATGCAATAAGCGCATCATTCATCCACAGACACGGTGTCCTTTATGCTGTGTGGTTAGTCCAAGCGCAAACCGTCCACTCATCCATTTTTCTAAACTTCCTCTCCTGCAGGCAGGTCACAGCAGGCTGATGTGTATCCCAGCATGCACTTGGCGAGCTTCAAATCTGTGTTCCGTTCGAAAGAGTATGGAATGAAGAGAATGTTAATGAACCTCGGTGAAGTGCGTCATTCTAATATTATTGTGATGATGTCATGCTCCACTTCATTGGCCAACCATAATGACCCGAGAGGCACTTCGTTACCCAGTTTTCCCAAGTGACCTCCTTCACCTCTCTGTAACATGTGACATCCAGGTCAGTATTTATGGTTTTGGACACAGTGCAAAGTAACATAATGGTATGCAAAGATGTTTTGGGGAGCAGGAGTTTTTTTTCTTTTTTTTAAAGTGAACCTGCCCTTTACAGCAAACTAATTGAGTGAGGCAGTGTGAGTGTCATTGGTTAAGCACCTTTGGTAAGTCACTTAATTAAACTACAGTTGTGGATATCAAAATCTATACATGTAAGATTTATTTCGTTTTGTGTCCTAATTATTTTTTTTTTCTTCACTGCTTGTGCCTCATTTTCTTTTGTTTCTTCTCTTGCCTTTTTTGGCTGGATTCTGCTTTTAAGAGAGAGTTGTTTGTTGTACAAACATGGATAAAGCTGTCTAGAATTACAGGTATAATGCAAGATTGATTTTCCCTTTAGTCAACACATTAAAGCAGAATTCTCACAAAATTTTAGCAAGAATAATTTAAAGTTCTAAGTTGCACAGCAATTCAAACTAGATGTCTCATATTGAGAAGCACCTGGGGTGTGTTACTGAGGTTTTCATTTGCAAAACATTATGAAAAACCATTCAGATGCTTCGAATGCATCTATACGCCATTAGTACATCCTGATAAAAATGTGCATATTTTTCAGCTTTGAGTGTCAAACTCTGCGGGTGACCAGGAGTGGTGGTGTTACTGATGGCAGGGGGTTGCACAAATAATGCCAAAGTGCGATTTATATAACAGTTACTATGACAATCAAAGCACAACAGATTGCTTTACACATAGATATAATGATGTGTCTCAATTCTTACAAACTGAATATTAGTGTCGTTATTAGCAGAACAAAACTCCCAACAGTTCAGATGCCGCATTACTATAAAAAGACAGCACAACTTTTAGGTTTACCACAGGAATAGACATCATCAAAGAAATCGAGAGGCACCAATGGTTTCTATATGTTAAAAGCAAAACAACTTCAATGGCATATATGTACATCTCTCACTTCTATTCTTCCAAGATGCAGAATGGTTTATTCCTTATGGTTGCTTTGTTTTTCCACTTTGTTACCTATTCTCATGTCTGTCTCGAAGACAGAAACTACCAGCAAGCAAACTAGTATTGCCTGTGCAACCAAAACTTGATGTACTGCATCTTATTTCTCTGCGCCACAGACCTTCAAAGGCCTTTTTCATAAAAGATGTTTTGACATGTCAAAGTAGGGAAGGCACATGTATAAATAATAAAACAAATAATGGTTGAAAACAATTTAGCTGCTTCGGTTTCAGGGTTCTGGTGTTGTTTATGCTGGCGAAGTGTCACACTGCCATGGCTTGATGGGGAATTTGAAATTAATCAAGTCATTTTTAATGTTATCAGAAACACCTGTGATATTCCTGCATTACTTAGGCAAGTCAAAAGCTATGCTGTGAAAAGACGTTTTGTTGTCCAAAACTAATAAAAACACACTGTTGCACTGGATGACATGATCCATCAATTCATAGCTTTCAGTCACGTGACTCACACGAAGCCCCAGCGAGAAAACATTCACTCAACATGGCGGCTAACGGCAGATACTCAATGGAGCAGCAGCACAGACCAGTAAATTTCCCATCTGTTTTTGGACAGGAAAATTTAGATCACATCTCAGTGTAAGAAATAGAAAGATATGTGTGCAAACTGCAAGTTTTGGGCAAAAATAAGAGCTAAATTAGCTTACACTAACGTGACCGACCTAATGTCTAGGGGTCGTTAAGTTTAGGGTCACTGTTGTCAGCGTTCAGGGGAAGCTTGACATAAATTTAATCTTCTTTTGTTTTGTTTTGTCTTGTTTTGTTTGTCAAACGTCAGGTAAACTTTTCGAATGACAATCCACTGGCAGGCTGGGTTGCTGTGTAGAAGGAAGGATTGGTGCAAATCGGCCACTGCATGTGTATGGCAGGGTTAATGGAAGCGTGTTCACATATCTGTGCCATACTTAATGCACTGCTGGTAGCTGTGAACAGACTGAGTGGTACTACATGCACGGATGAGGTTGGTGTCTGAAACAACTGTCCAGCATTTTGGCTTAAAAAAAAATAAATAAATAAAATTTAATTAAATTAAAGACGGTAAAAAGCTGTCAGATTGTAAACAGTAGCAATCCAGCAGGGCAGGCAGTATAAAAGGACTTCTCTTTTGCCTGCCAGGGGGGCGTTCCTATGAGGCTGAGACATAAGGTGAAACCAATGAATATAATTTTTAAAAAAGGGATACGTTTTGTTTATGGGGAGTTAATTCTACATACACAGTAAGTCATTCCAAATAAGTGCATATACTGTTAATATACAACATGTTTGCGTTTATGTGTATTTGTGACCTGCTTTTAAAGATTTATGTCTTCAGTAGCAACTGAGTCTTCTAGAATTGACCTTTGTGTGCAGTTAATTAGCTGACAGAAAAACAAGTTGTCAGGAAAACACAATGCTGACCAGGTTATGTTTTCCATTACGATAATGAGGAAATGTTCACTGACATTCTGTTTTATTTGTTTCTCACTAAAATATCTTGTCTTGCAATACAATTTATTTTTGCGAATTGACTTCAGCATTATTAAACTTTTTATTTAATGATATTAATAATTCTTAAATTCTTAAATTAAAACCTATGAAAAAACCAAAAAACCCAAAATTCATCACTGTAAAATAACAAATAACAAGTAAATAAAATCCAAAACAATCACAGCAAATACCATTTTTTCTAAACCAGAATTTTAAAAGGAGTTTTAAGAAGATAGTTAAGGCTTTGTTCATAATAAGTATATAAGAAAAAGTCGGACCATTCAAGGATTTAGGTAAGTTCTAAACCTGAAAGGTAACCAGTGAAAGGCACCAAGGATTGGTGACATTACAAGCATGACAGCAGCATTTTGTGTAAATTGCAGACTTTGGATGTTTCTCCTGCTGATACTAGAATAAAGTGCAAGGCAATAGTCAAGTCTGGAGGAGATAAAAGCATGGATGACCTATATCAACCTGCAGAGGAGAGGAATGACCTGATCTTTGTCGAATGTCTTGGCAGGACAAAGCTGCCACACTTTAGACTCCTAGACATCAGAAGAAAAATTCTTAAAGTCAGAAATGAAAGCTTCTTTTTTTGACATTATTAAAACAGCACCCAGTCTATGAGAGATTGTTAATGCTGCCAATCCTGGGGGCAGAAAAGGTTATTATAATTATTTCTGATTGGAAGCCATTCTTCTGAAGATCATTTTTAGACAACCTTTTTTCTAGTGAGGTAGGACATAACACAGGATATCTTGGTGTTACCAGGCTTTATTTGCACCTACAGTTAAGTTTCATCTGTGTACCCACGAAAATGTCTACTCATATTTGATTGCAGCATGTATAAATTAAATAAATAAGAGACGACCCAGAACCAACCCCTCAGGGGACCCAACAAACGGGCAGCCCAGTGGCTTAGTGGTAGCATGGTTGCCTCACAGCAAAAAGGTCCCGGATTTGAATCCAGGTCTGCTCATCTAACATCAAGAGGATTCTGGGTTCGATACCCGACTGGGGAAGGACCTTTCTGTGTGAAATTCGCCTGTTCTCCCCTTGTCTGCATGGGTTTTCTGCACCAGGCTCCTCCCACCATTAAAACATGTATGTTAGGCACATCAGGTTAGGTTGGCTCAATGTCGCAGCAGCTCAGGACTAACCCTCCACTCTAATCTTGTAATTCATTGTATAATGACAATAAAGCTCCTTTACCACATGCTAGCGATTAACTTTAACTGTGCTTTCTCCCTCTCTTAAATTTCAGCAAGGCAAGGCGACTGTGGATTCAACGAAACACTCCAATCAGAAGGTTCTCCCTCAGAAAGTTGTCCCAACATTAAGCTCCTTTCCTCATCACCAAATCCAGTGTTTTGGTTTCAAGGGAAATGTTCCCTCATTTTTGAATCACCAAAGTCACAGGAAGACTCCCAGTCGATCTACTTCCTGCCACCAGCAAAGTCCATTCATTTCATCATCAATAAATTTAATCTTAAATTCACTGATCTCTTCATTCTTTTCAGTTGTTTTATTGCTCCTCCTTGTTGAAATATCTAGCATAAGTAATTAAGCATAATTGCTAAGCCATGAATGTTATGGGAAAAAATTTGATGTTTATGAGGCTTTTTAACACTTAACTCCCTCTCTGTTTGCGTGATGCATGTATTGTGTGGGGTTGCGAATGAGGTGTTAATGTTATGTGTGGTTATATGGTTTTTATGTGGTGTGCTGCATTTATGGATACTTGGCGTTTATGTGGCTGTACAGACTGTGAAAAATAATTTCCCACTTAAGGCTATCTATCTAGTTTGTATTTATTTATGTATTGATAGTGAAAAAAAACTGTGAACCTAAAACAGAAGCAGATAAAACTTGAGCTTTGCACCATTCTGACACCGTGAATTTCTGTTGCTAAAATGAACCCTGTCAGTAAGTTCTGATGCCCTCTAGGTATATTTGTTTCTGAACTGGGATCGCTGGCTCAGAGAAACATCTCACATCTCTGAGGGGGGCTGCTCAGTTATTAGATTATTTTCACAGCAGACATGTCGACTCGTCACAGGAGGAAAAGCACAGGTGTAAATGATAACATTAACAATGGCTCCGCCCCATTAAGCTCCCCAGTAAGCTCCATCAATGACAACGCAGAGGGCCAGATCCTTCAAACTGGCTCACCTAAAAAGAATGCAGCCACAAAAAAATGTTACAAATCCCACCTGTAATTTTTTCTCCCTTTTAAAAAGTCAACATGTCTGCCACAAAAAGGGTCTGTTCTGTTAAAATTATGATTCGTGTCTGACAGAGAATAAATATTCTCTTCTGCAGCATTTACATTTGAAAAAAGATCTCACATAACAGAAGACAAGTGTTGTTGTTTTTGCGTCTGACACTCACATTGTGCCATGTAAAGCCTGTGAGCTGTGACACGCTGAAGCAACATGATGACCAAACATCATCTGAACATGAACCGACACAAGAGAGGAGAAGCAAAAATACATCAATGACAGGAATGTTAGTCACTTCAAAATGACTCATCCAACCCCTGCTGGCTATAAAGACATTTGATCACTGAGGTGATCAAATTGTTGTCGGTACTGATTCCTCCATTGCATGGAAACATTTCAGGCTTTTGTCCAGTAAAATGAATAAACTTTGCAGACAGGGTTTTGCCTTGACAGGGCACAGATAGTCTGTGAAATCTAGAAAAGCCTCTCAAGCTTAAACCTCTGCTGCTAGAACTGCAAACAAATAATAATAGATCAATTTGAGGTTGAGAGCTGACGGTGCTTGACTTGAAAAGTGGTGAGGAATTACAGTTGCAAATACATTTTGCAATATTGACTTTTATTTCCTGCATTCTTTCTGCTCAGCCTGTGTCTCGTGTATCTGGAACATTTGTGTCATTTTTAAAACAAACATTTGGTGTAAAAGTCAATACGAACTTACTTACCGCTGAGTAATACGATCTCTTGGAAAATTTTATGTTGCAACTATCAAATGATCTGACTGAACGGAACAAAATCAAATCACGGGCAGAACATCAGATTTCATGATCCTTTTAAGCAATCACTGTTAGACTGAATCATTGTTCTAAAAACGCACACAGTGAACATACATCCTTTGTTTTTACGTATCACATAGAATTCAGTGAGGGTTTTTGTAACATTTAACATGTAATAGCATGCTTTGTCCACATTGCATAGATTGTATTCTATATATATATATATATTTATGTGTGTGTGTGTGTGTGTGTGTGTAATACAGTTGATACGTTAGAACTTCTCAAAAATCCAGAATAATGACGTCCTTATGCATCTAAGCAGCCCCGTATTGCTGTGAAGCATGTAATAGACTCCACAGATGTACAAATGAATAGTATCTGCAGAGGCGTTCATGGGAAGTCAGTTTAATATATTCAACGACAAAGTCCAAGTAGGGTGCATGTTGGAGTGGATGGTTGTTTCAAACACATGAGATTAGTTTCTTTTCCCTGTGAAACCAAGCATCAGTGTTGGGGTTTTTTTGTAGAAAGTAGTTGCTTTGAATCAAAAAATGCTCTTTTCCTAAACCTAACCATGTAATTTTGGTGCCTGAAACTAACCAAACTGCAACAATCAACTGAAATATTTCCCAGCAGACTTCATTCTTAAAGTCTTACCAGACATTGTATTGCTAACAAATTGTTTTTATGTGATGGTGAGGCCAAACGTAACACTGACACAGTGGATCTATTACATTTTTGGGCCTAAATTTGGGTGTCTGATTAGTGAGCATGGAGCATGGTATTAAAGACAGCACAGCTGAAAGAGAATTTTGAAAGCCAAATATTTCAACAAGTAACTCAGAAGTCATGAAAATTGATCAGGAAATGGTTTGAGGATATTTTGTGCTGTAAGGTAGGAAAACATCGAATATTTTGCACCACTGAGAATAAAATTTTATTCCACCTCCTCAAAATCTGTTTGGCTTTTTGATGTACAATCTTCTCATATTTCATTTAAACACAAGTAAGGGGGAGATTATTTTCCAGTCAACAGCTGTCAATAGAGCCAGTTCCGATTTCCATCCTACCAAAATGTTTGGCTGGCTCTTAAAAGGAATGTGAGTCATGCTGTTGTGGATCTTTTTAGTCATGTTGGTATATTCGTCATATGGCCAAGTCCAACACACAAAGAACTCAGTGTTGTGCAAAGACTAAATTTTTGTGATGTTGCTATGACTGGTTATTTGTTGACAAAAATCAAAAGTGTTTGTTGTATCAAAGTTTTATAGTAATAGTTAATAAATAGTTTTCAATATCACCAATCAGACTTTCCTTGATCCATTGTCTTAAATCCGAAAAAGTTAAACTCCCTTTGTTGTACAGCCCTCAGGTCAAAGAAACCAGAGACGTCATTCTTACAAAAACTAGCATGTCATCATCATATTTAAATAGCTTTCCGTGCACAAAAATTACAGTGATAAAACGCAACCCTCAGGTGTCCCCTCCACTGTGGGGGGTCAACTGAAAAGTCCTTTACACATTTGCACAATGCCCTTATTTATCCCAAAGTCTGGAGACTGTTGCAGGATTACATGTTCCTGCAATGTATTTAAGACAGCCAAGCTTAAGTCCATGAATAGAACCTGTACATGTGCCTTTCAACTGGGAACAGCGTGTGTGAATGTACCTTGCTGAACCGACGTGGCTCGTAAGTCTGATGTGTCCACAGAGGCAGAGTTGCTGCTCTGGTACTCTGCCTTTAATAATGGCCCTTAATAAAGGTGACACCAAGATTTCTACCCTTAGAGAAAAAGAGAGAGTGCAAACCAGAAACATACTGCCCTTCGCTTCAAGTTCATATTCTTTTCACTTCTGTGGCATTCTACGAATGATATCCATATGACTATAAACAGAACATTTTCTCTCTCTATTTTTGATGGGAAACACGTACATTACTCAAAGAAAAAAGGAGCGAGGACTAATCTTTTAATGAGTTGCCACTGCAGCCACATATGGATAGCCTTTCTTATGTGCATTGTGTGGCTGCTCCAACCTGTCAACAAGGCTACCAAAATTAAAAGCAAGACAATCTTTGACACACATGCTGCTCTAGTACGTCCCAACTGTTGGTCTCTCATAGATGACTGGAAACCATACTGAGCACAGTAAGAGTTCCCTACTCAGTCCCTTAGTCTGTTGTCTTGCATCTTGTAATAGACTTTAATGGGTCAAATTGTTCTGCTTTTTATGAGATAAGATCTTTGCTGACAAACTTCTTAATGCACTGAGCCAGCGCAGAGGTTAGGATTCATTCAGTGCTTTGGGTCATGGCTTTTCGCTACTAGTCTGATTATAGATGCTTTCTGTGTGCTGCATAAATCCAGGTAAACCGGAGCAGCATACATAAAACAGCTTTTGCCTGTATGGAACACACGTTCAAGGACATTAACAAAGGACAGCTATTGATCCTTGCCTTTAAGTCTAGATAATCAATATGAGGCTGGAAAAACACATTCTGTGATTGAGTCTGAAAGCCTGCAATGATGCACTGAACTGCCTCGATGGAAAACAAACTTCAGAGCTTCACATTAGCCACCAAACAAAGGTCTGTTGATCAAACCGCAGTACAATTGTTCTTTGATTGCTTGTTATCACATTTACTGTGACACAGGAATCTCACTTTACTTCACTCGGACCTCCAAACATTTGTTTCTTCACAAAGAATATTCTGTTGCATCTCAGCCCACATTTACCTTCGCCACAGTGGAGAAACTATTAATCACGCAGTTAGCATTCACACCATGAGCCCATTCTCACTAATAGATGAGCAAAGAAATTGACTGAAATGAAATGTTTAAAATAAAGTGAAATTTTTATACAAAGATGCGTTGCTAAGATAAATAGTCTGGAAACATTACAAAATTATATATGCCAGCAAATATTGTAACTTCCTGCAGTAAAAAAGGGCCATTTTCGTCATTGGAGAAATGTTTTGATCTACTGAGCGAACATTAAGTTCTACATTCGTCACTGATCAGAACATGTGGGCAAATAGAGATGGAATGGCAGTCCTGTAAATTAAACTTAAATTGTTGCCTTTAGGAAACATGTACACTATGTAATGGAAGAGAAGATACACAAATATTATTGCTTTTTTTTAGCCAATGGTGGGAAAAGACTTGGATATTTCACTTGAGAAAAAATAGCAATACCTAAATGTAAAACTCTGCCTAGTGATTGCTAATGTCTGCAGCATCTGATGTGT
>MDSQ01000566.1_pt1 | contig 10003 bp, 6 predicted proteins | sample 1008251 | NCBI WGS metagenome assembly MDSQ01 (sample SAMN05526597, study PRJNA338239) | gut metagenome | isolation source: Hindgut content | host: Naso unicornis | place: Saudi Arabia: Red Sea | collected 2016-05
TGTGCCAGTTTGCCTTACAGCAGTGAAAATTCTGCTCTGTGCCTCTTGATATTCTTTTGCCACAATGTGACCTACATAAGCAAGTCTCCAGCCTCCAACACAAAAGGATCAGTATCTGATTATATGTCGGTATATAACATGTGAATAAGGGGCAAGTAGAGTTCAGAGCTTCATTTACCAAAATGCAAAACAACGCGGTGTTACTTGTAAGTGATGTTCTTTGGAGGATGTATCTGCAAGGCACATACCGCCTCAAACCACACATGATTAACTTGTTTGAGTTTAAAACACGTTTGTCAAGATACACTTGATAGTTGTAAGCCAACGTAGTACACCTATTTATTCAACTTAAAGCTACAATATGCCTTTAAGTTGTTACCATTGTTTATCATCAGTCTCTTTTTCATCCCATTTATTTGGTCCAAAGCCGATTTTCTTTCAAATCAGGACGCAGCAGTTGTTTGGTTATATACGTTTGTTGTGGGCTGAATTGTGGCAATCACGGAACAAAAGTCAAGAAGGAGGAGATAAAGTAAAACCGAAAAGATATGTGGTCAGGATGTAAAAGTTGAGTGTTACCATTACTACAGATTAGCTGTGTCACCATTTACCTTGTAATACCTGTGGTGGTTTTACCGGCGCCAGCTGCTTAACCACAAATGTCAGGCGAAATAGCAATAATGGCTTACAGAGAAGCCGGAGTATCGAATGAGTGGGGAAAAAGGTGGAGCCAACAAAAAACTTCCCTTCTCAGGGTGATAAATTCTGTGTCATGGATTTTTTAGAGAATGTTCGAGTGACCTACTTCCTTGAAGTTTAAATGGAAGGTTTAAGTAAGCTGGTTAACTAGTCTAAAAGGAAGAAACCATTCAAAAAACGGTAAAAACTGAGCAGACGTCACTCCAAATGATTAAACATGGTATGAAAAAATATTGCGTATGTTATTAGAGCCATATGGAGCTGTTCACATTCTTAAAGGACCGTACCAGTGTTACTACATGTCATTGTCCTTTGTCCACATCTGCCACATTGGTTACATAAACCCCAAGAATTTTTCCCAAATAGCTTTATCTATTTAATATTGTGTTTGTTTAGATTTTGTCCATAATCAATAAACGTTACAGAATCCCTGAAAATGTGTTACAACGTTAGTTAAAAACAATGTCTGTGTCAAAATCCTTCTTCACTCTAATATTCAAGGTAGGAAGGCAGCACATGTTGTCACGGCACTGCAACCCCGGGGACTCGGATGGCCAGCCACACAGGACGGTCAAACGAGAGACAGCGCTGTGACATTGTAATTATTTTTTCAGGCGTAATAACTTTCATCTCCACCACCTCCAGCTCCCCTCTCTCTCTCGCTCAACGATTTTTGACCAAACTGATGCAGACGTTCTCTTTAGACGGGTGAATAATCTATACCAAGCAACTCTAAAGTGTACTGTCATGTTTCTGTGTAATATAGTATAGCATATTTCTGTGTGGTAAAGTGTCTCTGTTTCAACATGAATGGCCTTGACTGGGGTTTAAAAATGCAGTCTGAGATCTACTGAAGATACACATGGTTGAATTTGAACATTTGTAGAAGATAGAGGTGATCTCTGCTAATGGTGAGAAGTCTGAAATAGACTGTGTGGTCCTTTAACTAAACTAATAACTCATAAAAAAATCTTAATTTAAATGCTGCTGAAATGCGTGACACTATGCATTATGAACATTGCATTTAATACTGTACTTTTGATGTGCACACTTTATTCCGCAAAAGTGATTACCTCAGAGGAATTATTTTTTTAAAAAAAGCAGCTATCCAGTAATTTGAGAGAAGACAGCACTCGAGGGAGCCTGGTCTTTTGTTTAGAAAGGAAATGGGTGGACGACGGGGCGGCAGGCTGATAACATCACATGGGAAATGTTTCCCCCTGTCTCCCTGTAACAACTAGTCCAGTCCAGTCCGGTCCAAGCCGACCATCCGCTTCTATCTGTATCTTCAAAGGCAGGTATGTGTTTGTGTGTGTAGCTCTCTGCATATTTTGTAACACAGATTCACCTTAACTTGAACATCTTATCTCTCTCACTACGCAGCTCCCACCGACGATGTCAGCAGAGACTGTCTCCTCAAACGTCTCATTTTGCCCGTGTTTGTGTCAGTCTGAAGCATTTTGGTCAGTCTGCTTTCTGCTCGGATCTGTCTTGACATGTAACTATGGTGACAAGCGGTATGATTCATGGAAATGACACAAAACATCCCTTTGAATGAAGATATTCAGTAGTGTGTTGAGCCCAGACGCATTGTGTCAGGGAAAGATGCAATCAGCAGAGTATCAAATTTAGAAGCGCTTAGTGGGAAAAAGTGGCATATTTGGCATGAATCATTAAGTAGTTATTCATGACATTTAACTAGAACTTCCTGGTTAATATTTCTGTTTTTACTGTCTTGTCATCCTACTGTAAATTCCTCTTCATCATGTACTGCTTATGTCTATATACCAGCTCAGTAACTCATGAGGAACATTACTGTTACAGTTCCTCTGTTCCCCCAGCCATTGTGTGTAACCCTTTTTCCTCGTCATTTCGGTTCCTACAAGGTGTAATTTTCTGTTCCCAAGCAAAAACAACAAGACTGGCAGGAATGTCATGCAAAACAACTAAACACCCCTTTGTCCTATAATTTACTGAAGTGTGCATTGTTTTTGCTCCAAGTCAGGGGAAGAAATCAGCTTTGTTTTTTTCATCTCTGACTTCTATCCTTTCCTTGCAACAAACTTTAATTGTAGAATTAAATAATGGCTGACATGTACTTGCACATTTTCCCACCCTTCATCTCTTTCTCATTGGTTACAGGCATCAAGTCATATTATCAGACCTGTTGACAGCTCCTCCACACCTCCCTGCACAGCCTCTCCACCTTCTTCAGCTTCATGATGGAGGAAAGAAAAGAAATAATCCTCAATCCTCTTGTCACTTCTTCCCCGCTGCTCGGCCTCTGATCTTCTTCTCCTTTCAGTTTTGCACTGTTCCAAATGCGGGGCGACAGGCTTACAATCTGCACAGTGCAGTTATACTTCAGTTGTTCATTGGCTTGAAACCAACCCTCTTTTTTTATTTCCCTCCCTCTCCACGATCCGGTTTCTAAAACAGTCTTTTGCACTTCGCTTCCTTTTTCCTCACTCAATCCTTGCAGTCTTTGAGTGTCAATGGCTTACGGTCCGAGCCTTTCCACTCCACTTCAATCGTTTTTTGCTTTGAGAAGATTACATTTTGTCCCTTATCCCCTCCCAAAATCTGCTTTTCACAGTGGGTTCTGCCTTCCCCCTTTTCTTTTCTCAGCACTCTTTGGTCCCTGCTGTCAGTTTCTTGACAGTGCCATCGTCAGATGGTTCCAACTTCGGAGCATGAGGGTTAGAAACCACACTCTTTCCTCCAATACAATTAAGAGGACCACCGTCTCTTCAGATCTGGCTTCTAAAATGCTCTTTTCTTCTGTTTCTCAAATAGAAAAAAACCCTCTTTAGTCCCTTTTTGTCATTTCATGTTGGTTCAAATATCAGAAAAACATGTTTACAAGCAGCACTCTCCTTAGAAGTGTCTTTTACTCTTCTGCTCCTCTCAAGTGTCCCACTCTGTTGCTGGACTCCATTCTTCCTTGATCTTAATCCCAGTGCTGAGTAAAAGCGTTCTCTCCTCCAGCTCTTGTACCGCTCCTGCCTCAGAGTATATATTCCACAAGTTTAGGCATCAATCTCGGTTTCTTCGCAGTGTTCGCTCAGCTGACTCTGAGTCTGAATGTGGGAAAACCCTTTTCCAGCCCTGTGGCTGCTGTCTTCCTCATTCCTGCTCACTGTAACAGCAGCTCCACTGTGATAATCATCTTAAAGTCACATTCAGGCTGCTCTTTGGCTCAGAGGGAAGGCTCTGTTTATCAGAGGATGCCAACAGATACACACAGAGCTGAACTGTGACAAAGAGACAGCAGTGGGCATACACAAAAAGAGAGGAGAAGGGTTCGTCTGGAGGTAAAGGCAAAAGGTCAAAGTGCAGCTGTACTGCTCCCTAATGACGCTCATGTAAGTAAGTTGCAGAAAGCTACATTTCAGAGTCATCATGAGGCACTCCCATCACATGAGCCCCTGAACAGAAACGCTGTTTTAGGTAACCAAGCAAAATTGTCATCATCTACATAATAAAAGTGTTTGTCCATGACAGAACTCTGGTATGTAAACTTAGCAAACATTTATTCCGCTACGCTGCTCAAAATAGATTCATGTTTGCTTATGTCGCAAGAGTTTACATTGTGTGTTTTAATAACATCGCAAGTTTTGTTCAAGGACGGCTTTTTCTGAGGCATTAAACTAAAATGAAAGGAATGTCAATTAACATAAATGTGTGTAAACCATCACAATTAAATGCCTAACTGACAGTTAAGTCAGAGTTCAATTCCTTCTGCCAACAACTAAAAACAATAGCAGACACATAATTTAAGATTTATAATAAGTATAAATACTTCGTCTAAGTATTTATAGTAAGATATGAGTCTTAGAGGTTCAAAAATAGAGGAAAATCTGTACACATTCCTGGTTTATTTAATAATATAACATTATTTAATCAAAAATGTAAGTTTTTATAAAGACAGTCACGATTGTTGTTATAGTGATAAACCTCATTTGATGCAATACATCTTTTACATGTGTAATTATATATTTATAAAACTATGACAGCTTTACACAATGATTTGAGAAAAAAAAACACACTGCCTCTTCAAGGTGGGTTTCATGCACCTTTTCCCCACCTCGCTGTCTGTATAAGAGTTACAGAGGTGGACTGGGGGGTCAGTTTTTATCTGCCTCTGATCCACCTCCAGAGGTAGTATCACAGCTGCATCAGAGGTGAGCCAGCACTGTAAAAGGGTAACTGGCACATCGAGTCAGGTGCAGGCATTTATCTTAACAGAGAAGAGATTAAGCTCGAAGGAATTCAACAGACTTATGTCAGAATATACATTTGTGACTGCTTTACATTTTTGGGGGAGTTTTCCGACAGTTTTAAAGCAGTGTAATCACTTCTTTGTTTTTATTGTGTGGTGTGGTTAATTCACATCGGTTACATCTCCTTTGAATCCACAATGCCGGCTCACTCTATAAAATGACAGATCAAAGCGCCTTAAAGCCAATGCTGTTTGGTTCATTGTAAATTAACACCAGCAGATGATTGGCGAGCCTTCAATGCAGTGCTGATGCGGAGTCTCTCTGTGAAAAGCGCTAAAATGTTTAGAAAAGAGACTTTCTATTTATGTGGTTGCTTTTGTCAATTATTGAGTGAATGTGCATGTGTTTATGTTTTGTTCAAATGTATTTATGGAATCTAAAAACCAAACAAGCTCACGCTGCTCTCTGAGGGCTAAGACTTGGTTTTAGAGTCGGTATTGAAATTAAGTTTAGGCTAAGTTTAGGGTTAAGGATAAAGCTGTGATGGCTATGTGGGAGTTGTGTCAGATACATTCAGAGACTTGAAACACAGGGTTCAGTTACAGCATTTCTGTGTCCATTTCCTCAGTGAAAATAGAGCACTGCACAACTGATGCTGAAACTTTGTGTTAACGTGACTGTCCGACATCTTAAATCAGACACTGCTTTGCGTGTGTTCATGCAATGTGTGTATACTGTAGCCTTTACCTGTCCTCCCAGCAGTTTCATCAGAGGTTGTAGCTCACTGAAGAGGTCGTATCCCTGGTGGAAGAACGTCAGGTGGGCGTACATGAAGGACAACATCTGAGAAGCAGACAGTAAATATTCAGAGAGCCAGTCGGGCGGCTGCAGAGATCATTTGGTGCAAGAAACATTTACTCACTGATTTCAGGATTTCTGATCTTCTCTTGGATTGTAGCACGTTGATCTGTGGTGAACGAAAACAAAAAAGTGAAAAGTGTGAGTGGATTTGTTTATGAACAAAAAGGAGAAGTTCTGCTCATTAAAAAGCTCCCATTCAAAGGGTTTATTAGCGTGACGTTTTGAGTTCCAAGCTCTTCGTCAGACCGCTTCTCCGCTGGATTGGATTTGCTTATAACTCATGCTTTTCAGAAATATTAAAATAAAAAAACCTTTATGGAAGAGTCAACACCTACAAGAGGCAAGAACCCACCACCAAACAAAAAAATAAACAAAATCTTAAGTGACAGTACAACAAGTGAAAAAGAGAGGGGAAAAACGGGACAGAACAGAAAGAAGGGACATGACACAGAAGGGGAAATGAGGTAAGATACTGAAGATGAAACTTAAAAAAAGAACTTCTTAAGAAAAAGTCAAATGAAAGAAAGCAGACAGGCGTGAAATGAGTTGAACTGAAGTAGAGAATTTACACAGTCACCCCAGGCCCAACTGGAGAGCAGTTCCTATCACCAGCACCAGGGGGAGCTCCAGCTCTCATGTTTAGCCCAAGGATGCAGTCGCAGCCTGTCTCACCTCTCATCTACATTTCCCTGCTGCATTCATCATAGCCTCCTGTCTCTCTCTGCCTGTGTGTGTGTGTTTTTATGTGTGTGCATGTAGCAGACTCTCCCTAATCTTCAGCTAATTACCATTGTGCTCCTCATCTGGGCTGGAAGGTTATCTTAGGTTAATGCTGCAGAGTAAAGATAAGTCAAGGCCGGCTGTAAACATGGACGGTGATTCCAGCTGCATCACTGTGCCCAACAGGAACTAACGTCTGGCATGTGACAGTAGTCACTGGTCATAATGGAAGCACTTGGCTACTATAGAAGGTGGGGCGGCTTTCTGAAGGAATTTAAAAACTCCTCCTAATATTTATAGATTATCCTGCGTCAAATGGGTTTTCTTTTTATGATTGTGAAAGCAAAGACACGACTGAACAAGTTCTAACCTTTTCGTGGCCGGCAATATTTGTTTGGCTTTAGACTGTAAGGCCCATTTGCTTAGCAACACTAACCACACTTTTGTTTATACACAGACGTAACTCCCTCCAAGGAAAGGAAGCGTATGTTTCCATCTCCTCGCCACAGTGGCTGGTGCATCACAACTTTTACAAGCCCCCCCCGCCTTCTCTCAATTACAGTCAGTTAGTAGTTCTGACTGGAGTAGCACCTCTGCCACAAGCACAATTTACGAGCATTTGGTTGGTAATTGGTTGGTAAGTTGTGGTATTTTATTTCTGCACTTGTAGGCCTGTGAAGACACAAAGTTTAAGTGTGAGAAATTTCGGGTTTTGTAAGTTTTGTAGAAGCAGAACTTTTTGTCTCTGTAGTTAACTGCCTTTCTGTTTTCTGTGTTATGTGTGTGTTTAATTAAAGGCTTGGAGTGTACGTCAGGGGATGAAATCAGGTGGCTGTATTATCCGTTTCACATGTGTGTTTTTGATCTTATTACAAAAACATGTTGTTTTTCTAGGCTTGACTGGCATTCAATAAAGCAAACCTAGTATTAAAGTATAGTATTTTATGATCCAGTTCTACGTGGCACAGCAGGGTAAAAGAGACTTGCTCTGTCCCTGACTGTTACGAATAGAAGTCTGGCTTTCAACCTCTCTCATATATTTTTCTCTCCCTCCGCCATCTTGCATGTCACTGTGAACTGTGCACTGTATAATTAAGCGAAACTGCCATAAAAAGAATCTACAAGAACAAAAAAATAAAGCTAGAATCTGTCTGAAATGTTTCCTGCAAACACAGCTGCAGAAGTTAGCAGTGTTTTAAAAGTGCTGACAGAACCACATAACTGTGAAACGCTAAAGAGGACCCATTTAAATAAGCTGTGCTAGCTGCTGGGCCTATAGATTTCCTATAAGCAGACTAAAAGGCCAGACAAAAACTCAAGTAATTTCTCAAAGCCATGCTTCATTTTATGAGATGGTGATTATGCAGTGGGCCACTGGAGCAGACTGCCAAACCTATTTTAGAACCCGCTTTTTGGTTTTCTTCTCAGAATCTAATTTTGGAGCTAACAGTGACCATACAGCATTGTCCGTTTCTTTGGAGTGAGATTCAATGACAGGGCTGGCAGCTGAATTTTTAGAAAGCATGAAGCATTTATTTGCGCTACTAAGGCCAAGGCGAGAGACCAGTGGACAGATTCAATGACACAAAAGCTGTTTTTACAGTAAAAACGTCAGAATATGAAACATCTGTGTTAAAGGGTTAACAGTCTGACAACTGGAGACACCCAATCTTTCTTTTCAAATGGTACATGTAGGTTTTCTAATGCACTTCCTCCTCCTGCTTTCTTCCTCTTTTGCTTATTTTCAAAAGTCAATGATTTTACCAAAAAATATATGAATCATTTCTCCACCAGTCTTTCATCAAACATGACTGCTTAACGGTCAAAAAAACTGTGTGCTTATTTCTTTTTTTTTTTTGGTTCATTACATGTAAAACTTCAAATCCGTCCCAATTTCTATTAGTTTTTTATTGATTATAAATTAATATGTTATGTGTCCATCAATTGTAGGAAAAATCCTTAACAGTTTATTAATCCGGCCATGCAAGAGCACACTGACGTAGTAAGCCACTATACACTGTTTACACTATAAAACATCTCTATTCATGCTAAGAAAAAGTCCAATTCTACTGCAAACTTTCCTTCTGCTGGTTCCACTGACGTCACTACAACTAATTCAGCTGCTGCTCTCAGAGTCCCGCTGTCCCTCCACTTTTTTAGCCAAATTCACTCTAATGTGGTAGAGAGTAACATGACAGGTTGATGAGAGTCACTTCAGTGGAACAAAAATCAGACACAGCTGCTGTTCATTCGTCTCTGTGCCGCATCAGCCTTTTTTAAAACCTGACTCAGCATATTAAGTTCCATATTCAGAGTATTCATGTCGGCCCTGGTGCACAGAGAAATGTCCTACATGACTGCGTGTGGCTGAGCTTTCTTTGAGCTGCTCTCTTAAAAGAGGCAAGTTTGCAATTTATTGCTTCATACTATATAGTCGTGTTGAAGACAGTGTCACTGTCTTGTTTCATGGGCTGCAAAATGTGGCCAAAAATTAGCCTCCACATTAAATGATTTCCATGATTACAGCATGTACTGTAATAATATGGACATCTTTTCCATCATTTCTTTCTAAAGCACATTTAACGGGAAACAAAAGAAATACACTATTATGCCACAACTACTTTAAATATGTCGCCAGTCAACAGTTTCTGCTTGACACAAGACTTTTATCAGCCAGGCTAGCGCCCACTGGTGGTCCACTCACAAAGTGCAACGATGTGGAAGCGGATGGTTAACCAGGCTAGACTTTGATCACTTCACAATTTAAATCTTTAAGTGAGTTGTTGTACCTGTAAGACGTAGTCGAGGACGATGTGTCGGAAGCACTTGCGTGTGGCAGTGAGGATGTTGGTGGCCTCCTCCACCTCATGCTGCTTGTTGCGCGGGGCCTGGGCGTTCTTGATCAGAGCCGCCTCCTTTTCCTCACTCACTTTGTCAAATTGTTTCTTGGCTTCTTTGAACTTGCGTAGGTCACTGACAAAGGAAAGGAGGGGACAGATGTTTATAAAAACGGACACATTTAATTCAGTGCATTTATTAGTGTGTAGGACCGTAAATGGAAAACCAAGTTCAGGAAAACTTAACTAACTTACTCATAAGGATGCAAGAATAAAGCTTGTACAAATCAATTTTCAGGTAACAGTCTTTTGCTGTTGATCATTAAGCTTGAGCTGAGTGCAAAAATCCGTGGATGGTGCCATAAAAATTCATAAATTACTACTAGAATATTTTCACACAGTTAAGGGATGAAGCTTCAAGGGTTAGACAAACAGTGTAGCCAAGGTCAATAAAAACATGTCAGTGTTTCCCCTAGGATAGAGACAGACAGAGCTGCGGTTCACTCTGGGGCTCAAATATCTTATTAACTTTCGCAACTCCATACACAAGTACAAGTACAAACTACATTTATGAACTACATTTGTAGTAGCTAAAGTTATTATTAATTCATAACTGAATTTCCTGACATGTAAAACCACCAATAACTGTACAAAAACAGCAGA
>MDSQ01000567.1_pt1 | contig 9998 bp, 5 predicted proteins | sample 1008251 | NCBI WGS metagenome assembly MDSQ01 (sample SAMN05526597, study PRJNA338239) | gut metagenome | isolation source: Hindgut content | host: Naso unicornis | place: Saudi Arabia: Red Sea | collected 2016-05
TACCTGCCCTACAAAGATGAAGAGAGTAAGAGCTCTGAATATATGCATGCACTTGGAGGTGAAGTGAGCGATGAAGGCACAGAGACCAAAAGCAGCGCTGCAACATTGGCAGTCCAAGATGTTTGTGGTGGAGGAGAGGCCGTGACGGGCACTTTGAAACGAAGCGCTGAGCTGCAGTCAGATGCCACAGAGATTGAACACAATAAGAGCAGTGAGTGGGCGGATACCATTCCTCAGAGCGCAGACAGAACCAGGTTGGTGCAACAACTGGTAGCAGTCGAGCTGTCAGTCGCGAGCGAAGACACACACAGTCCTGATACCGAAGCTGCAGACGCACCTTCAGAGAGACACGAGCATCTGGCAGAAGCCCAGCCTGATCTGAATCAGGGGTAAGTGGAAAGTCTGATTACGTTTCTCTGGAAAAGTGAAATTGTTTTGAGTGAGTGAGTGGCTGCAGGCAGAGTGTGAGTGATGAGGGTCATTAAAAAGTCTCTAACTCTGTCTGCAACTGATGGTTTACTGTCATTACTGAAGTTTAGGTGGAAGTAAAGGAAAGTGCAACAAGTGAGAGTTATCTTATGTTTTGTAAATGGTGTCATTTACCTAAATGAGGAATGCATCTGCGAAAACAAATAAAATCTATCCTTAAAATGAATAAACCAACACCAGGTTGATTTATCTTCCCAGCAGTGCACAGTTAAAAAACTTAATTTAGGAAATTAAATCAAACCAGAGAAAACATGCAAATGAACCCTTCACTTGCAGCCCTGTAGCTACTGTGCTAGTATGTTCTTCATGTAGTTCTGAAGGGTGTGTTCACCACATCAAGCAACACTGATGTCTTGTTAATGTGAAGTGACACACTTGTGCAGCGGAGATGATGGATGACTGCAGCTTTCCTGCTTTGCCGTGTCATAATCCCATAAGGCTCTGAGGGCAAAACATCTTCTGTGATAAAGAGCTCATGAATGGATGAGCCGTCCTGTTTACAACAGAGCTGCTTACGTACCCGTGTGGCTTCAATGCACCACATGTAAAGGGATCTAACTCAGCATCTTTTGAGCTCTCGCTGTCTCTCTGCTTTGTGAGCAAACTCAAGATTGACCAATCCAAGGAGCATGTGCAGTCAACAGATCCACTTGCCATGTAAAGTTAACGAGTAACACTAGCAGTAAACTGGCTGATTTTGCTTGTTCATGCTAGTATTCTTTTCAACCCTGAGCCATTACTTAGTGCAAGGAAAGAGACGTAATTGATTTGTGGGAGTGTGATGAGCTCACAGTGTGGTACAATACATGATACAGTGTTCACAGTTTCATACAAGCTGCTTAAAAACAAACTAGAAGTGAAAAGTGATGATTTGCTTTCAAACCAGAGAGTATCCAAAATTCAGTGAATACAGTCTTTTCATCATTAAATTGAAAAATCAGATTAGAGCTCCAAACACTCAATGTCTCATCACAATTAGAGCTTCAGTTTCTATTTTTTTGGTTCCTTTTTTATCAATCATTTATTTTTGGTATGATAATTTGACTAACCTTTAGGTTTTAAAAGTCGTTGTAATGTTGTTATAATACTGAACACTTAAAGATGTTTATTCTATGATAAAATAAAACAGAGAAATGCTGCAGATCTCCAAATTTGAAAAGCTGGAACAAGCAAATATTTAATTCATTAATTAACCAATGTCAAATTTGTTGAGCAAGAATTCTCTGACAAGAGACTCACAGATTTATTCATCATTTTAGCTCTTATGTGAATAAATTTGCTACCTCCATGTTGCTGCAACCCCTATGTGTACGACATGCTGCTGACAGATGGCCAGCAGAGATAAAGATAATAGTTTATTTTTTGATGGACGTTATGATCTGCGAAGGGGATTCATGTTCTGTGCTCATGATTGTACCTTTTTCAGAGTATCACCGGAGCGGAGCCGCATAATACCAACCCGTGTTATCATTGCAGTACATCCAAGCAGCAAAACCCATCGTGTTTTATTTTATTGTTAATGCAAAATGGTTCACGGATGCCAAATTCCCTTAATGACAAACTTACTGCTCAAAATATCCCTCTGCACACCTTTTTAAGTATGAACATTGATTAAAAATTAGGGATTCTACATATTTAAAGATCACCCTAAACTCACAAAAATAGAGCATGAGAAGAGATTTAAATTTCATAACCTAATGGACCAGCTGTGGCCGCACACTTACCTTTCGGCAGTGATGCAGTATTTGCAACTTTAAGCAGACTTACCGAGAGATAATGATCCATTTGAGCTCCACAACATGTCCCGACACCTTTAGCGCCGAGTCTCAAACCAGAGGACTGATTATATGGCTTATAATTATAATTATGTAATACAGTCATGTTTTAGCATTGCAACAGTTTTATCTGATGCTGGCATTAGACCAATGAGACAAATTAAGATGGAGGTGATTAACACTGAAGTTAAACAGTTAATAACTTTTAGGCTGTAATCATTTATTGATTGTGCATGGACATGTTCTGCTGCATCTCTTCCTGTTGACTTGTTTTGGTTCTCTGCGTGTGAAAGAGCGAGGTTTGCTCTGTTTCTGCAAGGTGATGGAGAAGATAAATTTTAAGAAAAAGACAAGATTTTGTGAGAATTCGTATCAGACGCTGTGACAGGTCAGGTTTTCTGGTTGTGGCTGTATTATGTAAACAAAGCAGGCTCTTACCTCAGTGCACAACCCAAACAATTACGTCAGTTTGCCCTCATCTGTCTACTGAATAAAGGAATCTGGTGATTTTCCACGATAGACTAGATTTCCAATGTATAAACAACTAGTTTCTGCTATGCAACAATTTTCCATCAACAGCATCTGTGCATTAAGTGTTCAAAACATTAAATATTTTTGTTGGTGTCAGTTGTACATGAACGATTGTTAAAAATCTTTAAAGTTTAAAAAAAAAAAATCTGAACAGCTTGCAGAACAAACAAAGTGACAAGACACGATGATAGCTGTGGGCTAAGAGGAATTTTTTAAACTTTGTTGTTTCCATTTGCATTTATATTAAGAACTTAGATGCTACTTAATTTACATGGAGAAGCCCTTAGGAGTGTGAAATTTTTGGTTTAATTATCTAAAAGAACTTCAATCTTAGTCATAAAAAGCCTTTGGAACCACATAATATAGTCACCATGATGCCATTTTTCAAAGTATTGAAACCAGTTATGCTAATGTCACTTTGTATCTTACATACCACAAGATGGCAGCAAAGACATGTCCTTACTTGAGTGAAAGACACTGGCTGAAGTTTACCAAATGATCAACTATAGAAACAGTAGACTGGGTTTGTCAGTAAGAGAAGAAATGTGCATCTTTTGTATTTGTGGACGAACACCAATGACTGAAACAAGCCCTCTTAATGTAAAAACTTGGCACATAAATTCGAATAACAAACAAATGTGGTTAATTTTTAAAGCTGCAGCTTTTTAATCAGACATCTAATAACCATTCTGTTAATGCAAAATAGTTAATGTTTTTTTATAACACTGTGTGTGTGAGTGTGCCTCTATATCATTTTTTATTGATTTATTTATTTTTTTAAGTCTTTATACCAACAAACAAGTTGTTTCCTCCACTGGTGAACAGTCACGTTGATGCTTAATGAAAGATGAGGCATTCAGCCAGCCCGACCTGTCTGTCTGGGTTCTTCTGTGGTGGTGTCATGAGGAGTGAGGTGTGCTTAGACTGGGGATGCAACCCACCTCAGAGAGTCCGCTGAATAAAAAAGTACATTTTTTCTTTTTTACCAGCTTTTATTTATTTATTTTTTCCACTGAAAGTTACTGTAGTAAATACTGCATTATTAAAGTGGAAATGTGTAACATATAACTACAATATATGTTTGAAATGTTCAAAGAATCAGCCAACATTTTCAACAGAATGTAAACAATCAGTTCAGACGTTATGTGAAACAGGTGTATTGTGATGCAGTGATATCTTCTGAGGTTAGCATGCTAACCAGCTAGCCCAGCTGGTCCTGTTTCAAGCCCGATTGTTTTGTGAACTGACTGCAAAACACACTAAATTCAAAAGTGAGTGAAACAAAAGAAAACAAAACTCACCCAAATGGTCGGACAGAGTCCGGTTTCCTTGCCACAGTGTGAACATCACCAATTATCCGTTGCTCTTAGCTCCCCGTCCAGGTAGACTGATCAGCTAATAGGGCTACTAGCTGCACAGCTAATTGAGCCACCAAGCTAACAACAGCTTATGATCATTTGTACATCATTTGTACATATCACACCTTTAAGGCTTATTTCTTTTTTCTAATGAATTTATGAAAATCAAAAACACCAAAATCATTCACCAAGTGTCATTTTTTTGTGTTACTCTCCTCTGTTAAAATCTGAACAAGCTGCTTGTGTATCGGCATGTTTGTGGCAGGAGGAGATCTGAAGCCAGTTGAGCCACTTGTGCGTCTTTCCTCAGAACTCCGCTGCTGAGTTCCATCCTTTGTTTTCCTCTCGTGTTTGAATGACTGTTGTCTGACAACTTACCTGGAATGACAAACTTGTAGAGATCCGCCTCTGTTGTAAATCATCTTGACCTTACAGAGGTCCTGTTTTTTACCACTTGGTGCCACATATCAACATTCTGTGCATTTCAAGTGTGAGGATCGCTTCTGTAGAGGCTGTGCATTTATTTATTTATTTATTTATTTGTCAATAAGCACACCAACAAATTTATATATTGGATTGTCTTACATCACAGTGAGGTTAAGGCTGTGTTGCTCTCTTGACATTGGAAGTTGTAAAGAGTAAAATGACATGTAGTGAACAACACATGATGATTTTTTTGAGATTCCAAACAACTGGTTAGACTTGTCAGGACTTGTCATTTTTGACTTAAAACTGGTCTTGAGACTTGAGTATAAAGACTTGAGGCTTACTTGTAAACACTGCTACTGCTTGAGCCTGCAGTGTTCTGCTTGATTTCATCTATTTGCACAGAACTTTAATTTTCAACTGTTGAAAATCCATATTAAACAAGGGCCCCACCCCGAATTCACTGTTGTTATCATGTTTCCAGTCTGTGTTCACGGGTTGTTTTTGTAAGTTGCACCAGTGTTTCTTTGTGCTGTATTGAAATGCTCATAGTGTCCAGCTGTATCTTTCTGCATGCTTTTGCACATGGTTGTCATTCTCAGACACAGATGCATTGACAGGGGATGCTGAAAACTAAAGGAATGCTTCACTCTATTGTTTACAGTTGTTTTGGGTGTTGCTCTAGTTAAGATCTACATGATGACTCTATTTCAGTAGAGGATTAAGAGCAGCATCTTTAGGATTTTAAATGGATGAGTGGCTGCTGCTTTAACAGTGTCAAACATTAACTATTCAGCTGTCAGCTGTAATCTGAATATCAAATTCAAAAGGGCGCTGGCTCAAACAGTAAACACTAACAGCAGTGTCACAGGTGTCCAGCAGAGTAGCCTGTTTATCAGGTGATGCAAAGGGCAAATTCCATCCAGTCTGACTGCACCCACCCTCTGCATCAGAAGTTTCTGTGCTTATTCCCCAGCAACCATCTCAGATTCTCCTCAATCAAGTGAAAAAAAACAACCACATGACAAAGCTCTTCCTTCAAAGAGAAAAAGGCGGTAGTGTGCTCGTCATGAATGCTTGGGCCTATATGAGAGATTATCCATAATGGAGGTATTGATTATGTTGTAGCTGGGGGATGATTTTGTTGATATATTTTGATTGGGGTGCTGCGCTGATCATACTTCAAGTAGAGTGAAGGTCATTATTTCTGAACAAATTAATACACCAATACCAAAACCAGTATCCTTAATGTGCCACTGGTACAAATGAACTACTTTATTCAATAATAATATAATTTATTTACACTTTAAAGATCACTTGAGGGGTGAGTCGACCCTCATTTACAATGGTGTTGAGTCTGTTAAAGCAAAGAAGGAAAACAGCAAGTAAACTTACAAATATCGGCAAATAATTAGGTAAGTTAAGATCAATTGAAAATGCTAATCAGGGTAGCCTTTTTTGTTTAACATTTAAAAACCCATATTAATTTAATCCTTTCAAATTTAATGCATCTGTTTACAATTAGGCACCACATGCAAATGTTTTGGAGGCATTTCGGCACACTGAGCCACCAACTCTACAAATGAACTACTAAATACATCGCGCTCAACTTCACAACAGTACACACTGTATGGGTTGTAGCCGCTGGGGCAATGGACCAATCACATGCCGTGTTAAATCAAAAAAAGCTTACAGTGATTGGCTGTGATAAAACCATACAGTAGTCGATTTTTTTTCTAGATTAACAAGGATTAATGCAGGTATCGTTTGACTGGTGAAGCCTTAACTGGCTTATTTCAGTCGATACTTAAAAATATTTAAGTACCGAAACCCAGCTGTGACAGTCATGTGGGCCGGGCTGGTCTGTCAGGCAAATTACACCATGCTCATGCATAATTACATGGGATGTTTACCTGTCATGTTCAACACTCACGTACCCCTAATTGAGTTTCAGTCTGTGTACTCGTACATACAGCGTGAATTCATGGTCCCCACTGAGGCTGATTTTATGTGATTTATAGGTGTGTCTGTATATGATCACACAATGTCCCTGTGTCTGTAACTTAGTACATATAATACTTAATATGCTGTGTGTGTGTGTGTGTGTTTGTGCTAAGATCTGCCTGTCTATCCGATGTGATAGAAGTTGGATGTTGCAGTGAAGCAGTGGTTTAGGATCACTGCCAGCCATAGGTGTGGTTCTGTGGTTGGAACAACAATGTACTCACGGTGTCCCAGGAAATGATCATGGACATGGGTGGAAATATGTCCCTCTAGTTTTTCAAAATCTTGTTTTTATTCCCTGTACTTTTCATATTTCAGATTGATTTTCTCACATGTGTTCCTCTTAACACTGTCCTCCTTCTTTCCACCCACCACTATGGTCTAGATCAAAAAAGATCTTATTTGTTAAAAGTTATAGTTTTGGACTTCAGTTGTTGCTGCTCACCAACTGTAAAGAGCATCATAAACAAATGCTTGCAGATGTCTTTTTTGTTTGTTTACTCTGAGTAAACCTCTCGGGATACATTCTGTGCATTCTGCCACACCGAAGCAGCATTAGGGCATACCTGCAGACAGTACTCAGGGCGAAATGAAATGTTGTGGCAAGTAAAAAGACGCTGCAATTAAATAGTTACAAGCATTTAACTTGTTTATGTAACATGGCTAAAATGACTCAGGATGAGGCTGTCAAAGTTTTAGACTTTCATGATTTTCCAAAAAAAGAAGAAATAAAGGTTCAAAAATAAGAATTATTCTTCACAAGTACGCTATTTTTTTCCCCTTTTTTTGGCCGGGGCAACCAAGGTGCATTACTGTCATGAGAACAGAAAAAACAGCTGATTCAAGAGGAGCTGCACTCTTCACACAGTATTACCATATGTGTATCACTAATACAAGAAATGCGTCATTTAAATTTCATGGGTATCATCAGTACAGGCGTATCTTGACAACCCGGTTGAGGTTAATTGCATTAACGAGCACAGGTTTATATAGCATTTAAATCTTTTGTTACGCAGCCATTTTACTACCTTCATTACATGCACAATACACAGGAAATCAGTGTCTTCGATTGATTAAATGTAAAATTTATATTGTGTTTCCTGAGCTTTAAAGCTAAATTTATGCTTTTGAAGGGGTCAAAAAAATTTTAAAACAAAAAGTTTATCAAGAGGATGTTGAGATATCTGCCAGAGTTTATTCAGATTTACTTAATATTAGAATTAAAAAATGAAAACACTGGTAGTTTGTAGTTTGGTGCCATTTCTTATGAAAATTTATTCTTGTCTTTGAAATGGAAGTGGACATGGTGTAACTAACCACAGTGTTAATGTTACTGAAAACACTGACTCTGCTCATTACCTTTTAAATGAATCTGCAGAGTCAACAGCTTAAAAGTGACATATTTTGTGTGAAAACGAGTCTGTTCAGAGCAGCAGATACTCAAATATTTTGCATCCATGTACTTTGCATTGCTCTGCACAGCAACCACTGCACATTTTTCATGTGAAAATCTCCTATTTTTCATCAAAAACTTAAACTAAAAAAGAGTTTCGATGATGTTTGATTGTTTTTTTCTGTTACCTCATTCAAATGTCAAGTTAGGCAAGAGAGTGAAATAAATACCATGACTAGCTGTGACCTTTGACAGTTTTTTTTTTCTTTTGGTAGAGTAGCAGTTAAGTAATTCAGTGTAGCAATTATATTCTCATGACCTTTAAATAATTCACTGCAGGCATTACTCTTATCTGTATCACCTGTTTGATGACAGTGAGTCACCATTATTGTTCTGTGTGGAGTTTAAAACCCTTTTACATTTTACTGGTAGTCACCCACACAGTCTGTTGGATCAGTGCAAAATCTTTTGTTCATTGAGTAAACAAGCGGTTATAAATGTACCCCTCCTTAAAGCTTGTGCATAGCATAGAGTCCCAAGGAGTTATTAAAGGTCAAGTGATTCACCGATGCAGGAAAGTTACAGCATGACTTCTGAAAACTTCTCGACAACGAGCTCAGATTTTTTTGAGACGAATGGTTCAAACATATGTCGATGAAGACAGTTTTATTTTTTATTTAATGCATGAAAACATGCTCAGCATGAGCACCACAAGTCAATGTAAAGCAGATCGTCCATTTTCAAGTTATTAAACACCAATTCTCATAACTTACAAAAATCAGATTTAAAGGGTTAGCGGTTACAATAATAGCGATAAATCCCAGCCTGCCTTTGTTGCAGGCTTTCTTGTTAATGTGTGCAGGTGTAAAAACATTAAACTTCATGATGTCTTTGCACTTTTATTATGCTGTGCAAATATTAAACTTATTGGTCAAGGCATTTAATGAACATTTTGACTCTAAAGTTATCGCAGTATGTGCCGTACAGAATGAAATAGCACTCACAGAGCTCACACAAGTTATATTCCTCTTAATTATTTCAATCCAAGAACCTAATTAGCTATAGGAAGCCTGCCAGCTCTGTGGTGCAGCTAAAGATCTTTGCTCCTGGGTATAACAAGGTATAACTTGCATAACATACATTATGCTTTCCTAAAGTAAATTATGTAGTTAACTTTTAATCACATAAAGATGGGGCACTTGCAAGAGAGAGACAGAAAGAAGAAAAAGTCAAAATCAAAGCAGAAGAGGTAAAAAAAAATAAACTTTTCGTTGTTAGTGGGTGTAAAACTCAATAAATAGTGAGAACTACATTTCCCACAATTAGAGCTGTTCCGATACCAGCTACTTCCCAGTTAGCTTAGTTTATCTCTGACTGTCATAACGTACCTAAAATTAATTCTTCTTTGCTGCTCATTAACAGTACACAGGAAGTTGTGCTGCGCTGCCAATGTCAACTGCTATTTTTAAGAGCAGCAAAGGAGAACGGAGAGATTCGACAGTTTTAAGTGTTTAATTTGAGTCTTTTGATTTTACTTAATTACAACTACACCTTATGTTTTACAGGAATTGTTATTCTTATGCGCTGGTATCAGATCAGCACTCAGAATTGGCCTCTGTGTGTGTTTGGGTATTGGAATCGGTATCGGGAAGGAAAAAATTGTATTTGAACACCTCTGGCCAGGACAACTCTGTGTCTACAGCACCACAACGTTTTGAATTAAACTGTATTTTGACACACATTTCTCTAAATGTGCCTTCCCAGTGATTTAGAAATTGCAGACGTCCTCATTGCAATTTTGATTAAATCTCAATGAATTGTGCAGCCCTATTCTGATGTGATGTTAAGAAAGAAGTTTTAATCTCTGAACGTCATTCAAAAAAACGTAAAGCAGTCATGGCAAAGCACTGATGAAAAACAAGTTACAGCAGAAAAGTCATGGGAATGAGAGACATTCATGCCCGGGATTTATTAACCTCACTTGTATCTTGACGTTTTGGAGAGTCTATCAGTATGACTGTC
>MDSQ01000568.1_pt1 | contig 9997 bp, 5 predicted proteins | sample 1008251 | NCBI WGS metagenome assembly MDSQ01 (sample SAMN05526597, study PRJNA338239) | gut metagenome | isolation source: Hindgut content | host: Naso unicornis | place: Saudi Arabia: Red Sea | collected 2016-05
AAGTAAGGAATCTGGGTACTTTTGCCATCTCTGGTAGACGAGTCCAGCGTCAGCACTCTGAAGTTAAGCTGTTGTTACAGGTGTAAAACGATGCCTAGCATGGTCTTGCTGGGACACGCAGGAAGTCCCTGAAGTGACATCATCAGCATGGTGGCATTCTGTAAGTCTCTCCAAAACCTGCCTACCCTGCAGCATGCTATCTTCACAGATGTGCGGGTTACCCACGCCGCGGTCCTTTTTTTCTTTTCCTCTCACCGTCCATGATTTTCATATATGATTGTGGACGTGGACTTGTCAGAATGCAGGACTCTCTCCTTGCGTAAGTCTGACTCTGAAGAGCTAAGGTCAAGAAAGACATGAGAAAAGACTCTGGGCAGCACAGTGACCCGGTGGAAGAAACGTGCATGGATTCCTGCTGATTTTATGAATGTCTGAATGATCTCATGGATTACAGACGGTGAAGTCTTCCTTTCAATTGGCGCTCAGCAAATCCTGTCTTACGAAACTTTTCAGGTCTTTTGTTGCCGTTGTTCCAACTTGTTTCAAACGTGTTGCTGGCATCAAATTAGGCATGAGCACAAATTTACAAGAAAACAATGAGGTCCATGAGGTACACTGTTAAATATACTGTCTTTGGTCTGTTCAATTCAATACATATCATAAAGAATTAGCCGATTATTACAATATCTTTTTACTACGCGCTTTTTTCAGCATCTTTTTGTTGCTAAAAATACAACTAGATTTGAGTTTTCCTTCCAGCCGCAGCTCTTTGTGCCCTGCTGAGTTTCTAGTCGGGTTTCTGCTTTAACAACTGACGATCACAGCTGAAGAATTCCTGCCTCCAGGCTGAGACTATCAGCCCAAACAGCAGCAGGGATTGTGTGGCCTGAGGCAAAGGATAGACTCATGTAGGCGAGGCCTGAGTCTTGCCTAAACTGTTGACAGACAGCAGTGGAGAACTGTCAGACACACGCAGGCACACAACACTGTGAAATGAAGGCTGGAGGAATCACAACATCTCACACACAAAGATCTACTGACAGGTCCGCAGAGATCTGGTGGAAATGCATTTTAAACCAGGCAGAGACTCTCCGTCTGTTAAACGTACACAGGAATTTATTTGAAATTTGTTACTTAAAAACTAACTTCAATGTGAAAGAAAGCTTACAGCGCTGACCGGGATCAACTAATCCATGAATGTATCAAAATGAAATGTTTCGCTTCAGTCATTTAGCCTGACATCAAGTTCGCCAGCTGACGTTCAGGGTTTTTTGGGGGGGGTCTCTCCACCCCCCACTTCCTGAGGTTATTTATAGGCAGACCGCAGAAGCAGATGCCGGCATATCCAGAGTTCAACATCGATATTTGATAAATAATAAATAATTATTACATTTGGCAGATAGTTACATTTCGTCTCTTCTAGCTGCTGCAGCATTCCTGACTTTTACTGCAGCGGCCCAAGAAACAAGAAAGCGATTTCCAGCAGTTAAAATGATGTCATGTGACGCTGCTCAGCCAATCAAATTTGCATTTCTGCTCAGCAGTGCTGCTACAGAGTGAGACGAAACGAGAGGAGAGACCACAGAGAACGAAGTGAGTCAGAGAAAAAGTCTTTTCACACTTAAAATGAGAAAAGTGGGCAGAGAAAACGCAGCTTTTAATCCACGATGGATGAACGGACTCGTTCACTCGACCCGCCGACGCCTCAAAAACTCAAATCTGAGATCAGGTCATTGATGAAGGCAGCTGTGACACAAACACCAGACAATACAACGATCAGCAGCAGCTTAAACTGATGTAGTACGGCAAGTCTGTCTGAATAAAAGTAGAGAAATCAATGATCATTTCAAAATAATTCCCCGTGGATTAAAACTGCAGCATAAAACCCTAAACTCTGAACAGCAGATACTTCAAGTTATCAGTAATGCAGCAGGAATATCAAAGTGATATTTCACAGCAAAGCTATTTTTTGTGCATCAGTTCTCTCACTTAAATGTCTTGAATTGAATATATATTTTTCCCGCCAGCATTCCTCCACTTTAAACAGGTTTTTCACAAAAATGCAATGCTCTCACTTTAGCTGCTTTTGTTGGCAGTCTATGGACATACAGATTCAAAACATCAAAACCATCTTAAAACGTCCATCCAAAAGTCTCAGCAGCGTCGTGTGGTTTAATCCAAGTCTTCCTTATTGTGTTGTAGGCTCAATACTTCCAAAACACTTAGATTTTTTGGCTAAAAAGCCACAAAATCCAACACATCCGGTACAAGACTCCTTGTGGCGTGCCTAGCCAAGCATGTGCTTTAGGCACCGGACGTGTTGTAAGCCACCTCCTCCTTCAACAAGATCGTGTCTCCGCTTTGAAACCATGTGGACGTTTTTTCACGTCTATGATGATGAAGCAGGAGCAGCTAATATCACTGACAGGTTTTACAAAGTCTCCTGTCTCAGATTACCTTGTGTCCATATTATGTGAAATGAATCAACCTGTGAATGTGTTCATCATTATTACAAAACTCCAGTCAGAGCACTTTGAAGTTTTATTTTTCTTAAATTTTAGTTTCCCCTAAACTCCCCACAACAATCACAGCACCAAAGCCCTCCAAAAATCTGAAGGATGTCCTGTGAAAGTGTTCTGGTTGCAAAGGAGATTATTTCAAAGGGAGAAAAATGTTAAAATTTTAATTGTTGAAGAACTCAAAATGTATTAAGCGTTCTTTCAGTAAAATATAAATATTTTTTACAGCACGGTATTTCTTTGATAACATCAGGTTTTGCTAAAAGTCTAAATTTTTGAGAAATTCTTGGTAACAGTCAGCTTTCATATTTTTTTCTGTACTGTATTAATGTGTGTGTGTGTGTGTGTGTGTGTGTCTCTCTCTCTCTCTCTCTCTCTCTCTCTCTCCAGGTTCTCAGTGATGTCATGTTGGACCTGTACCGAGCTCTGAAGTGGGTCGTTCGCTCAGACCGCGATGACGTCACCGTGCTTCATGCCCAGCTCGCTCTCGAGGAGCTTGATGACGTGATGAGGAGGTTTATCTTTCCTGAGCAGAAGCTGGAGAAGAAGATTGTTGTTCTGCCCTAGATGTCAGAATGTTGTTTCTGTAAGACCTTCATAAAGCCTCAGAGCTTGGACCTGAGAAGGACTTTTTATGTTGTTTTTGAAGGCAGAACTAGTTTTGCTCCAATTTCATGAGTTCATTCCTGCACACGTCTACACCATCCCAGTCATTTTTTTCTATCAACAAGCCACTTCAGAAATAAAGTGTTAAAAACATTTCCCATGAATTTGTTGAAAATATATTTTATTTTTTTAAATATGATGGTGATATAAAGTTTCTTCTGATAGTGTCTCTATCTTACCCAGGATTCACTGCCAAATTTAGCAGCTCATTACCATGACAACGGCACATGCGGGTGCGGTGACTTTGTTGCATTTCTGTTTTGTTATTTGTCATCTTTATTTCTGAGGCACATATTAACTATGACAGAATCATCAGTGTTGGGAAGGGAATGCACAGTTTGGATGAAATACAGCAGATCTGGAGACTCTCACTGCCCAGGGACTCTGCCAACCACCCAGCCAGAGCAGCCGAAACCAAACATCAGTGCCAGTGGTACATCGGCGGAGGAGAGCCGGGGCCATAGCTAAGCTAACCAGGCTTGGACCTGCTGAGCCTCCTTCTGGTTAAAATCTATGAAGAAATAAATCAGACAAAAATCAGACCAAGTCAGCAACGGGAGATCAGAGACTACAAACTGACTTCATCACCTCTCTAAATCAGCTGTTGCACCTGATGGCTGCTCCACAATTCTCACAAATGAATTTTGCTGGTAACAGTCACAAAGAAACTTTACACTAAGGCAGGATTGAAATGTTAAAGGGAAATGTGATGATTTTACATGTGAATGTCAGTTTACTTGTCATTGAAAGTACTAGTAAGTCTGTTCAAATGGTTGTAAAATGTTGTCTGTAGCTCTGGAGGATCGTTATCAACCCGTTCTGGTAAATCCAGGATCCAGCAGTTTGAATAAGAAGCTGTAAAAAGTCGGCATATTTTTTCTACCATTCTGACTCTGGGGTTCCCAAAGTGAACAAAAAAAACCTCTCAGGCAGCTGTCAGAGAATTTTCCTAACAACTCCTGAACCAGACAAGTTGTCATTAAAAAAATACTCGAGTACAAATGAAAGCTGATTATCTCCACAGTGGACTGAGGAGCCATAATGTGTCTGATCACGCTGATGTGGTGAATACTGCATTTTGTTTGTAAGAAAGAAAAAAATTACATCAAACTGTCTCAGACCTGAAAACACTGCAAGAGAAAACACCTTTTAAAAAAAAAAACAAAAGAGGTTAAATTGAAAAAACTCACCTGGTTGGTGGAGTGATTTTTGGTCTTACTACAAATTCAGATTTTTGCAGAGTTGTGGTTGCATCTCAATGTTTGTAACAGCATGTTGGCGAGGAGCACGGTGTTACAGCAATGACTTCTTCCTCAGCTCATATTGACACTGGACAAAGCCGGACCACTCTGTGTAAACGAGGTCACATGGGATCCAGCGGGGTTTAAACAGTCGGATGGGGACAAATGAAACATTCCTCCTTTTGTTTCATCCACAGGGCGGTAGGTTCTGTCTGAGGCCTTCATGACCTTCGCTGTGTCTCTCTGTGTGTGCATACAGGCTGCAAACAGGAGCTGCAGCCGAGTTTGCAATCCGCATGTTTCTGTCAGTGTGGAGTCAAGGTGTCGCTGTGGAAATGTAGGCTCTTTCATCATGGTGGCAGATTCAGGTCTCTCCCCAGCTCCGCCCCCAAATCTGGCTCTGAAATCCCACCTGTGTCTCCTCTGGAGGTTCCTGTTAGTGCCGCCTCTTCACTCGAACAAGCTGCCGGGAGATCTTTCATTGTAAAAATAAGAAGTTTATTAAAACCTGAGCATATGTCGAATGCATTATTTGTGCACAGGGAATTTTATGTAAATTAAAGACAGCCTTTGAATGTGTGTGAGCCTGTTCGATGAAGAAAATATGACCCAGTCTGAAAATAAACATGGACTTGTTCAGTCTGCTTCTGCAGGGCTTCAGCGTTTAACTTCAGATCCAAAGTGCTGCTCATGGTCCTCCTGAACCAAAGAAGGAAACAACACCTTCAGACGATTACTTTGGCATCACAAAGCTTCGATGTAAAGATAGATTTCAAAATTCTGTCAAACTCCTCATTATTGACATGAGGATAGAATTTTCTGTCAAATTCAGTCATAAATTCTGAAATTAACCGCTCTGCAACTGTTTTTAAAACAGATAGTTGGCGATTCTTTTGGGAGATTTAGCAGATTTTACCTGTTTACACTGAAACGTGCTCAAGTATGAACATTTCAAGTGTCTGGATTGTTTGTGATGAACAGGGTGGGAGGAGACGGTTTCATTAGTCCACAGTTCTTTTGGTGACCTTCATCATTCCTGCCAGCGAGTTGCTGTGGCGCCACCATCAGGACTTTGAGCTCACTGTGCCAGTTGAGGATGTTTGATTTGTTTGGACCTACTTGCAAAGTTTCTTTTATTTTCATGCAGGGAAGAAGAAGAATGCTGACCAAACACATGAAGGACGAGCAGCAGAGCTGACTGCCAATCAAACTTTCCACTAGGATGTTCAAGCAGCCAGTTAGCTGAACACACGCTCCTGTGTTGTGTCATGTGTTTCATGTGTACTTTGTGCTGCTCGCATCATGTGAGAGAGGGAACTACAGATTCCTGTCCACGATGCTGACATGGCAAATGAGAAACTATGAATCTGCAAGATTTGGATGTTTGGTCATTAGCTCCTCATGAGGCCTTTTTACACGTTTACACAGATTCTCAAAGATGTTGATGTGTTTCTCAGCCCTAGCATCATTCAAGCCTCCAACTTAATGAGAGCACAATAATCTGCCACTAGTTTAAAGGACAAGTGTGGAGGATTTAGTGGTCTCTAGTGGTGAGGTTGCTAATTACAACCAGCTAACTTCTGCTGTCATCACCACTCTGAGTCCAAGTGACGACTGTGGCGGTCTTCACTCAGAGCCGCTGTGTCAGCAGAAACATGGCAGACTCATGAAGAGGATCTGTCGCCTTTGTGGATATAAAGGATTTATTTTAAGGGAACGAAAAAACAATGATTCTTGCTTTCAGATAACTGAAAACATAATTATGATTATTATATTCTATTTCTGCAGCAGATCCTCCTTTCAGTTTACACACTTGGTATTTACAGTACCAGTTCTTTTCAAATGTTGATCGGTGGTTAGTTTTTACTGTAGTCTCTTAAAGCCTGTAATATGGTCAACAACATGAAGGAGGAGGAGTGCTGATCCACAGAGCCGTTAAATGCTGAGCAGGTCTATTATAGTGATTCCTCTGTCTCACCATGTGCCACAGTCAGGGTGGGAGGAAGACTAGAGACGAAGGTTCATGGAATTTTAGCCTGATCTCCTGTGATTCTGCTCTCCAAAATGAGCATTTTATTACCTGAAATAAATGAAGTGTGTGTGTTTATGTTTCGGCTCTCAGAGGCATACTGCAGTTTGTCTCAGGCTGCCAGCTCGTGGTTGTTGAACCTGCAGGACGTCAGCAGCTCAGCTGCAGAGCAAAGGCGGAGAGGAGGGGAGAGGAGAGGAGAGGGAGTGAGGCTGGATAAATAAGCCTATAAAGGATGCTTTGAGGGAGTGAGAGGCACTCTGCTGCTAGCTGCATTGAGAGAGGGAGCGAGCTGTGGGAGGGGGTTTTAAGGAGACAGAGAGAGAGGCTGTGGAGCAGACGCTCAGCAGTGTCAGTCTGCCAGCCAGCCAGGCGGGACAGTGTTGCAGAGGAGGAGAGGGGGAGAAGAATCTAGAGTCGGCAGCAGATGTGCATAAGTTGATGCTGCAGGACAAAACAGGAGGAGGGGATGAAGAAACCTTTGGATGATTCATTTCAGGAGGAAAAAAAGGAATTCTACTTGAGGACAAAGTTCAGATCAAACTCCTCACCTCAGCCCTCAGTCTTCACCTTCACCGTCCCTTTGACCCCGTGCTCATGGTGGACAGCAGGGATGGAGAGCATCAGAGAGAGACGCCAGACTAGCTGCTGCCTGCAACCTGTAATCTGCCCCCAGCCTGTAATCTGTAAGACTGCATCAGCTGCTGGCTGAGCACCTCTGATCACATCTGAGCTGGGGGGCTTCATGCCCTGGGGCCGTTTGCTGAGACCGAGGGAGGAGGTGGAGGAGGAGCAAGCAGCAGGGAGGCTGGCTCAAAGATGCGGTGGAGGGTGGAGGTTTAAGCTGCCTGCCTTATTTTGGGATGTGGGATCTCCTGAATTAAGTGACCAGGCTGGAATAAAGATGTAGTGTGAGCTGGTGGAGGAAGGAGGACAGAACAAGGAGAGCGCTGTGCTCAGGAGAGGGCTGGACGTCCCAGCTCGACGGACAGAGATTGTGGGGGGAGTCCTGAGGGGAAGAAGGAGACACAGGGTCCACTGGATCAGAAAGGTAAGGTTTTAATACTGTCTATATTTTCCAAAAATAGACTATGTTCTTATTATGTGAACGCCCCCAACAGGACCGAAGGAAAAGACAAAGGGCTCGTCTGACATGTCGTGTTGCTTCAGGGTTCAGATCTAATGACACTAAGTGGCAGGTCTCAGTCTGGGCAATGCTGCACGTTTGGCAGGTAAATGTGAAGGTTCAAGGAGAGAGAATGAATGAAAGTATTCACAAGTGAAAAAACAAACATGTCAAACAGGAGCAGAAAGTGAAAAAAAAGTTTTTCATTTATTGGAAAAAGTAACAAACAGCTCAGTTTGTAAATGAAGGACAAAGAGTCGAGTGTCAAAGTGTTTGAATCTGAGGCAACGGAGGAAATATTTTCTGCCTGATGCTCTGTGTGTGTGTGTGTGCGTGAGCTGCTGCTTGAAGCTCCAAAGAAAACTCTGTTTGATTTTCCATTTCATCATCACCGCGCTGGAGCTGCATGTTTATTGGCCTTTAATGTAAAACCTGTTGGTATTTGTCTACGTGTGCACACTGAGATCTCAGGTCAAGTTTTTTTTTAATGTGCAAATTGTTCTTCTTCGGTCAAAATGTTGGATGATTTTAAACGTGCTGATATAAACCTCTAGAAACAAGATCAGAGCCAGACTGGGTCACTTTTGAAGGGAGAATTATTTTTCCTCTTTCAAGTCAAAGATTTTATCCACGAGCTGTAAAATGTGCCCCTCCGAATTTAAACACACTTGGGGTCTTTGCTGCTGTGGTTTTACCTGTTACCATGAAAAACATCAGCTACTGTTGGCAAGCTGTAAAAATCTTTTCAGTGTAAATTTATGACTTTGTTGTAGTTTGTCGAGCTTCAGTTACACGATGTTTCAGAATGTCACAAACAAAACGTGCACTGAACGTTGAGACACGTGTGTTGCTGCGTCAGGTCACTTAATGATAACGTCTCTAAAACTGCAGTGAGCTGAATGACTATTTTTAAGATACAAGATGCATTTGTAATCATTCTACATCACACGTTTGCAGTATACGGTATGTTGGTGGTAGTAAAACACACAGTAAATAGAACTTTGAGCCTGTTTAAGCTACTGTTTGGTTTTATTTGGAAACAGAAATTTTACTGTTTGATTTTTTCTCACTGCTACATGAACCACATGTAAAAGAGCAGCAGACTTTTGTTTCAGTGAGAAGGCTCTGATGAACTGAGTGTTCAAAGACACCAACTCACTGTTAAACAAAGAGCAGCTGAAGAGACGGACATCTTCCTCAGGAGCTGGTGGATGGTTGACAGAAGAGTTTGAAATCTCCTAGACATACAAACGGGCAATATTTTGTCGCATGTTAACTTTATCAACTTAACAAGTTAATAACATGTACATGCAGTTTTAGCTCATTCTTGAGTCTAAAAGACTCAAGAAAGTGATAATAAAGGAAGGAAAGTCCAGAGTGTTATTATTTTGTAACAGTGGCTGAAGTAGAGCTCCATCCAGAGGCGACTGCTCTCATTACACCCTCAATGCAGAGTCAAACTTTCTGAAAAATGTTGTCTTCTTACAGTCAAATGCCCCATGCACACTGAAGGATTTTCAGATCTTAACAGATTTTTTAAAAAGAAAAAAGAAAAACTGTCAGAGATGATGGACAAAATAACAAATTTAGAGCATTTTTAAGAACCAGATGATTTGAGAAGGATCTTGTGCACAAGTTTAATTGGAGGCATTGAGCTCTCAGCTTTTAAAATGACTACTGATGATGTTATGACTGACATTAGCAGTGAGGTTTGATTCATCACATATTTAGTTTGCACAGTTTGTTTGTTCAGTGAAAATGAACATGACTGTCCTCACTGTTCACTCAGACACCACAGTTCCCTTTTATGGTAAAAATAGGTTACATTAACTACAAATATATACTTTTACTACTGTACTAATACAATATGTATGTCAAGCTGCCAGACTGTGTTAATAAAATACTTCACATTAAAGTAATTTTATAATTGTTTATTGTGAAAGATGATACTTGCAATAAGAAAATTATCCTCCACTTGACAATTCCCCGTAAAGTGATGTGGCTTTTGTTTGGGTTCAGCTGTTTGACACTTTGTTTTGATTCACTCTCATCAACCTCAATTTCAGTGAAAAAGCTCTAAAAGGCCACAACCCAGTCAGCACCAAACAGCAGACAGAGAAAGGGGCAGCAAGAGCAAAACTTCAAGTAAAGGTGAATGAGGTTTATTTAAATATTTACTAATGCAGTTAAAAAAAATACTGTACACAAATTACTGAATTAATAATAATAATATTAATATGATGATGATGACCATGATAAAAGTTTGACTAATACAAGTGAATAAAAGGCCTCAGTGGGAGGCGTGATCAGCTGTGATCATTGATCCATGTGTGACCACAGTCCATGGAAATCTGCAGGATGACAAAGCAGAAAGACTCCAGGGAAGGAATCAAGTTAGTAACAGAAATTTATGGCA
>MDSQ01000569.1_pt1 | contig 9996 bp, 4 predicted proteins | sample 1008251 | NCBI WGS metagenome assembly MDSQ01 (sample SAMN05526597, study PRJNA338239) | gut metagenome | isolation source: Hindgut content | host: Naso unicornis | place: Saudi Arabia: Red Sea | collected 2016-05
AGGAGCCGTGGCCCAGGAGGGCTTCTCTGTAGTGGGGAAACTGTCCAGGAAGAGGGTCCAGACCTCACTGAGGAAGGGGCAGACTTAGATCTGCCTGCGCAGGAAAAGAACACCAAAGTTGCATTCGTCTCACCTCTTAGTCCCCAAGATGCCAGCACCACAACAACAGTTGAGAAATCAGTCGAGAAATCAAACAACTCAAGTAATTTAAACCCCAACGTTGTGCAGATTCAGCCAACAGCTTACACTGAAATCAACAACCTATCCACGTCTGTCCAAATTCTGGACCCAGGAGTGCCCTCCTTTGGTGTTGGCATCCGAGTCGTGGAGGAACCAGCTCCTGCTGGCAAAGCCCGACGCTGGCGTTGGACCCCTGAACATAAACTCCAACCCGAACCAGACCGACGGTGTGGAGTTATGGGTGAGAGGGTGTTGGAAGTCACAGGGTCACGACATGGGGTTTGTGCCTTCACCTCCTCATCTCCTTCCTCATACAGTCGCTCCTCCTCCTGTTCTCGGATAGAGGAGTCAGATATTCTTCCATTTGCAGATAGAATGAGGTTTTTTGAAGAGACAAGTAAGGGAATGTCTGTGTCAAATGTCTCCAATCTGTCAAGTCGCAGGCAGAAGAAACCCATCCATCATCAGGAGCCCCAGGGAGGGGAGCTTGGTCAGCACCCAACCCAAAGAAGATACTCCTACCAGGGAGGACTTCAGCAGGAAAGTGCCCTGCTTTCAAACAATATGGAAGCCAGGAGGCTTTCTGTGAGTTCTAGCAGGGAAAGAGAGAAAGAGAGGGAGAGAGAAGAAGTGAGAGAAAGAGAGGAGAGGGCAAGGGAGAGGGAAGAGAGGTTGAGAGAAAGGGAGAGGCAGCAGGAGAAGGAAAGACAGGAGAGGGAACTAGAAATGGAGCGGGTGAGGATGAGGGAGATCCAGCGGGAGAGGGAACAAGAAGAGAGGGTGAGACAGTGGGAGAGGGAAAGAGCGAGGGAGCTCGAGTTGGAGAAAGAAAAAGAGTTGGAGAGGGCAAGGGAGAAAGAACGCCTCAAAGAAGAAAGGGATAAAGAGCTTGAGAGACAAAGAGAGAAGAAAAGGGAAGAAGATGCTGAGCTCACATCACATCGTGACTTTGTTGGCATCAAAGAACAAAGTCAAGATTTCCAGCACAGGGACAATTTCCACAGCTTCCAGTCTCAGTCTCAGATGTTCTCCCATTGCCAAACCCTGAATGAAGTCCCCCGATCGGCTTTTCATCCGGTCAGCACCTCTTCCCAGCCCCCGGAGAACTGGCAGCCTCCTTACCAGGGATACACAGCGAGGAGCTACACGCCTACAGAGGTAAATAACTCAGATGAACACATGCTCATACACACATTTGGCCCTTTTTTGAAGCTGTTGGTCTTGGGTGAACAGACTCTGTGAGCACTTCCAGGCATGTTTGGGTAGTGCAGAGCAGAACACACGAGTACATAGCAAGAAAGACACACTGGACTTATGTGGGTCATGAAGGAGTCGTGGGGTTGCCAGGTTGGTAGAGTCTGTTGAGCTGCATAGTCTGGATTATAAAAGTAACCAAAAGCACACACATCCAGCGGAGGTAAAGCCAGATGCAGGACCAAAAAGTAGGTCGAATGAAAAGAAAATAAGAGATGTCCGCACACTAGAGGTTGCTCCCATGAGCATTTAATGGTATTATTGATGATGCTCTAATATCATTAAACACTCATGGGAGCAACCTCTAGGGAGACTGAAATGGATGCTGTAAAAAAGCGGGTGTTAGTGATGCGGAATGAGTTAAATTATTGGTCAGTTTACTGAGAGGTGGGCTAAGCATGAAGAACACGCAGCAGGTGTACCCACCTATGCCACCTATCACCCAGGTACTCCCAAAAATATGTGTTATTAGAAGCTTTTTGTCCAGAGCATAAATATTCTAATGGCACAAATTTGTGTTTCGTTTCTGAAAAACTTGGCCCTTCCTGAAAAAATTGCTTTCTAGGACATTATCGTTTATGTCTAAAATGTTATTTTTTATTTTTATCTTTAGTTAATTACACACCAGTGGAAACAATATTTTAGATATGATGCACTTCTGCCACCAGTCTGCCTGTAGCTCAACACTCTGGTCCTTCAAACAGTTCAGCTGTAAGGACTGAAAACTGGCCTCTTGGGATCCAAGACATGATCAACATTACTTATCAATGAATTTATATACAGGAGCAACAGTCATGATTTTTCAAGGCATCAGTCATGTTTAGATAGAAAACATCTTAGTGGTTTTAATTGCATCCATTAACAAGAATGTTTACAGGCCCGTCGGCCTCACTGCTGATTTCCAGCAGCAGGCTCGTTAGGATAAATTACAGCCTGCGTTCCTGCAGCACTGAAACCAAGTAACGCCTTTCAGATTGAAAGATAAACTTTGCAGCTGACTGATCAGACTGTGGTTTGTGAATGAGCTGAAATGACCACTGGAGAGCGAAAATGATCTCGGTTCTTAAAAACCAGCAGCAGAAAAGGGATCAGGGGCCACACTAGGATGATGGAGCTAAGTGTCAGCTCCGTCCAAGTGCTCATGGTTGAACGGTTGGCTTGAAGGAGAAGCTTGCATCCTGCATGCGGTCAGAGTCTGAAATTCTCATTTCAAACTTCAGCAAATCATTGAAATGGCTCATGGAACTGAAAGAGATTGTGCAACAGCAGCGGACACTTGTGTCAGCGATAATAGCAGCGTCGGGTTACAGCTTCACCACAAAGTGATTGGAGTGTCTTGGCAGGGGGCGCAGCCCCTCGTTTGAACTTTTGAAAGTCCTGTGAACTTCAGCATATTAGTAACCTGATCATTTGACACTGGGCAGAGCTAAACAGACATTTGTTTTGGACTCGTGTATCTTCAGTTCAGCAGATATTTGGTTCAGGCTCACACTGTAGTCGTTTTCGTGTGGTTGTGCCACGCTGAGGCCTCAGGGGAGCCGTGAACCTCTGCTTCTTCCATGCCGGGATCCTTTTCAAATGAAAGGTCGTTGGTTTGATGTCACGGCGATAACCCCAAGCATCGAATTTTTGTTTCATATCAGCTGCCGACAAAGTCCAATATCTTTAATGGTAACAGATGTGCTGGATGGACTACGAGGCTGTGATTAGATATTCTACACACACACACACACACACACACACGAAAATGCGCTCATGCAACAGGAAGCATACGTATCAAGGTGTTGATGCACGCACTTGAAAAAGTATCTACATCACAACATTCAAACACACACACATAGTTCTCAGTTTAATTGAATTGGGGAATTCTGTTGCATTCATCAAGTTGTGTGCTCTCATTTCCCTGTGCGTGTGTGTGTGTGTGTGTGCGTGCGTGCGTGCGTGTGTTGGACAGAGGAAGGAAACCAATGTGAGAATATGGAATGTAACTGGCCGCTGGTGTTATTGTTGGTGCTCAGTGTCTCAGTGAAGCCCAGCTGTGTGTGAGGAAACACTTTGAACTGTTGTTGGCAAATTAAGCTATTACACGATTTTACACGATAGATCTACACTGTGACTCAGTTTGCTGTTTTCTCAAAGGAAATGTATCTTATGAAGGGCAGTGCAGAAAATATTTGATACTTTAAATTAAACGCGTTAATAATTGTCACTTCTAGTTTGTTTTTGGTAAATTTTGGTAGTTTTCTGTTTGTTTAAACTGGGAAAGAAACACTGGATTGAGTTTGAACCAAATGGTCCTGTGTCTGCTCAATGTGCGCATTGTGGTAATTCCACCCTAAGTAAAAATGTCATTTACTGTATAGCTGCATGAATATGAATTTTTGACCTTGTTGGTGGGGGTTGACAGATTTGTTGCTTTTAATCTCAAACCAAGAGCTTTCATCAGAAAACAGAAGCAGGATCATTACAAGTGATGCTCGATCGTTATCGGCCCGATATTGCAAAACATGACGTCATTGTTATTGTTCAGATAATCAAATTTTAGCTGATAAATAGAGCCAATTATAATGTTTGTCTGCACAGTAAGCAGCCATTGGCTTTCTGTCTTACAAGTCTACATGTTTGTATTGACTTTTGTTGCCAAAGTTCTGATGAATTTTTGGGAAAAAAAGACCACTTGACGAGTCAGAAGTGTTGTTTGTTGTTGTGTAAGTTGTGATGTCACAGTTGGTTAGATCCCCTCAGGTGTTCATAAATACAGGTTATTATCATCTTTTTAAAATACAAAAGTGTGAAATTATTATTACTTGTGGTAAAGAGTTTATTATCACAAAGTTATCAGTTGTTCGCTGTTCATGGATTTTATGCTCTGTTGACAGCAAGTGACGGCCAAATATGTTAAATTCAGCTGCATCCACTCCAACAAAAACACCATCTGACTGTTAGGATGTGCATCGTAGACGGTCAGAAAATATTTGGACCCCCCTGGTGTGTTTGTGCAGCTTATCCCCACCTTTCTTTGTGTGTGTGTGTGTGTGTGTGTGTGTGTGTGTGTGTGTGCTGGCTGCTGTACCTCCGACCACTTTTAATAAAAGTAGAAGAACCAGTGACATGCACAGCTCAGAATGACATGAAATTCAAATCAAGTCGAACTGAGTTACAGAGGAACATAGAGCCGAAACAACTGACTGGTTATTTGCCAGAAAAACTTCTTTATGAGTCGTTTCATCATTTGTTTCCAGCAAAAACACTAAAAATTCTCTGATTCATCCTCTCAAATGTGAATATTTGATGCAAGTTTTGGTCTTTTATGATAGTAAACTGAACATATTTGGGCTTTTAACTGATAGTCAGGCATTGTCTTTGGCCCTGGGGTAATATGACCAGTAATTTTTGACTTTTTATTAATATTTTCAGGCCTTTATGATCGACTGAGAACATAACTGATAATGCAGATTTAGAAAGTGACACATCAGAACAAAATCAAAGAACATGTACAGAAAATGTGTTTTGAAAAGTGAGTTGAGTTCAGATCATGTTCAGCAGGCATGTTTTGGACATTTAAAAGGTCAGAATTCAGCAGAAAACACCTCCACCCTCCTTAGTCGTCTCACCACTGAAGTTTACTGCAGGGTGGAGTCAAACACCCACTTCCCTTCGGCACAAACCTGTGCCCACCAACACCCGGCTGAAGCCTTCCTTCATTCCTTTGGTCTTATTAACTGGCTTTAAATGTCTCCCACAGACATATCCTGCCCGGCAACAGGAAACAACCAAGCTGAACAGGAAGCACAGCCTGACTGAGAGGTGAGCCACTTTCTTTAAGCTGCCACATCGCACAAACACAGACAGACGCATCCATATAAAAAAGCCATCTTTCTTTCTCTAGCTTGATTATCGTCCTGATGTGTTATGGGCTTTTTTTGACATGACAGTGACAAATCTCTGTCCGACGGTCTGAAAGAGTCTCAGGAGAGGTGGGGTCGCTCATTGTACAGGGACGGGCGGAAATCCTTCGCAGTCATGCCTGGCTGTGATTTGACTGTAATGAGCTCTAAGTGTGTGCAGCAATCATCCTTGCCTAAAACATGGCTGTAATGATATGCGGTCAGATGGTGGTTCCTGTGTGTCAGGACATAAGGGGGCATTCAGGACACGCATGACTTGTAAAAAGGCCCCCGCTTGTATTTGACCTGAGACAGAAACCGTGGAGACTGGAATGCACAGAGGAAACATTTACTGTAATTTCACCTCTTTCTCTGTCTGACTGGTTTTGTTTCATAACATTTTTCTCTCCAAAAATCTCTGCTAACATCCCTGTTTCCCATCAAGGCTCTGGAATGTTTTGTGTGAGTGATGGGATCTCTCACGACCGCCTTTTTTTTCTGTGCTTCTTTTCCTCTGTTTTTATTTGCTGACCAAGAAATCTAATATTTTTCTCTCTCACATCACAGAGATTATCCAAGCTGGAGGCGCGAGTCCAGACCTCCAGAGAGCATCCATCAGCATCATCAGCACCCCCACCAGGGGAGGTGGGGCCACAGACAGTTTGATGGCAGCAATAACGACCGCAACGGTTACATGTCCGCTCTCCCGCCGGCTCCTCTGTCACTTCGCGGTAGAGCCATGTCAGAAAACGACCTCCGTTTTGACAGCAGTCATCGCTGGTCGCCGTCTCTTTCTGTGGGGACAAGCCTGACCCTCAGTGAAGTGGAGGAGGGAGCTGGTGGCATCAGTGCTGCCCGCCCAAACAGGAAGAAGACGCCACCTCCTCCGAGACCACCGCCTCCGAAGTGGGAGCAGTTCCACCGCAGGCGAGCGTCTCACCACACCCTGTTCTCCTCCTCTTCTTCTGCTGCTCCGCACTCCATCCCTCCATCCTTCGACAGCTCAGAGGGAGACCACTCGACCCACCGCTCCTCTTACATCCCTCCACTCGAAACGTCCAGGCAGAGGTCCTACAGTCTTCCTCCAGAGAGACAGGAAGTGTCGGAGGGCCGCCCGCACTGCTGCTGTGGCCATGCTCAAACCCAGGAACACACGGTTTCTTACGCCTCATCCAATCAGAATCAACCAGAAAGGCAGGAACACCCTTTCTCCCAAGCACCATCCAATCAGCATCAGGCCCAGTTTCAGGAAGTGCCCTTTACTGTTGCTCCACCCAGTCCTATGTTCGCCAGGAGGGGCTTCAGGCCAGTGGCTCCGCCCCAGAGAGAAAGGGACATGAGGAGCTCGTACGGTGCACAGCAGGACAGGGTGGAGGTTTCATCGTGTCTGCCTCCACCAACAGAGAGCAGCGTGAACAGGTGAGCTGGGGATTGAACTTGCGGATTTCATTTATGCTCTTAATTTGAATGTTAGTTATAAGAAAGTTGATGTGTGTCTTTGCAGTTTATCTGAGGGGAATGTCAGCTGCAGCCCCGACCGGGACAGAGTAAAACCCCACAGGCAGCAGCACAATGTGAGACCAGCAGCCGAGTGGGAGAGAGCTCCATCCCCCAGAGTTCCCAGTGACTCAGCATGTCCTCCTGTCTTAGAAAATGGAGGCGTTGGCGGGGTTTTACCTCCTGAAAAGCACTTAACCATCGACCATAAGCAGCAGCAGCGGCTCCACATGAACAGAGGCTTTCAGAGCATCGATCCACAGAAGATCCCTGAACCAGGAACAGAGTCCGAGACGACCCTCAGCCCCAGTCCTGCACACAGCCTGGAAGCAGACTTGGACGTCCCCATGGAAACGGACATCGATGATTTCCAGGAAGTTGAGGGACTTCCTGCAGAGGACGAGCCCATCAGCAGCGAGCTGCCCTGCTTCGCGCTTCCTGTTACAGTCCTGGAGACAGACATCGACACCTTCCCGGACTCTGAGGCCTCACCATCAGGAAGGCCGAGGATGGAGAGCAGCTCTGTGGAGGAGGAGCTGGAGGCTGCAGAGAGCCGAGAGAGGCTGAACCTGGAGGAGCTCTTCCCCCAGAGCAGTGAGGGAGAATCGGGCACGGAGAGCTGGAGGGGGGCCTACCAAACCACGGAGCTCAACACCGACAGCTTGGACAGGTAATGAGCGAGAGAGGCAGGGAGGGAACTGCAGGGCTTCAGTCTGACAGCTGGAATGTGTGTGTGTGTGTGTGCGTGCGCGTGTGTGCATTAATTACACACACCATTTGATTTGTACAAGACTTAACTGTTCTTGTCACTAAGCTTATTCCCTCGTTCCCACAACCTTTCCAGCGCACCTTGCTACAGTCAGATGTTTTTTTTCTCTCCTCTCACAGAAACTAATGGTTTGATTTTGCAGAAACAGGTGCCAGATACATAACTGATGCCACATGTAGAGTTTCAATGATCACAGTAAAGTGCATTTATGCAGCATTAGCATGAAAATGACACCTCTTAATTTCTCACTTTGTTTGTGCTTTTCTCTTTTCCTTTGGTTCTATATATGAGATGGTGTTACAGTTAAACTTAAGAACTGAATATTAAAAATAATTTTGTGTTATACCAATATGCTCTATGACACATAGGAAATGTCTGCAAAATCACATTTAAATCTGGAAGAAGTGAGATTATCCAAAGAAAGTTTCAAATATTGGCTGAAAATTGTGCAGGTACAAATATTATTTGGGATCAGGAGATGAAATGAAAGCACTGAAATGACTGACATTGAATTTCTAGTTAAATTGTAAACACTTAAAGGAGCTGAAGTGAGAGTGGAAGCTTTAGAGCTGAAAGCAGCTGTATTTGAAGTTTGACTTCAAACTCTGTAGACGGTTGAGTTGTCAGTTTACATGGGACAGTGAAAGCAGCTGAAGTATCATCAGCACTGAAAGCCGTCGAATCAGTTCAAGTGTAAGAGCTGAAAGCAGCTGAACTGTTTTTGAGTTACTGAAAATTCAAATAACTGTGAAAAGTAAAAGCTGTTAAGTGTCAGTTGATGCATTTTTAACAAACCTTTTTAATGTGTCAAACAAAACGTTTTTTCTTTTACCATTTTAAATATTTTCCTGTTTTTAACAATAAATTTACATAAAATATTTTTGCATTTCATATATGACCTGCAGACCTGAACAGCCTCATGTTCGCAGCAGATCTTCTCTGTGAGCTGTTTCAACTCGACTTCTTCTCATTTTTGTGTCTTTATTGGCTCGTTTGGAGTCAAGATGTTTTCCATATGGTCCATGTTTTTCTTTGGCCCCACTTAGCCCAGATAATTGATTGCATTGATTATTTATGAACCTTCCCTAATCACTGTACTTTACGACTGTGTGTGTGTCTGTTTTACTGCTTCGCCTCAGTGTTTTATCTCTGCACTCAGTAAATAAAACAAACTGTCCTCTCACTGCCTCCCCCCCTCAGGCGGTCCGGCGCGAGCTCCAGCTGTTCGTCCTATTACAGCACGTCGGCGGCCAAAGCTCAGCTCCTGTCCCAGATGAAGGACTTCACCGACAACATAGCGCGGGATGACGACGACGACGAGCTGACCTACAAGGTAACACACACACAGCTTCTTTCTGACTGTGCGTGTTTTTAGCATCATCATACCAAAGTTGACATGAGGATGATGGGAACTTTTGACAGACATGCTGTTTTCATTTTGAGGTGTTTCAAACGGTTCTCTGTCTGTTCTGCAGAAACAGCTGATGGAGAGCCTCCGCAAGAAGCTGGGAGTGCTGAGAGAAGCTCAGCGGGGACTGCAGGACGACATCAGAGCCAACGCACAGCTGGGAGAGGAGGTGAGGACAGACGTTATCTTCCTGATCACTCATTTGTTCACTGGCTGGCTTTAACTCAAAAGAGAAAAACATAATTTCATTCGAGGTGTGTGTGTGTGTGTGTGTGTGTGTGTCCTCAGGTGGAGAGCATGGTAGTGGCGGTGTGTAAGCCCAATGAGGTGGACAAGTTCCGCATGTTCATTGGCGATCTGGACAAGGTGGTCAGCCTGCTGTTGTCTCTGTCTGGGAGGCTGCTGAGAGTGGAGACCACACTGGATACACTGGACCCCGAGACGGAGCACCATGAGAGGGTGAGGAGGGTGGAGCAGGAGGAGGAAGAGAGCAGGTGGTGGGGTTAAAATCAGCTTCCTCACGCAGAGCAATGTGAACTTTTAACATTTTCAATGATAATATTCTCTAAAATCTACTCAAAGGATGCGTTCAGACAAAGTCAGGGTAACTGAAAACACTGACTCTTGTCTCACTTTGCCTTCTAGCTCCCCCTGCTGGAGAAGAAGCGTCAGCTCATGAGGCAGCTGTCCGAGGCTCAGGACCTGAAGGAGCACGTCGACCGCAGAGAGCAGGCGGTGAGCCGGGTGCTGGGCCGCTGCCTCTCCCCCGAGCAGCACAGAGACTACAGGTGCAGCACCACACAGCTTCAGCATCATCTCTGAATCCACACCAAGTCTTTATTTTTTATTTCGAGGCTCTCGTGTGTTTTTGAAAAATAAACAGGTTAGGTTTATAAAGACATCAACAAACGATCAAATGCTTTATCGACCACAAACTTTAGAAAATATATAATAATAATAATCTTTATTGCGGACACAGTGGTCCATATAAAAAATAACAT
>MDSQ01000570.1_pt1 | contig 9996 bp, 6 predicted proteins | sample 1008251 | NCBI WGS metagenome assembly MDSQ01 (sample SAMN05526597, study PRJNA338239) | gut metagenome | isolation source: Hindgut content | host: Naso unicornis | place: Saudi Arabia: Red Sea | collected 2016-05
TTTTTTTAAGTTTAATTCCCTCCTTTATAGCACTCTCACTTGTCATGCTGTTTTTGCTAAACACAGTCTTGAAAAGCCTTCAAGCTCTCTCCAATGATACAGCCACTCCATTATTTTCACTAGGCCTATATTTTCTGTATGCGTGATTTCTCTTAGCTCCATGCAGATATTTTCTTTGTTTTTCATTGTCCTGGTGACAGAATATATTTGTTTAATAGATATCCCAACATCCCCAACAAGACTTTTTTCTTTGTCTTTTCTTTTCTTTTCTTTTTTTGTAAGATGTGCTCAGAATAAGAAACCCTAACCTCTACTCTCCCAACATCGCCCACCTCCACACAACCTTCTTGTGTTGCCTCTCTTCTTCTGTTGGGTTTTATGGTGGTTAGCATCCACAAATGCTGCATTACTGCCATCTACTGGGTCTATGGTCAAAATGAGTTCATAGTGCACTGTGCAATCTATTTACATAGCCACCCAATGATGTCCATCCTCTAATACAGAAACAGTCGTCTGAGTTGGTGCAAATCCCTACCTCAGTGTCCAACTCTTCTCCAGGTATGCACACCACAATTCAAAAGCCTCCTGGCAGTGGGGGTGGGGAGTGGTGTGTGTGTGTGTGTGTGTGTGCGTAAATTAAGTTTATTTTATTTTATTTTGTTTATTATAAGGTTTAGTGTGGTTACATTGAATAATTTAAGTGATACATATGCACACATACTAATTATAGGTCAAAACAGCACAAAATTTGGCTGAACTATAAAAGCAGAAGTTGTGAAATGAGATTCCTGAGATATCCCCAGTATGCCTTGCGGCAAGACCCGCCCCTAGCCTGTCTCTGATTGGATATACCTTTCCAGGCGTAAGCTGTTATGCTAACTGCCGGTCGGCACTAAAACCATTGACATTCCTCTAAAACCCGCTGAATGGACAGAGTCACGGAAGAATGACAACTCAGCAGGGTGAGGACAGGAAATAATTACAACTTTACGAAAAGCTGGTTTGAGCGTCCAGCGAGCCAGATTTGGTCTCTCTTAAAGCTTTTAGCTTCTCCGTGCATTTAAATCTCGTCGGTGTTTGTTTCTTATTTTCAAGTGTGCTTGGAGTTTATGGAGACAGGAGAGCTTTGGAACTTTACAGACATACCGAATGTACAAATGAAATTTCACTTCAGTTGGACGATACACTTAGTACACTCGAGTAGTTGGTTTAGCCTACTATGTAAAATTGTAAGTGGTCTTCTGGATGACAACGATATTGTTGATGTCAGGCTGGCTGCTACGCTACATTTACGTATAACGTTAATAGGTAATGAGACAAATTTCAGAGACTTTAAGGCTGTCCCAGTGAAAGGGTAAGTTAATGAAGAGACGACTTATTGTAAGTTCTCAAATGCTACCTGGTTGTTTTGTAGTTCGTACTCAACTATGTTATTTATTTAATTAATATCCCAAGAAATTCAAAAGGCTGCATTCAGGTTGTTTCATACTTAACCCGATCAGGGTGCTGCTGTTAGTTTGAGAAGGCCTGATTCAAGCTTTGACCAGATTGACCATTCTGATGTAGCTGCTGTCCGCTCACTTTGACAGTGGCAGTCTTTGTCATAACTGTAAAATTTTGCCTTGATAATCAGGATGGACATCAAAGTAGCCGTGAGTTGCACTGTGTTGTACATCCTAATGGATGTTCTTGTCACCACCGTCCTATACACGCAAGGATCACACTTGAGCATATTCAGAGAGGATGCCTTAAACTTTAACATCCTCCAGTCAGCCTTAGACCTCTGGGGAACTGCACTGCTCAGAGCCTCCTTTCTGCTGGGAGCCTCCATAGGGGTGTCATGGAATAGAGAAGATGGGCCATCAAGAATCACTAAACTCACCCCCCTCATTCTTCTGATCTGTCTGATCATCATCACTTATACCCTGGCCAAGCTGCTAATATTGATGGAGCAGGCGCTTTTTACCCACCAGCCATGGTTGCTGAGCCTTATATGTTGGACTTGTGTCTCCTCCCTGGGTGTCACACTGCTCTGGAAGCTGCTGGGGAGGGTTTCCAAGACAACGAGCAGTCACAGCAGCAGTAGCAGTGCAGGCAAAAGGGGCTCTGAGGACACTGAAAAACTGATGGAGGTAACTGGTGAGGAGGAACAAGAGCCAGGAAACAAGGAGAAGGAGAAGACAGGCAATGGAGCAACACTGGGACGTCTCCTGACCTACTGCAGAAAGGATTTTGGACTGCTGTCTGTAGCCTTCCTCTTTCTCATCATCTCTGCTGTGTGTGAGTGCTCTTGACATAGTAATATAAACCATTCCAGTTACAGTGTTTAATCTTGTCTTCAAGACAGAAGTGCAACACTTATGTGATTGAGTGTGTAGGTTATGACTGATTACACAACTCTTTCAGCTTTGCTCCCGTTAAGAGCATGGAAGTGCAACACTAAACAGAGGAAGAAGGGCCTTATAGCACCAGACTGAAGGTGCAGTACATTTATGAGTGCTGAGTTTTTCAGGATATGTTAAATATTAAGTTACATATTACGCTTTAAAACCACATGTAAACTGAATACCAAAACACCTTACTTTCAAAATTGCTTCCAACAGTATGACTTAAGACATGCTTAGAAAAGGGACACAACTACTTTTTGTTATTGAACAGTCTGGTTATGAATTCGGTCACACTTTACTTAAAGCATGCACCTATAATGCATTATGAGCATACTTACAATGCGATGTAATGCCCTCTAGTGCTGTATCATCATATTTATAAGCAGGGTTAACCCTAACCATAACCACCTATAACACATTATAAGTATGATCATAATGTGTTATAATGTGCTATATGTGTTTACAGTGTGTTAAAATGCATTGAAAAGACAGTCTACATAGAAAGTGTAACCAATTTGTCTTTTTTGATTTGTGAAGTGTGAGAAGAAATAGAGGAAAATGGCCAGTAAAAACATCACAGAGCCCAAGGAGACTTCAGTTGTTTTCCTCATCAATAATCCTTAAGCTAAAAACAATGAGCATATTATCATATATGACGAAGAAAATTTGCACGTCCTCACAACCGCTGGAATGAGAACATTTTTAAAGTTACATTAAAAATATATTTGATCATCAAAACAATTAATCTAGGTGATTAATGACATTCAGAAATGCTCATCAGAAGTATGAAAAGTCTTTTCCACCAAGACCCCAAACTATGCAGAAAGCTCCTTTGTTCTATTTTGGTTTCTTTCTTTTACCTGCAGGTGAGATCTTTATACCGTACTACTATGGGAAAGCAATAGACAGCATTGTGGTTCACCAGAGCATGGAGTATCTTGCTAAACCTGTGGTCATAGTGTCTACCCTGGCCTTAGCCAGGTGAGTATATACAAGTGCAGTGCTATTCAGATGGTGAAAGCAGAGCTAAGATTAGGTAAACAGGCTGGACTTAAAAATGTAATGTGTATATGCTGTTTGCATTTTACAAATAAACGGTCTTAAGGACACAATATAATAATAACGACATATCAGTATGACATTAATGTGACCTCTATCCTCTCTCTAGCTCATTTGCAGTGGGAGTGCGTGGAGGAGTCTTCACCCTGATGTTTGCAAGATTAAACCTTCGGCTCAGGAACCATCTTTTCAGAACTTTGATGAAGCAGGAAATTGCATTTTTTGATGAAAATCATACAGGTGATATATGAACAATATACATCATTTTATCGCTACATTTGTAGTATTGATTTTTCTCTCTGCATGTGCGTCAAAACAATCCTTTCAATGTTATTACGTGCCTGCATCCCCTGTAGGTGACATCATTTCACGTCTGTCAGTTGACACCACGCAGGTGAGTGACCTCATCTCCCAGAATGTCAATATCTTCCTGCGGAGCACCATCAAGGGCACTGGCTTCTTCATCTTTATGTGTGGGATGTCCTGGAAGCTCTCACTTGTGACCATCATGGGATTCCCTTTCATTGCCCTTGTCTCCAAGCTTTATGGGAAATACTACAAGGTCAGGAAATTTTCTGTCTATGTTGATGATTAAGTGTGCAGATAAAATTCAGTTCATACATTTGTTTTTCTTTCCCAGCAATTAACCAGAGAGGTGCAAACAACCCTGGCGGAGGCCAACAAAGTTGCAGAAGAAACCATTTCAGCCATGAAGACAGTACGGAGCTTTTCCAATGAGTTTGGGGAGGCCGAATCCTACTACGCCAAGCTTTTGGTCATGTTTCAGCTCAACAAAAAACAAGCGCTGGCCTATACTTGCTACATGTGGTCCAGCTGTGTAGGTATCGGTAGTTGCCCCTTGAATTGCAAATGTAGAGCTCTAAATCTGTGATGAAAACTTTTATGTAGTTAATGAAAGTTTCAAAGTTTAAAACAGTGTGGCCATCAGTTAGCCTAAAACCGTCCTGATTACTTGAGCTCAACATTTCCATGTCTAGCCCCTGAAAACTATTTGAGAAGGCAGGAGCTGGGAGGGTGTACTCAACTTGAGTGACTGCTGAATACCAGCTAGCAGCATCCTCGTTGCATAGCTGAAGCATCGTGAACACCGATCTGCATGGCTCTGATGCCTAGATTTGAAGATAGTGGTGGGAGAAAGAAATGACTCTTAAGATTCATTGTGATATTTTCAGTTAAAAAATGTCCAAAAATTATCTAAATTTTAAATAACATAAAATAGACAGAACAAAACAGACAGAAAACAGAAGTGCAGCGCACTGTGCCCCCAGGCAGTTCGTAGGGAGTACATTAGAAAGCAAGAAAGATACATGGCTGGCCACAAGATCTGACCAGCACTGAATGAATTAAAAGCTAGCACTGGGAAGCACTTGCTTCTACAAAGTTGATAGAAAGTGAACTGGACAAGAGCCACACTATGTGTAAGCTGTGTCACAATAAGATAAAATCAAGATGCATTAATTCAGGATGCACCTTGATGCATCAGTAATCATTAGGCCCCTGAATCATAATCAAATCTAATCGTTAGGTGTCTAGAGATTCCCACCCGTGTTTGAAGCTCTCATGTCTGATCCTCGATTAGCCACTGAGTGGTGAAATTGCTATGAAGATTGGATTTGCACAAGGGATCATCTTCCTCATCACCAGTGAAGCAAGTTGACAAATCAAGCTTTTGCCAAATCCAGTCAGAAGACGAGTGAAAATGTCTTTTCCTCTATTCTGTTTCTAAAAAAACTGCATTTGTTGCTGTGTTTACTAATGTCAATGTTAGCTTTTGTTGCTTTGGGAGCTTCCATTACATCACCAAATGATGTAATCCACGATTGGCTGGTTACGTTGTCAACTACAGCGCAGTCCCTGATTGGCTGTGCATATGAAAATTTTTTCAGCAGCTGGAAGTCCAGACTGATGAAACAGAGTGAAACAGAAATGTTGAGCTCACATGATCAGGATGCTTTTAACCAGGGAAGTTACTGCCAGTTGTGTGTCGATTTTACATTGTAATGAAAAGAGGGATTGACTGGGCAGACTTATTTTAATGTGGCTCAATATTTGATCAATTCGTTGTGGATATGAAAGTTTTAATTTAGCAGAGAAAGTTCTCTCAGTTGTTAGAATGAATTGCAAAAGTGTACAGACCTGCTTTTTTCTGATTCCAGGCTGAACGTAGGCTACACTACTAGACTGTTTGAGGACTAAACTGCAGCCTAATTATGATCTCATCACATAAAGTAATTTTAAAAAATTGCAATTAAGGTGGAGCACGTTAACTTAAGATGCCTTATTCGCCTACAGTTAAAAACGCTCCACCAAAAAAATGCAAATTCATACAAATTCACAGATGAGAAATCACTGCAGAGAACTGCTGGAGCTGCATTCTGTGCATCCTATATTTGAAGAAACAACCGATCAGACCGCCCACTCCCCTCTGCCTGGCCCCACCTGCGTGAGTTGCATGTGTCCACTCCGCTTCTGATCTGATGGAGCTTCACCGACACAGGGTTATTTAGGAGCGAGAGCGCCGAGCTTACCTCCACATCCAGCGTCTGCGCCCCCATCATCTGAACGGCGTTTTGCACCCCACATCTCCGCCTCCTCTTTGGCGTTTGTTCGGACAGCTGGGGGAGAAGAAAGGAGGGATGCGCGCAGGGTCCTTGAACGCCACAGAGAAGTTCACGAGCCTGTTTGGACTCCTCTGTTGATTCAGCTCCTTTCGCCCGGCACATTTCTGGAGCCCGCTCCTCTGCTCTATGGCAAAGTTCCTGGCTGAATTACTGGGATGCACACTTCCAGACAAGGGCACGCCACCTTTGTTTGAGGTAAGGATTCTTTAAAATGCACTTTATAGCAACATTACATTGAATTCATGTTCTGATACTCAAATCTACTGAGTTTGTATTCGTGGATAAAAGGTACAGGCTGCCTGTTCAACTGATGAGTTTTCTATGGCAACAGGAGGCTTTCATCATTATGATTGACAGTTGCTTTGCTGTAAAGCACTTCATTAACAGTGATCCCCGCGGGTTCAGGTTAAAAAAAAAGAAAAGAAAAACTAACAGTGCTCTGCTTTTTCATACAGTGACAAAACGCTTATCCACCGAGCTGCAGGCTGCAGATTAATGCGCATTATTTGCGTCTTTTCGCTCGCGGAAAATCACTGTAATATTCCTAAAATGTCAGCTAATGCTTTATCTGTGGTGCTCATAATGAGTTTGTAATGACCTTGTCTCACTTGGTGGTGTTTAAGTCGCTGTGCTGTTGTCGTAGCGGGGCTTTGCCCGGGATTTTTGCAGAGTGCCCTGCCAAGACACATTCTGGGACGATGCACACATGATGGTTTTCAGTGATTTTCAGCCTTAAGTCGAGTTGCATGTGGTGCCAGTAAGTGGTATTTCGTAAGAAATGGCTGAAACTCAAACGCTGCTGCTATTTGGGTCAGTGTGCCACACACTGTGCCACACACAGACACACACACGCACACACACAGACACTACACCTGTGTTTCCTTGTCTGTGCTTGAGGACTGTTCACATACTTTAACTCTGCATGAACTGACTGATAAATCTGCTGTGAAATAACTACAAAATGTTTTTAGCAGAAGTTTCTTTTTAGAAATCCACATTATGTTTATCGGTTGGACTGTTGTGTCACGTCCTTGTACACTGTACCGGTGCAGAATGGGCTGGTTACCTGATAGATTAGTAAACTGAGGTGAAATAATTGGAATCGTTGATTACTCGTAACAGTAGCAAGCAATAACTTGTTGGCCACAGCGTCTTACATTTGCCCTCTTATGTAGTGGTGTTTCACACAGGTATAAACCGATCTTTATCGACAGACGGATCCAGCAGCTGCTGTATCTGTTTCAGTGACTTTTAATACTGTAATGAAGATTAACTTTGAGTTCTGAACTGAGCCGATCAAAGTGATTTGAATCAGCAAAGTTATTCATGATCTCCATCTCTGTTCTTACCTTCAATGTAAACTAAAAGCCTTTTGGTTTTTGACTGTTGGTTGGACAAGTTCCTCTCCACTAACCACTATTTCAGTGACCTCAACTGATGAACAGTTCAGTTCAAAAAGTGAATAATTCCAGGTCCAGTCCATGGAGGTGTAACACTTAGGAGTGTATGAAGTGTTTGACGCCACAGTGTGTTTGGTCATTCATCCGTACAGGGTTTACTGATTCAGAAAGAAGATTGTGATGCTGTAAAGCTGGGGGTTTCACCTCGGAGGTCAGGGGTCACAAGGTAAATCTGGGAGGTCACGGGATGATTAATCAGAGAGAGGAGAATTTCTGCTCCACATATTGTGATTATTTTCTGTGGCTTTCCTTTAACCTTGTTGTGAATTGCTGGACAGTTGGACAGATGCAGCTGAAGGTGGATCCGCCTTATTTGTCACTTGGAATAGTGACTAGCAGCAGGTTTTTGTGTCTGTGCAGTGAAGTATGGAACATTTTTTTTCAGCAGACCAGTTTGTATCATTGCAAAGTGAGGATTGGTTTGTAGTTTAGCTTGATCTGAGGCCTCCAACTGCACAACATCAGCCAGACTCTGATGAGGGTTACGCACTTGTGTAGGAAATGCCTCATAAATGAAACAAAACATTACAATAGGAGTATATTTATTACTGTGGGTTAACAGCTACACCTTAAACTGTTGCCTGATAACTGCTTGAATGAAGAAAGGTATGGGTAACTAAGATTGTGACACAGAGAGACGCCCTTAAAACATTTTTTCTCTTCAGCGTTACTGGTTAATTTTGAGTTACTGACACAGGAAGTATGCTTTGTGTGAATAAATATTATGATGAGCTAGGCCACTAAAAAGACTTTTTTTTTTTCAGATTGCATTCCTCAATTAACACCTTGCTCGTTTGTTTTTAAAATTCATTTAATAAACAGGCAACACTCACAGGTTGTTGTTGCAAATGAAGGAAGTAAAGTGGACGAATTGAGATGATGAGGCACTAAACACAAACAGATTAGGTGTGTTGCACAATGTTGTGTAATAATGCTGCTTTTATGTGCGACTTCATTAATGAAATTCCAAAAAGAAGACATAATTCATCTGTGATTTGGCCTTTGTGTGAGATGGCAGGCATTGCATAACAACAAATCTAAATGAAAAACCATTTTACTTTAATTCCATTTCACACACACACACACACACACACACACACACACACCAGCCATAATCCATCCCCAACGCCACAGGACTGTTAATCCATCAGGCATCATCTCAATCTGCCCAACACACACTGTGTGTGAGCCACATATTAAAATCATCTCAGAAATGTGTCAGAGAGGATCATCATAGTAACCTCTGGGAAAATGAAATGATGACCTTCTCTGTTCAGCTTTACTGAGGACAAAGATTAGATTCTGTTATATAAAGCCTTATTTCCAGTTTGACCTTAAAACATGACTTTATGAAGTAGGTGCACTGCTTACTGCAGACAAAATGCTCAGCAGAAGTAACAGTTGTAAATTTCTTACAGACAAAGCTGTTTTTGGAGACAGACTTTGTGTCATTTTCGATTTAAAAACAAAAAACAAAAACACTGTAACATTCTGTTTGTCATAGTGGCAGTGTTGATGATCCCTGAATATGTGTAAGGTACTTTTTTATAATTAGAGAAAAAGCTACACTTATTAATAAGTATTTTAAAATACATGAAATATCTCAGACCACCATGTAAACACACCTTCTATCATCTTTTTCACCTTCGGTCCCTAATTTCTGTTGTCCCCCAATTTATTAACTAGAGATTCAAATTGCAGATGGTGCAAGATAATCGATGGTTTGCTGTGATGTTTTTCTGGTAGGATGCAACTGAACAGTAGTAACTGCGCATCAGCAGATCTGCCATTTGGAAGGCACTTTTTAACAGATAATTTTTTACAAATATTGCCTGGAGCACAATAACAAACGATAAGATAAGATAAAATAGAACTTTATTGATCCTGAAGGAAATTCTTGTGCCAGAGAATGCTTTAAGAAGAAATTACAGTATAACAAATTACATAAGATCAAAACACAGTGACAACCAGTGAGTTCCCCGGGGTCTGTGTCAAACACTGAGCCTGGTTTTTAATAATAATAAATTGCTAAATGTCAATTTTTAACAAATTTACAAAACAATATGGGAGAACAGTGAGATGTGTCCCTAAGTCCCGCCCTTCTACTTCCGGTCCACGGGGCCTTACTTAAAAAAATATGAACAGCGGTCAATGGAAGGAGACAAATTGTTTTTTGATCCCATTTAACTTGTACTGACATTTTTGAAAATGTAAAAGATGATTTTTCAAATCAGTAAAGTCGCAGTTTATCACACAGCTGCTTAAATGAAAGAAATGAAAAATACATATTTAGAAAGACTACACACACAATTGTGTAAGTGACGTCGTAACAATGATCTCAAACAAAACAGACTAACTCTCTGTTTGCTTAGCAGCTCTCAACATGCCCATGCTAGTAATGATTTTTACCTCTTTAAATTCATTTTCCTTCATTCTGAAGGAACCAAA